>OGWQ01000709.1_pt1 | contig 23559 bp, 20 predicted proteins | sample 1576091 | NCBI WGS metagenome assembly OGWQ01 (sample SAMEA3541584, study PRJEB24748) | human gut metagenome | biome: human gut; feature: human-associated habitat; material: faeces | place: China | collected 2012
ATACTTTGTGTATGAATTAGTTGGCTAATTTTATACTATTTACTGAATGTCCCTATTTATACCCAATAAATAGGAGTATGAAATCGGTTATTTATGGGAATATATTTTTTAATATTATCGTGTATTTTTGTTAAAAATAAGTTTTGAAGACAGAATAATAGGAAATTAAGGCTATGAAGAACTGCTAAGTCCTTGTATTCGTCAAGGAATGTTACTCATAATGCGAATGGGGTCGGGGACTTATGCAAGCGTGACTTTTGAAGAATGTAACGGGGAATAAAACGACTTCATTTTGTCATCGCGCTGAAGAATCCGTATTGCAATATCGGGGAAGTTGCAATGCGGATTCTTTTTTGTGTATAGTGACGTCCGTTATGCCGGAAACCAGAAATGTATTACCGTTCCTTGCCCTTCTTTCGAGGTGATGTCGCAACCGCCTTGCAGCTTGTCACAACGTTCCTTGACGCTTCTTAGTCCCAGTCCTGCTTGAAGGAAATCATTGGAAAGCTTATCGGCGGAGAAACCTTTCCCGTCGTCTTCAACGATAAGATTAACCTGCCCGTCTTCATAGCTGGCAGTGATGTAAGCCTGTTGGGCATTGGCGTGTTTCAGCATGTTGGATATGATTTCCTGAAGAATGCGGTACACTTCCTGAGTTTGGTCGGCCGGAAAGTCTATCTGCTGAATGCTTTCTTCTATGTAGCACTGGATATGAGGTGTTTTCAGCGATTTCAGCTTATCCGTGTAAAGTGTGAGTACCTGGTACAGGCTAAAGTTGCTGAGGGCAGGAGTTGCCAGCTGATGCGAAAGGTTGCGCAGATTTTCCCTGATTTGTTTGAGTTGAGTCGTTATAGCTGAGTTGTCCGACTGCTTCATCTCCATTTCTACGGATAACAAATCATTGCATACCCCGTCGTGCAGTTCCTTGGAAATGCGATTGTGGCTGTCTTCCAGTCCACAGATGTATCGTTCGGTCATTTTCTTGTGCATGTCGGTAAGCAAGAGTTGTCTTTGCATCTCCTTCTCCTTGATTTCTTTTTCCAGTTTCAGTTGCTTCAGGTGGAATGCAATCTTTCGTTTATGCATGCTTATGACCAGAATAATGAGCAGCAGCAGGGCCAAGATAAGTATGCCCCCGATGGTATAAGTGCGTATCAGGTAAGCAGCTTTTTCCTCGGCACGTTTTCCGTTGAGTCCGGCAATCTGCAAGTCTTTTTCCTTCAGGTCCAGTTCAGCCTCGAATCCGGACAGACGGTTCTGATAGTATTGGTCGTTTAGTTTCTCATTGGCCTGATATGCCTCCAGCATGAGTTGATAAGCTAATTGTCCGTTGTTTCTTCTGCCTTCTATTTCGGCCAGTGTAAGCAGGATTTTGGGCAGCAGGCCGGAAGGATTCTTTCGGGCAAAGTCGGTTGCTTTCATAACGTAGTTACGTGCCTGAAGCAAGGAGTCCGTATCATGGAATAACATGTAACCATATAAGTACTCTAAATTCGCAATATTAGCCTTATTGTGTGTCGTGTTTTGATAGCTCATGGCTTTCTGGTAGTATTGCAACGCCTGCCGGGGCTTTCCTGCATCCCTCGATATTCTGGCATATTGCGTGTAGGCCAATAGCTTGAGGCCGTCGGGCATTTCTGGACGGAGTTTCTGTATGGCCAGTTTTAGCGTATCCATTGCCTGGACAGGCTGCTGGTTGTTGGCTAACAAAATGGCATGGTTACACAGTCTGTTTACTTCCCCGATGCGATAGTCAATGGTAAGTGTGTCGGTTTGTGGATAAGTAAACATTTTACGAGAAATCTGTATGGCTTCATTGTTCTTGCCCGTTTCATTGTACAGAATGGAAATGTTGGATACGATAATGGCTGCCAGGTTGTAATTCTGCAAGTCCTCAGTAATGGCGAGCGCCTTCTGATAAAGTGAGATGGCATTGTCGAGCATGAACAATCTGCGGTGTATGACTCCTGAAAGATTGTAGGCCTCTGCTAAGTTCACAGAATCTTTTATCTGTTCCAGTTGATTAATTGCCTCTTCAGCCGTTTCTCTTGCAGCCGATAACTGGTTATTTTGCCATTGCCCGTAGGCAATTTCATACGTAGCAATTGCCGCAATTTCCTGGAGCTGGTGTGCCATGGTATTTTCTGGAAACTTTTCCAGTGCCATTGCGTTTTCCCGGATTTGGGTCAGTAGCGTATTTGCCCTCTCACTGTCTCCCTTCTGGTTGAGAAATCGGGCATAGTCTAGGGTAATATTCAGCGCATAGAGCTTATCCTGCTTGTAATGGTCTTCGTGAATAATAAGATTGTACACTGAATCCATCTGTGCATACTCACCGTTATCGCCGAATGAATGCAGCAAATCAGCCAGTTTGTTATTTTTTTCATTGGCATTCAGGAACGCACTCAGACTGAGAAATAGGGAAAAAAGAATCTTTTTCATTCTGTAATCCAACCTTTTAAAAAAGCAATTCGCATAAGATGTGATACGTTGGTAGCCCCACTTTTCAGTAAGATGTTCTTTCTCATCGTATCAATAGTATTTTTGCTGAGATTAAGTTTGTGGGCAATCTCATCGGAAGTAAGGCCACATGACAGCATCTGAATGATTTCGTTTTCACGCGGGCTTGGTGTGTAAACAATGGACTTTTCCGTAGAATGGTCGCCCATGATAGACAGTACGACATTCAGCGCAGTAGGCGAATAATATTTATTTCCCTCGTGCAAGATATTGTGTATGGCCTTTTCTATTTCTTCTATTTTGTCATTTTTGGTCACGATACCTGCCACTTCCGCTTTGATCAGCAGTTTGATAATCCAGAACTCTGTATGCATGGTATAGATGAGTTGAGGAATATTCATACCTTTCTTTTGCAGGTAGGTTATGACATCTAGGGCTGTTTTATCCTGAATCTCATAATCTATAATTAGCAGGTCGGGAGTATGATCGTTCAGGTAATTATATAATTCAGAATAATGATGTCCGGCAGTTATTTGGTATTGCTGGTTGTTTGCCAGCAATTGTGCAATCCCTTCGGTAATGATAGGATGATCGTCTAAAATGTATATACTTTTCATGGGAACGTACGTGTGTTGTGTTTTTGCTTTTTACAAAGATGGTAATTTTTCTTTCGCTATGCAAATAGAAGAAAATTTTTGTCTTTATGTCAGGCAAAAAAACGATTTCAATTACAATTCAGTAAAACTTAGAGGTGTAAATGGAAAGGTGTAAAGGTGATTTTTATGTTTCCCTTGTGCGAAACCTACGTTTCTCAAGGCCGAGCTGTACGTTTTCCGCATGGGAAACGTATGGTTCCGCTTCGGGAAACGTAGAATGTGGTAGTCGGTTTGTGAGTTTATGTAGGTGGATTTTGTTGTTTTTGTGTGGGGATGTGAGTGGGGGAATTACAAGTTGATACTGAGAGCAGATGGATTGTTGAAATACAAAAGCAAAGGGAAGATTTCTTCTATGTTAAGCTACCGTCTGGATGCGAATTACCCAAAAAGTACATCTGGCTTAAGGCGGGAGATTTTGGAGTTGTGATTCAAAATTACGAATCAATTGAAAATCCAGTGTATTTATCTGCTGATACATTATGTTTTATTGCGTTGCAGGTATAATGGTGACGACGTCAAAGGCTGGGTGCAAAAGAAGTATTTGTGTGGCAGCCCATACACGCCTTGTAATTTAGATGTAGTTGTACATGTAAAAAAGATTTTCATGAAAGTTTCTTTTGGCCTTTAGCGGGAATATTCGTCTTGTAAGATTATATTACCCAGACTATTAATAAACAATTCCAGCGTGATTATATCATCACAGAAAGAAGATATATATCAGGGAAAGGATTTCTCTGAACTTGAACCGAGTGAATTTGTTAGTTCTGCCACGCGTGTGAATGTCAAGGATTTTAAGGCTAAATTTAAGATGTTTGAAATGGAAGAAGAATAGCCTGTTCAGGAATTTGTAACGCCGGAGCAGATAACAAAAATTATGATAGGATAATTCAAAAAGTTCAGGCATTAAATGGAGATATTTAATGTGTGCAATCCACGTCTGAAAGCAAGGATATCCCCCTTATAATTGATACATGGAAGAATTTGTAAAATTGCTTTTATCCCCAGCTACTTAACTGGGGATTTTTTAAAACTCAATTTAGGGAAACTCTTATGTCTTTATTGCTCAATATACAATCTATTGAATGCATCCAGAAATTCTATATTAATTGTTAATGATCTATTTACATCATTATTTTTAGGTTGTATCTCAATTTTTAGTGTGTCATTGCTCTTATTTATAGAAAACCAGTTTCCTCTATATTCGAATGTTGGTTTATCAACTTCGTATGGATTAAAATAATATACTAAAGAATCACAATCAAGTATATTCGTAATGTAGAACGCAGGGTAGTTAATATTTTTTAGAATAAACACTCCACCATTAGCGTCTGCTTTGATTTTGTTATTCTCAAAATTAGGTATACTATGTTCCCATTTCATAGGTGGCCAATCTCCATCATTATTTTCTTCTTTGCATGAGACAATTGATATGACAGCAAAGGCTAACAACAGAAGAGTGTGATGTTTTTTCATAATTATATTTTTTATTGCTAAATATAGAGAAAAATATTGAGAACTATAGCATATTTAGTATTATTATTAAAATAAAAACAGAAATATAACGGCTGAGATAGAACTTTCAAGGATGATGATATCTTTTTTTGATAAGTAGCACAATCTTTAATTGGAGACAACAGGGGCATAAGGTTTTTAGATATTCAGAAATTAATAGTGCTCAATTTTTTGACGACTTACCTACAGATTTTAAAAATGTAGTTGGAAATGTGATAGATTTAGTGCATCCTGATTGTGGTACTCGAAGCCAAAATACATTTATTTTAAGAAGGCGTAATGACAGTATGGAAAAATCAATCCTTTGTTGAAAACAAAATGGAGATAATAGTAGGGTTTAATAAATTTATCCCGAATAATTACCTTGTAGGCTGTGTTGCTGTAGTGATAGGACAAATAATGAAATATCATGCATGTTCTGAAAGTTGCTCCCTTATAATGGGAAAAACTGAAAATATTAAAAAAGCATCGACAATCATCAGATTATCAATGCTTTTTACCAGTCGGGGTGACTGGATTCGAACCAGCGACCACACGCCCCCCAGACGCGTACTCTAACCGGGCTGAGCTACACCCCGAATTGCGGATGCAAAGGTACTGCTTTATTCGGAATAACCAAATATTTTCCGCAATAATTTCTTAGTATTTTTAGATTACGTTTAAACGCTGTTTGAACACCACAAAACTTATCCCATGGTTTCGCGGTAGAAATCAAGCAGTTCGTAGATTTCCTCTTGTGAAGCAGTCTGGTTGATACGAATGTCACCGATTCCTCCTAAAAGAGTGAAATTGATGACGCCACATGAGGCATTCTTTTTGTCGTGCTTCATGAAGTCGTACAGACATTCGTAGTCATCGCAGGTGAAATAAAGGCTGCCATAGTTTTCCTTGATGAACTGAATGGTGGTGCGCAATGCTTCTTTCGGGAAACCGCAGCGGATGTGTGACAGATAAAGTTCGCAGACCATACCCCAGGCTACAGCATATCCATGAAGCACCGGATGGTTAGTCTTTAGGGCAAAACTTTCAAAGGCATGTCCGATGGTATGTCCGAAATTCAACGCTTTCCGGATGCTTTGTTCATAGGGATCTTTTTCTACGATGTCTTCCTTGACTTGCACGGACTGGCCGATAAGTTTCTGCAGCAATGCGTAGTCTATGTGAGCAAAGTCAAATGTCAGCAGTTCGCTCCAGTGTGACGGCTGACTGATTAGACCGTGCTTCAGCATTTCTCCGTAACCGGACAGCAGGTTTGGCATATCGAGGGTTTTCAGAAACTGGCTGTCAATCATTACCTGATCGGCAGGATAGAAGGAACCGATTTCATTCTTGAGTCCGTTGAAGTTGATACCGGTTTTTCCACCCACGGCGGCATCAATCATGGAAAGCAGGGTGGTGGGGATGTTGATACAAGCGATACCTCGTTTGAAGGTAGCTGCGGCAAATCCTCCTAAGTCGGTCACCATGCCTCCTCCTAAGTTTATGAGCAGCGAGTGGCGGGTGGCTCCCCGGTTGCTGAGCTGGTTCCATACATAGGCCAGTGTCTCCAAGTTTTTATGCACATCTTCCGGACCAATGACAATTTGTTCTGCATCCTTCAGCAAGGCGATGTCTTGCAGCAGAGGGAGGCAAAGACGAAAAGTATGTTCGTCGGTCAGGATAAAAATCTTGTCGTATGAATGTGCAGATAACTTCTGGCTGAGTTCCGTATTGAAATTTTGGCAAATAATGACTTCTTGTTTACTCATAAGTGTATTTGTTTTGGGCACAAATTTAGAAAAAAAGTTAGAAGAAGTCGGATGTTGGCTTACAATTAAGTATTTTTGTGCGAATAAAAAATAATCAAGTTATGAAAGGAATTTTTCCGGCTTCGTGCCGTTTGTTGGGGTATGTGTTACTGTTATTGTCAGTATTTGTTCCGTTATTGATGTATATGTTCGGACAAGTGAATGACGGTAATCTGCTGTATGTGAAACTGGGAATGAAACTGGTCATCTGGATTTCATTGTTCATGGTTTTTCTGGCTAAAATGAAGGATGAAAATGAGGAAGCTTTTGCCATTCGGCGGAAAGCAATGGTGATTTCACTCTATTTGTGGGGAATTTATTATGTAGGAGTGTTGCTGAATGCAGCTTATGGAGGAAATTTGCAGGAAGCGGATAATTCAGTAGGTATTGTGTACATGGTTATTTGTGTGTTCTGTAAAGAGTTTTTGATGCAGAAAGCAAAGATTGAAAAAAACTTCAGACAAAAATAAGTTAAAAAATAAAGAGTAGAGGTAAACCTTTTTTGTTGATAATTGTCAAAGGTACAATTAATCAACAAGGAAGAGATAAAGGCAATGAAAAAAGTTTTATTGGGATTGCTGCTGATGGTGGGGGTAACCATTTCTGCTTTTGCACAAAGCAGCGGCAGCCGTGGAACCGTGACGGGAACGGTTCTTGATGAAGGGGATAAATCGCCTGTCATTCAGGCTACAGTACAGCTCCTTTCCGTAAAGGATAGTTCAATGGTAGTGGGAAATGTGACAAATCTGGATGGACATTTCTCACTATCTGTGCGTCCGGGAAAGTATCTGCTGAAGGTTTCATATATTGGATATACTCCTTTTTTCAAGCAGGTTGCGTTGACGCGTAACAATCCGCGTTTGAATGTGGGTAAGGTGGAACTGGCTTCGGATGCCATTATGCTAGCAGAAGCTGTTGTGGTGGCTGAGGCTCCGGAGGTGACGGCAGTGGCCGATACGTTGGTGTACAACAGTTCTGCCTATCGTGTGCCTGAAGGTTCGGCTTTGGAGGAACTGGTGAAGAAGCTTCCGGGGGCTGAAGTGGATGAAAACGGAAAAATCACGATAAACGGGAAGGAAATCAAGAAAATCATGATTGATGGAAAAGAATTCTTTGCCGATGACCCGAATATTGCCATGAAAAATCTTCCGGTAAATATTATTGATAAGGTGCGTGCGTATGATAAACAATCGGACTTGGCCCGTGTGACAGGTATTGATGACGGCGAAGAAGAAACCGTGCTTGACCTGAGTGTGAAGCCGGGTATGAATAAGGGATGGTTTGGAAATGCGGACGTAGCAGCCGGAACGGAAGACCGTTACAGTGGAAAAGTAATGTTGAACCGATTCATTGGAGAGAATCAGTTTACGGTGATTGGTTCAATGAATAATGTGAATGATAACGGCTATCCAGGAGGAGGCGGTGGCTTTCGTTGGGGAGGACAGAACGGTCTGACCAGCATCAAGATGGGTGGTTTCAACTTTAGTACACAGAGTGAGAAACTGGAAACAGGAGGTAGTGTGAATTATAACTACAAGGATGCGGACATTATTAGTAAGCAGGCTTCGGAAACATTCGTTTCTTCGGCTACCAGCTCTTTCAAGAATGCCCAGAATGCTAATCGCAATAAGACTACTTCGCTTACGGCCGATTTTCGTATTGAGTGGAAACCGGATACTATGACAACGGTGATTTTTCGCCCGCGTTTGACATACGGAAAGAATGATAACAGGAGTGCGACAAATTCTTTTACATTCAGCCAGGATCCGGAACATACAACTGACGAAATTTTGAGTGCTGCCGACAATCTTTCATCTTTGATTCCAGAGGAGAATATTGTCAATACAATTGCGCGTAACAGTCTGCAGAAAGGAGATAATTTTAATGTAGGAGGTTCGGCCATGGTTAACCGTCGTTTGGGAAAGCCGGGACGTAATATTACTTTCCGTGGCTCCTATAATTACACGAACAGTTCGAGTGAACAGTTCTCGGTGTCTGAAACGGACTATTACCAGAAGACAGAGGAGGAACGGCTGGAAATTTTGAACCGTTATATCTCTACGCCTACTTTGAACTATAATTATGGGGCGCGCTTTACTTATAGCGAACCGATATTTAAGGGTGGCTTCTTGCAGTTCAGTTATTATTTCCAGTACAAGCGTTCAAAGAGTGACAATTCCACCTACACAATGCCGAATGACTGGGAGATAGCGCAAGGGTATGGAGGTGATAATGTGGGAGTACTGGATGAAAAGAACAGCAAGAGTGCACAGTACACATATTACAACCATCAGGCAGATGTTTCTTTGCGTTGGATTCGTGAAAAAATGAGTTTGAATGCAGGTGTTTCTTTCCAGCCGCAGAAATCGAAATTGTCTTATAAGAAAGACCAGTTGGATACGGTGGCCGTACGAAACGTATTCAACTTTACTCCGACATTTGATTTCCGTTATAAATTCTCGAAAACGAGCCAGTTGAGAATTAACTACCGCGGAAGAAGCTCTCAGCCGAGTATGACGGATTTGCTGCCTATTGAGGATACGACCGACCCGTTGAACATTCGTCGGGGAAATCCGGGATTGAAACCGGCATTTACCAACTCGTTCATGGCTTTTTATAATACATTTGATACAGAGAAACAGCGGGGTATCATGACGCACTTCCGTTTTGAGAATGTATTGAACAGCATTAGTAATCGTAGTACATACGATCCGCAAACCGGTGGAACAGTAACCATGCCGGAGAATATCAATGGCAACTGGAACTTGTTTGGTATCTTGGGTTCTAATACGGCTTTGCGTAATAAGAAGTATACCATCAACACCTTTACGATGGCTCGTTATAATAACATTGTGAGTTATATGAGCGATGCACAGGCTGAGAATGTGTCAGATAAGAACAAAACACGTCAGTTGTCTTTGAGCGAGCGTTTGAGAGGTACTTACCGTAATGACTGGTGGGAATTCTCTCTGAACGGTTCATTGGCTTATACGCATTCGCGCAATAGTTTCAAGGAAGAGAATAATATGGATACCTACCAGTTCTCGTACGGAGCAAGTACCAATGTCCGTTTGCCCTGGAATATGTCAATTGCTACAGATATCTCTCAGAACTCACGTCGTGGATATGCGGACGCAAGCATGAACCGTGACGAGTTAATCTGGAATGCACAGCTGTCGCAAGACTTCCTGAAAGGAAATGCAGCTACGGTCAGCATTCAGTTCTATGATATTCTGCGTAATCAGAGCAATATCAGCCGTGTAATCAGTGCGGCTATGCGAAGTGATACGGAATACAATGCGATTTACAGCTATTGCATGGTACATTTTATTTACCGTCTGAATCTGTTTGGTGGAAAAGGTGCCGGCCCGAGAATGGGTGGACCGGGAAGAGGCCCGGGATTTGGCCCGGGGCATGGACCTCGCAGATTCTAAGGTTGAACATATATACCGCAAAAGTCAATTTCACTTTTGCGGTATTTTTTTTGCCTTTTTCCAAATTACTCGTATTTTTGTTGAAAACCAAGTAGCAAGATGGACATAGCAGTCTGGAATAGCATCTTCGTGGCCGTAATCTATATCCTTTACTTTGCGGTGATACTGACAACTATCTTTGTCGTGATTCTTGACAACCGTAGTCCGGTAAAGACTATGGCCTGGATTCTGGTGCTGTTTTTCCTTCCTGTGGCTGGATGGATTCTTTATTTGTTTTTCGGACGCAGCACGCGCAAGGAACATCTTATCAGCCGGAAGGGGTATGCCCGCCTGGGCAAGCGTCCGATGGCTGCCTACCAGACGCAGCCGTCTGTCATGGAAGGTCATGGAAAGCAGCGCCTGGTGGATTTCTTTGCACGGGTAAACAACAATGCGCTTCCTTTTTCAGGGAACAGGGTGGAGATATATACGGATACCGTTTCCATGTTATCCGGATTATTGAAGGACATCTGCCGCGCACGCCATCACATTCATCTGGAATTTTATATTTTTGAGGATGATGCGGTAGGTCGGTTAGTTAGAGATGCCTTGATTGACCGGGCTCGTGACGGAGTGAAGATACGGGTGCTGTATGACGATGTGGGCTGTTGGAAAGTGCCTCATGATTTTTATGAACAAATGCTTTGTGAAGGCATAGAAGTCCTTTCGTTCCTGAAAGTCCGTTTCCCCAGATTTACCAGTAAGGTGAATTATCGCAATCACCGGAAGATTGTGGTGATAGACGGCCGCGTGGGATTCATCGGGGGGATGAATCTGGCGGAACGTTACGTGAAAGGACTGGGAAAAGGTATCTGGAGGGATACGCATGTGCGGCTGGAAGGGAAGGCTGTGTACGGGTTGCAGACGGCTTTTCTTACCGACTGGTATGCCATTGACCGTACCTTGCTGACATCGGCAGAGTATTTCCCTCCGATTCCGGAGAAAGGGGAAGTGGTGGCTCAGGTGGTCACTTCCGATCCGGTGGGAGAATGGAGAGACATTATGCAGGGGCTGATGATGGCCATCTGTAGCGCGCGGAAATACTTTTATGTGCAGACTCCCTATTTCCTGCCGAACGAGGAGGTGATGAAGGCGCTGCAAACGGTTGCTTTGTCGGGAGTGGATGTGCGGCTGATGCTTCCCAAAAGGGGAGATGCCTGGGTAATCCACAAGGGCTCATTCTCTTATTTGTCGGAGATGATGAAGGCGGGCGTGAAGGTTTATCTGTACAAGAAAGGCTTTTTGCACTCCAAGCTGATGGTGTGTGATGATGAATTGTCGACTGTGGGCTCCACCAACATGGATTTCCGGAGTTTTGAGCATAATTTTGAGGCGAACGCTTTTTTCTATGACAAGAAAACGGCGCTGGCTTTGAAGGAAATTTTCCTGGCCGACCAGAAAGCTTGTTTTCAGCTGTCAGCCAGGGTTTGGGAAAAACGTTCCTGGAAAAACAAGGTCACTGAATCGGTGGTACGCCTTCTGGCTCCCTTGCTCTGAAGAAAGAGAAATTGACGCTTCCGTAGTGACGGTGTTCGGAAAAGCAGGGATGGCTTTCAAAGCTGAGGTCTTTTCCATGTTCCAGTACGAAGATTCCTTCCGGCTTGAGCAGGTGGTATTGGAAAATCAGGTCGGGGATGTCCGGCAGTTCTTTCAGGGCATACGGAGGGTCTGCAAAGATAAAATCAAACTGTAATCCGCATTTTCCGATGTATTTGAACACATCGGCTCTTAGAGGGATGCACTTGTCCGTTTTGACCTCGCGCATGACTTTGCTGATGAAGGCATGGTGCTGCGGGTCTTTCTCTACGGAGATAACCTGATCGCATCCTCGTGACACAAGTTCTATACTGATACTGCCCGTTCCGGCAAACAAATCGAGTGCTGTAATTCCATCTTCAAAGTCAATGTAGTTGTTGAGCACATTGAACAGATTTTCTTTGGCAAAGTCAGTCGTAGGACGTGCCTTGAATGTGTGGGGGACGTCGAAACGTCTCCGTTTGTATATTCCGCTTATTACTCGCATGAGATTAAAGATAGCATGTCAAATGAAATTTCTTTGATGCGGCTCATTGCTGAGTCGTTGAATTCCATCTGAGGATTAATGATGAATAGTTTTCGTATGTATTTTTTTAGTCGCAGTGGCAATTCTTCCCATTGTGGAACTCGATTGTTCCCGCAAATGTATAACTGGTCATCTTCTTGATTGTAGCCAGCCTGCTGCCAGATGTTCAACAGGTAATAGCATGAATCATTCAGACCGGAAATGGGGTAAGTGTTCAGTAGCAGTAGTTTTTCTTTTTCGAAAGCTATCACTTCTACACTTTCGGGATGGAAGATGGCAAATAATTTACAGCAGTCACTCGGTTTGACCTTATGTGCGAGGTACTCGGTAATTGGACTTACGGATGCAAACAAACGGGCATTGGGGAAATGTTCTGTCAGGAACAGATGGGTGAGCTTGTCCAGTCCAAAAAGAATGACGAGGTTGCTCTTCCCTAAAATATTACAAAGTACGACTTCGTTATTTTGTGGGGGCAGGTTCTGATAGAACAGAAGGTCGGTCTGTTCGTCTTCATACAATTCCAATGGGAGTGTAGTGTAACGTGAAGTATGAATAAGGATATTAACCTGCTTGAAACGATGCTTCAGTTCTTCTGTCTCTGTCAAATAGGCTTTTACATTGGCAGCCATTGAGCGCTGTGTATTGACTGGCGAAGAACTGAAATACACCGCTTCGGGCTGCTGGGGGTGATAGATAGAAAAAGAAAATCCATCCGTGCTCAGACGGATGGATAATATATACTGTGCTGATTGGTTGAAATCAATCGTTTGAACCATCGGATTATTCCCAGTTTCCTGCATTGTTGTTCGGCTGTTCGATGTCACCGACTCTCAAACCGCAGTATTTACCGATTTTGCTCTGCATGTCTTTCAGGTTGGTCAATTCCTGTTTGTTCAGGTCACCCAGATATACATCGTATGCCACCTGTGCCTGGAACAGGTTCAGCGGTGCACCGGATTTGGTTGTATCCTGACGGGTGGCCATTTCAAATTTAGCTCCGTTTCCGTAAGGAACGTATGCCAAAGAGTCCGGATTAAATCCTTTTGCAAAGATAGTATCCATTACAGCTACCCACATGGTATCACGACGGAAGTTCTGTAAGCCTTCTTTTTCAACTTCGCTCCAGTTTCCAGTTTTCTTAGCCTTGTTAATCAAGTCCATAGCCTTCTTTTCTGTCATACCGTTGTTCAACTGATCATCTGTCAATGAACCCACTTTCATGATGAAAGGAAGTTTAGCAGTCTTTACGAAAGTAATCAGACTGTCGAAGTTTGCTGTATAAGCACCGTTATGAACGGAACGATATTCCTGTTGTGCTTTACGGATGTCAATCAAGCGGGCGATGATTGCTTTTTCTCTGGTTTTCTTTGATTTTTCAAAGTTGATAGGACCCATAATACTGCCATAGCATATATATACCAGGCAGACAACGCAGGCGGCTAACACAAGATTAAGAACTGTTTTCATGATAATATTGTTTTTTTAGTTTATATTCGTAGCGCAAAAATAAGTAAATTAGTTGAACCACGTCAATCTTACGTAAACTTTTTATACCGGCATTATGTTAAATAATGATTTATCGCAACAAATTAAGCGAAATTTTTCTTACAAACCAACAGAAGAGCAGGAAAAAGCACTGAAAAGTTTTGCTGAATTCCTCTTGTCGCCTTCTGCGGACGGCGTTTTCCTGATGAAAGGATATGCGGGAACGGGCAAAACTGCACTGACATCTGCATTGGTCCGCACGCTTGAGGAATTGCAGCGGAAGATGGTCCTGCTGGCTCCTACGGGAAGGGCGGCGAAGGTCTTTTCCGGATATTCCGGCCATCCGGCTTATACGATTCATAAGAAGATATACCGCCAGAAAGTTTTTTCGAATGAAACGGATAATTTTGTGGCAAACCAAAATCTGCATAGAAACACCCTGTTCATCGTGGATGAGGCCTCGATGATTGCCAATGAAGGCCTGTCGGGCGGACACTTCGGCAGCGGGCGCCTGCTGGACGACCTTGTGCAGTATGTGTATAATGGATTGGGATGCCGGCTGATGCTGGTGGGCGATACGGCACAGCTTCCGCCGGTAGGTGAGGAAGAGAGCCCGGCCCTTTCTGTGGCGGCATTGCAGGGATACGGGTTGGAGGTGACGGAGTGCCTCCTTACGAAAGTGGTACGCCAGACGGAAGGCTCCGGAATCTTATGGAACGCTACGGCCTTGCGCGAACGGATTGTCAGGGCGGATTGCTTTGCGTATCCTAAAATCAGCTGCAAGGGGTTCCCTGACATACGCAGGCTTCCGGGAAGTGAACTGATAGAAACCATTGATGAATGTTATGGCCGTGCGGGACTGGATGAAACCATCGTGATTTGCCGTTCCAACAAACAGGCAGTCTTGTATAATAAAGGTATCCGGAATACGGTGCTTTATCGGGAAGATGAACTCAATGCAGGGGATATGCTGATGGTGGCTAAAAACAATTATTTCTGGGGGACAGACTGTAAGGAACTTGATTTTATTGCCAACGGGGATGTGGCGGTGGTGCGCAGGGTGCGCCGCGTACGCGAAATGTATGGTTTCCGTTTTGCGGATGTGGTGCTTGCTTTTCCCGATTATGACGGACTGGAGCTGGAAGTGAAGATTCTGCTGGATACCCTTCATTCGGAACTGCCTTCCTTGTCGAAGGAAGAGAATGACCGTTTGTTTTATGCGGTGCTGGAGGACTATGCGGATGTGCCCACCAGGAAGGAGCGGATGAAAAAAATGAAGGAAGACCCTTATTACAATGCGTTGCAGGTGAAATATGCGTATGCCGTCACCTGCCACAAGGCGCAGGGAGGACAATGGAAGAGGGTGTTTCTGGATCAGGGCTACATGACGGAAGAAATGCTCTCGCCTGATTATTTCCGGTGGTTGTACACTGCTTTCACCCGTGCCACGGAGGTGCTGTATCTGGTGAACTGGCCGCAGGAACAGACGGAAGGATGAAGCGGATGAGGATTGTTGATGCTAGGGAGGAACAGACCGGGCTTGAAACACAAGTACATTTCGTTTGAAACACAAGTACATTTCGTTTGAAACACAAGTACGTTTTGTTTGGAACACAAGTACGTTTCGTTTGAAACGCAAGTACATTTCGTCTGAAACACAAGGACGTTTCATTTGAAACGCAAGTACATTTCGTTTGAAACACAAGGACGTTTCATTTGAAACATAAGTACGTTTCGTTTGAAACGCAAAGGCGTTTTCGAAAAGGCGAAAAAAAGGGGAAATGTGATAGGATTGGCAGGGCTTGCAGACGTTTTTATAACTTTATATATAAAATAGGTACGCGCGAGAAAGCGTAAGAAAAGTGAGAAATCCGTATGTCTTATAGGTCTTATAAAGCATAAAAAACATTGCCCGGCCATTGTGTTCGCAACAGCCGGACAATGCGTATGATTTTTTACGGGGTAAGTTATTTAATGACGTTCAGTTCTTTCCCGACCTTGATGAAAGCTTGGATTGCTTTGTCCAGATGGCTTTGCTCGTGACCGGCAGAAAGCTGTACGCGGATACGTGCCTGTCCTTTCGGGACTACGGGATAATAGAATCCCGTCACGTAAATGCCTTCTTCCTGCATGCGGGCTGCAAAATCCTGTGACAGTTTGGCATCATACAACATGACAGCGCAGATAGCACTTTGTGTAGGTTTGATGTCAAATCCGGCAGCAATCATCTTGTCACGGAAGTAGTTGACATTGCTCATCAGTTTGTCATGCAAAGCATTGCTTTCTTTGAGCATGCGGAACATTTCCAAACTTGCTCCTACGATAGCTGGTGCTACAGAGTTAGAGAACAAGTAAGGACGAGAGCGCTGACGCAACATATCGATAATTTCTTTCTTACCAGTGGTAAATCCACCCATAGCTCCGCCAAAGGCTTTTCCTAATGTACCTGTAAAGATGTCAATCTTGTCGTATACGCCGAATTGTTCAGCTACTCCATGTCCTGTAGGGCCTACTACTCCAGCAGAGTGTGATTCGTCTACCATTACGAGGGCATTGTATTTTTCTGCCAGTTCACAGATTTTGTCCATTGGAGCCACATTTCCATCCATAGAGAATACTCCATCGGTGGCAATAATGCGGTGGCGCTGTGCCTGCGCTTCCTGAAGACAGCGTTCCAAATCTGCCATATCAGCATTAGCATAGCGGTAACGTTTCGCTTTACATAAACGTACACCATCAATGATGGATGCGTGGTTCAGTGCATCTGAAATAATGGCATCTTCTTCTGTGAAAAGAGGTTCGAACAAACCACCGTTTGCGTCAAAACATGCAGCATACAGGATGGTATCTTCTGTATGGAAATAGTCAGAGATGGCAGCTTCCAGTTGTTTGTGAAGGTCTTGTGTTCCACAAATAAAGCGCACGGATGACATACCGTAACCATGGGTATCCATGGCTTTCTTGGCCGCTTCAATCAGGCGTGTGTTGTCCGACAGGCCTAAATAGTTGTTGGCACAGAAATTCAAAACTTCCTCTCCTGCGTTGACCTTGATGTCTGCACGCTGTGGAGTGGTTATTACACGTTCTTTCTTATATAAGCCGGCTGCTTCTATGTCGGCAAGTTCCTTTTTCAGGAAATCTCTAAAGTTTGTATACATATATTGATATTAAGGTTTTGCTTATGCAAAGATGCAATTTTTTTATTTAGGAAAAAAGAACACGCTTATTTTTATTTCATTTATAAGAACTTTTGTATATTTGCTCCGCAATTTAAAAATCTAGCTTGTAAATGAAAAACATTTTAATAATTGGGGCAACTGGACAGATAGGTTCAGAACTCACAATGCTTTTGAGAAAGAATTATTCTGGTAATGTAGTGGCTGGTTATATTCCTGGTGCTGAGCCTAAAGGAGAATTGAAAGAATCAGGTCCTTCGGCTATTGTGGATATTACGAACCCGCAACAAATTGCCGATGCGGTAAGTAAGTATCAAGTAGATACAATCTACAATTTGGCTGCATTGCTTTCTGCCGTTGCAGAAAACAAGCCTCAGCTTGCCTGGAAAATCGGACTTGGAGGATTGTTCAATACGCTTGAAGTCGCTCGTGAAAAGCAGTGTGCAGTATTTACTCCGAGCTCTATCGGCTCATTTGGTCCTGGTACTCCTAAAGACAAAACTCCTCAGGACACCGTGCAGCGTCCGAAGACCATGTATGGTGTGACAAAAGTTTCAGGTGAATTATTGAGTGACTATTATTTTACTCGTTTTGGAGTGGATACTCGTTCCGTACGTTTCCCGGGATTGATTTCGTATGTAACTCCTCCGGGTGGTGGTACTACAGACTATGCCGTAGATATTTATTACTCTGCAGCTAAAGGTGAAAAATTTGTCTGCCCGATTGCTGAGGGAACTTATATGGATATGATGTATATGCCGGATGCTTTGCGTGCAGCGGTAGAAATTATGGAAGCAGATCCGTCTAAGTTGGTTCATCGTAATTCATTCAACATTGCTTCAATGAGTTTTGAACCGAATACAATCTACCAGAATATCCGTAAATATCTTCCGGAGTTTGAAATGCAGTATCAGGTAGACCCATTGCGTCAGGCTATTGCAGAATCATGGCCAAACTCATTGGATGATACATGTGCCCGTGAAGAATGGGGCTGGAAACCGGAATATGATTTGGATGCCATGACTCAAGACATGCTTGCGAAACTGAAAGAGCGTTTTGGCCGTTAATTGCCAACAGATTTGATGCTACATAATTAAAATCCCCTCACTCCCTGTATGATTACAGAGAAGAGTGAGGGGATTTTGTGTATAGGAATTTCTTTTGTTAGAAGATACTTTGGAAAAATGTCTTGATGGCTTCTGGCTTTATGTGGTGAAGCGTATGCTCTTTTATTTTTGTGGAATCCATCAGGCAATGCAGCCCTTTGTAGCCGTCCGCTGATTCTTTCAATACTTTTTCTGTATAGATGTTTTCTGCTTTCTTGTTTTTCTGACTTTCCGGTTGATTTTTAAACTGGCCGATATAGATGTTTTTCTCAAAAGCATTTCGGGTAGAAGATGTAAAATCAAAATGGCTGGGCTCTGCTGCGTAATAGATATTTTGACGGAAACAAGTACTGTCTGCATATCCATCCCAAGAGTCGGAAGTGATCATCGTACGGTCTACTGCATCAGACGGTTTAGGGTTGGCGTGGATAATATTACGTTCGACTAATGTTTGTTTTACGGGACCAGCTATGTGGATACTGGGAGAAAACATACCTTGACGTGTTTCTTTCGGGCGTATACCGTCTCCTATACTGATATTGTATCGAACAATGCTTCCGATGTTTCCGCAGCTATAATCTCCGGCATTCCCGCTGTTGCATATAAGTACCATTCCTCCGTAATTGTCGTGACTGTAATTGTATTGTATAAGGGTGTTCTGGCAATTGTAGTCAGAATCGAATCCTTGTGCATCCCAGGGCGCTTTATGTCCCCATACTTCGTTATATTGTATGATGGTATTGTCACAACTCCAAGGCCAGATGCCTGCTGCTGCTTCTGTCATCGGAAGAATGTCGGGTGAATCGCACATGAGATTATACTCAATCAGTGTACTGTCACAACCTATGGGAACAATGCCGTCGCCGGGAACTTTTTCAATTAAATTGTTCCGTACAATGGTATGTTTATTCGGATACCAGTTTTTCCGGTCGTAATAACCACTCCAAATCATGGCATTGCGTTCACATCTTAAAATGTGACAATTTTCTATGGTCAGACTGTCAAAGCGTGAGCGAATACTGTCTCCTCCGTTTACAATCAGGATACCGCTTCCTCCTCCCTCTTCTTTGACAAGAGAACCATTGACATCACGTATGGTAAGGTTGTTTATTCTGATGTTATGAGAAATACCATAATCTGTGCATTCTACTTTTAATCCGGTACGTCCGGACTTTCGCTCTTTCCCTGTATTACTGATTTCAAGGTTTTGAATTGTGAAGTAATCGGAATTGAAAATACGTACGGCATACATGGAGGTATCATTCCCTGCAATACATGGTTTTTGATTGCCCTCACCGTATGCATCGATAATGATGGGGTGAGTGTAGGTACCTTTGCCTGTGACTTCCAATATTCCGGAAAATGTTTCCCCTTTTTTGAATAGAATTTTATCACCAGGTTGTAGGGAGATTTGTTTCAAGGCTTCTATACTTTGCCAGGCAGAACGAGGTGAGGTTCCGTTGTTTTGGTCACTTCCTGAAGTCGCATCCAGGTAATAGACGTGTGATGAGTTGCATGCATAAAAAACAGATGAAAGTAAGCAGAATGCAAGCTGTGTCCATGTAGATGTTTTCATAATATATAAATTGTATTTCATTGTAAAAGTAGTGATATTGTTGAATATAAAAGCGATTTTCTATTTTTGTTGATGGTTTCATTCTATTTTTTGACAGAATTGTTTTATACAGAGTAGCCGTTTTGTCTTATTTTTGTATATGGTATCTTAAAACTTAATATCAATGAAGAAACTATGGATGGTGCTTGCCTTATGGGGAGCTTTAGCAGCACAGCTGCATGCACAATGGAAGCCGGTTGAGGGACGGATTAGCACACAATGGTCTGAACAGGTAAATCCGGATAATGTATTACCAGAATATCCACGGCCTATTATGGAAAGAGCAGAATGGAAAAATCTGAATGGCCTTTGGGATTATGCAATTATAGAAAAAGGAAAACATTCCCCTTCTGTTTTTGATGGGAAAATTCTGGTACCTTTTGCTGTAGAATCTTCTTTATCAGGAGTTGCCAAAACGGTAGGTGCAGAGAAAGAGTTGGTCTATCGTCGTTCGTTTGACGTTCCTTCTTCTTGGAAAGGGAAAAAAGTACTTCTGCATTTCGGAGCAGTCGACTGGAAAACTGATGTATGGGTAAATGATGTAAAGGTAGGCAGCCATACCGGAGGATTTACTCCTTTCTCTTTTGATATAACGGAAGCTTTGCAAGGGAAAAACAATACTCTGCTGGTAAAGGTATGGGACCCGACAGATAAAGGATATCAGCCAAGAGGAAAGCAGGTGTCTCGTCCTGAAGGTATATGGTATACTCCGGTAACAGGAATATGGCAGACAGTCTGGCTGGAACCTGTCAGTGAATCGTATATTCAGGATTTGCGCATTACTCCGGACATTGATAATTCCTTGCTTTCTTTGAAAGCCTTGGTAAAAGATGCTACTTCAAAAGATTTGGTAGAGGTAAAAGTCTTTGATGGTCAGCAGCTGGTGGCGCAAGGAAAAAGTATTAATGGAGAGTGTGTACAGGTAGCAATGCCGGAGAATACAAAATTATGGTCTCCCGAATCTCCTTTCCTTTATACGTTGAAGGTTTCTTTAAAACAGGGTGGAAAACTGGTGGATGAAGTGTCCAGTTATGCAGCTATGCGAAAATATTCTTCCAAACGTGATGCAAACGGTATTGTACGTCTGGAGTTGAATAACAAGCCGTTGTTCCAGTTTGGTCCTCTGGATCAGGGTTGGTGGCCGGATGGGTTATATACGGCTCCTACGGATGAGGCTTTGCTATACGATATACAGAAGACAAAAGATTTTGGATTTAATATGATTCGCAAACATATTAAAGTAGAGCCTGCACGCTGGTATACGTATTGTGACAAGTTAGGTATTATTGTATGGCAGGATATGCCCAGCGGTGACCGTAACCCGGAATGGCAGAACCGGAAATATTTTGAGGGCACTGAAATGAAGCGAAGCGCAGAGTCGGAAGCTTGTTACCGGAAGGAATGGAAAGAAATAATGGATGCATTGTATTCTTATCCTTGCATTGGCACATGGATTCCATTTAATGAAGCTTGGGGACAGTTCAAAACCCCGGAAATAGTGGAATGGACCAAACAATATGACCCGACCCGTCTGGTCAATCCTGCCAGTGGAGGTAACCATTACACTTGTGGAGATATGCTGGATTTGCATAACTACCCTGCTCCGGAATTGTATCTGTATGATGCACAGAGAGCTACAGTCTTAGGTGAGTATGGAGGTATTGGTTGGGTAGTACAGGGACATATCTGGGAACCGGACCGTAATTGGGGATATATTCAGTTCAATTCTTCTAAGGAAGTGACAGATGAATACGTGAAATATGCGGAAAAACTTTATGATTTAATACCTCGTGGTTTTTCTGCAGCAGTATATACGCAGACCACAGACGTAGAAGTGGAAGTAAATGGTTTGATGACATACGACCGTAAAGTAATAAAATTGGATGAAAAGCGAGTTCGTGAGATTAACCGTAAACTATGTGAATCTTTAAACAAATAAGGTAAAAAGAGGAGGAGTTGTATAAAAAATCCCCTTATCCCAGTTTTGAGTTAAGGGATAAGGGGATTCTCATATATAAGACCGAAGATTATTATCTTACTTGGATAACCAGGTAACGTGATACGCTCCAGAATTCGTTCGGATTATTGATTTTCAGAGTCAGCTGACCTTTGTCATCTTTAACAAGTTCGTATGAACTCTGTGGATGGGTAGTCAGCAATTCTGCTCGTTTAGAGTACAGTTTGATTTCTTTTTCTTTACGAATATCAATCTGAGTAAAGTAATCTTTGTTAAAGTCATTGTCTTTCAGTACGTCACCCTTCTTCAAAATCTTCTGGTCTTTCAACTCAGATTTAGTGCCGAATACATACCAGGCAGTGTTGAGGGCTTTATCCTGAGCTTCTACAGTCTTGGTTTTTGCTTCATTTTCTGCGCTCAGCTCGTCTACGTTCTTATTCAAGTCCATAACGGCTTCATCCAACTCTGCAATGCGGATGTTCTTTGCAGCCAATTCTGCTTGCAGGGTTTCAATCTGCTGCTGTTTGGCAGCCAGTTCAGCAGTGAGGTTCTTTACAGCTTTTTTCAGCTGTGCAGACTGGTATTTGCTATTTTTCAGTTGCTCTTCCAATTTGGCAATCTGTTCGCGGTTTGATTTCAGCTTTTCACTGATAAAGCGGATATCTTCTTTTATCTTATCGGCAGCCGACTGGCTTTCTAATGTGCCTTCTTTCAAGTCTACACGGTTTTCAGCTTCGTTGATTTCGCGGAATCCTTCTTGAATTTCATTGAAGGCTCCCATGATTTCGTCCAGTTCTGTGTCGCGGTTAGAGAGTTCAAGCATCAGTGAATCGTTCTGAGCTTGTAAAGTGCTTTTGTTCTGGCCTGAATTATTACATGCTGTCAGCAGAGCGGCAGCACATAAAGCAGATAAAACAACCTTTCTCATAGTTTTTGAATTTAGAATTATAATTTAGTTTTCTTTGCCTCCTAATATAATAACAATTTCTCCTCTGGGTTCAGTTTCTGTGAAGTGTGCAATAACTTCCTGAAGGGTTCCTCTGACGCTTTCTTCATGTATCTTGGAAATTTCCCGACATACGGAAACCGGGCGGTCTGCTCCAAAAATTTCTGCAAACTGGGTCAGCGTTTTTAGCAGACGGTAAGGCGATTCGTAGAAAATCATGGTACGGGTTTCTTCTTTCAGGGCATTCAGTCGTGTCATGCGACCTTTTTTCTGAGGGAGGAAACCTTCAAAACAGAAACGCTCATCCGGAAGTCCTGATGAAACCAGTGCCGGTACAAAGGCCGTAGCTCCAGGCAGGCATTGTACTTCGATGCCGTTTCTTACACATTCTCTTACCACAAGGAAACCGGGGTCGGAAATTCCGGGAGTACCGGCATCTGAGATTAAGGCTACTGTCTGACCTCCTTTTATGCGGTTAACAATGCTTTCCACCGTCTGATGTTCATTGAACTTGTGGTGTGACTGCATTGCATTCTTAATTTCATAATGTTTCAAGAGGATACCCGATGTACGTGTATCTTCAGCTAATATCAAATCCGCTTCTTTCAATATGCGGATAGCTCGAAAAGTCATGTCTTCCATATTACCTACCGGAGTAGGTACGACATATAGTTTTCCCATACTTTGTACTTCATGTTATAAAAGCAAAGGTAAAAAGTTTTCGTATTTGCGTGTTCGATTTGTCAAACATTTAACAGAAGTTTTCTCTTTACATGCTGTTTTCGTCCCTATTAATAAAAATACGTCGATTTTTCGTGGATTTCGATTCGTCGTTGTAATTTTGCAATTGTTTTATGTAATGAAATAAAATATGGTAGTATATTCAGAAGATCATCGAGAGGAGACCTGCCGCAGAGGAAGGATTGAAGTGATATGTGGTTCTATGTTTTCCGGTAAAACGGAAGAGTTGATACGGCGTTTGCGTAGGGCTACTTTTGCGCATCAGCGTGTAGAGATATTCAAGCCGTCTATTGATACCCGTTATTCAGAGGAAGAAGTTGTGTCACACGATAATAACAGTATCAAATCTACTCCGATTGATTCTTCCGCCAGTATCCTTTTGTTTACTTCGGAGATAGATGTGGTAGGTATTGATGAGGCTCAGTTTTTTGATGATGGGTTACCCGAAGTGTGTAACGAACTGGCCAATCGCGGCGTGCGGGTTATTATCGCAGGGCTTGATATGGATTTTAAAGGAGTTCCGTTCGGGCCGATTCCTGCATTGTGTGCCATTGCAGACGAAGTAACTAAGGTGCATGCCATT
>OGWQ01000735.1_pt1 | contig 23085 bp, 31 predicted proteins | sample 1576091 | NCBI WGS metagenome assembly OGWQ01 (sample SAMEA3541584, study PRJEB24748) | human gut metagenome | biome: human gut; feature: human-associated habitat; material: faeces | place: China | collected 2012
CTGGTTCATAAAACGTTTGCCGAGAAAAATGGCGCTCCAGCCGCCGTCGCTCCAAAAGCAAATGCAACAACCAAAAGATAAGCGGTGCCGAGGAAAATCTCCGCTCCGAGAACGGCGATGCCGGCGATGAGCCAGGCGATGGCAGGAGAAACCGAAAACATGTTTGTCTTAGAAAAGTCTGTCGAAAAACATGCCTAAAACGAGGCATCCAGACAGCGTACCGACGCTGCAGCGTTAAATCGCTCAGCGTTATCCGCATGTACGGAATCGAGTCTAGCACGCGTTGCCGATCGTTCTTCACAGGATCGTATAAATATGAAAAATCCCTTGAACTTCATGAAATTCAAGGGATTTCATAGACTCTGTACGCCGGCCGGAACCGGCGGATCAAGTCAAAAATGCGCGCGGCACTCGTCGATTATGAGCCGCGAGCCAGGCGACGCCAAGTATCCACCACCGTATCGGGGTTGAGCGAGATGGACTCGATGCCTTCATCCATCAGCCACTTGGCGAGATCCGCATGGTCGGAAGGTCCCTGACCGCAGATGCCGACGTACTTGCCCTGAGCACGGCAGGCACGAATAGCCATCGAGAGAAGCGCCTTCACAGCCGGATTGCGTTCGTCAAAGGTAGCAGCCACGAGACCGGAGTCACGGTCAAGACCCAATGCAAGCTGCGTCATGTCGTTGGAACCGATCGAGAAACCGTCGAAATATTCGAGGAACTGTTCGGCCAAAAGCGCATTGCTCGGGATTTCGCACATCATGTTGAGGCGCAGTCCGTTCACGCCGCGCTTCAGACCGTGCTGCTCCATGATTTCCGTGACGCGGCGGGCTTCTTCAACCGTACGCACGAACGGAATCATCAGTTCGACGTTGGTAAGCCCCATCTCATCGCGCACAAACTTCATTGCACGGCATTCCATTGCGAAGCATTCCGCAAAGGAGTTGGCAATGTAGCGGGAAGCGCCGCGGAAGCCGAGCATCGGATTTTCTTCAACCGGTTCGTAGTTGGCGCCGCCGATGAGCTTACGGTATTCGTTGGACTTGAAGTCTGAAAGACGAACAATGACCTTCTTCGGATAGAAGGCTGCAGCGATCGTAGCCACGCCTTCAGCGATCTTGCGCTCGAAAAATGCCTTGGCCGACGGATAGCCCGCAGAAAGGCGTTCAACGGCATCGCGAAGCTCACCCGGGACATTCGGGTATTCAAGCACCACCTTCGGGTGGATGCCGATGTTGTTGTTGATGATGAATTCCAGACGAGCAAGACCCACACCCTGATTCGGAATGGACTGGAAGTCAAAGGCAAGCTGCGGGTTGCCGACGTTCATCATGATCTTGACGGGGATCTCAGGCAAAGCGCCGCGCACAACCTGTTCCGTCTTGACCTCAAGAAGGCCTTCGTAGATATTGCCCGTATCGCCTTCAGCGCAGGAAACCTCCACAATGGTCAGGTCTGCGGCAAAGTTGGTGTCCAGCACATAGTCTACCCCCAGAGCCCGGAGTAAAGCCACCATTTTTCCCTCCACAAAGGCGCCGGGCTCCAGACCGAACTCTTCGCCAAGCGAGGCACGGACGGCGGGGGACGTGCTGACCACCACCACCTTGTCTGGGTCGGCAATGGCCTTTTGCACCTGGGAGGTTTCATCCCGCTCGGTGATGCTGTCCACTGGGCAGACATTGGCACACTGACCACAGTAGATGCAGATAGCCTTTCCTCCGGTTTGTTCCAGCGTGTAAGTGCCGTGTACCCCCATCAGGTTGGTACAGGCCTCTTTGCACATACCACAGCGAATACACTTTTCTTCCCAACGAACAATACTTGGATTATCATTCTCGATGGGGACACGAATCGATAAAGGCAAATGGTTCAGTTTCCTCACATTCCTTTCTTTCCAATTTTCTTTCTGCAGTCCTCACATAGATACGTCAATTTCAGATCATAGGACAAAATAGAGATCCCCGCCTTTTGCTCCAGCTGCGCGGTCAGATCTCCCAGGTCAATGTCCAGCAGTTTGCCGCAGCTTTTGCACACCAGATGGTCGTGGCGCTGGATCCGGTCGTACCGGTCCGGCATTCCCTCTACCGACACCTTGCGGATCAGGCCATCCTCCCACAGCCGATTGAGGTTGTTGTATACAGAGGCCAGCACAACCGAGGGATAGGTTCGACGAAGCACGTAAAAAATTTCCTCAGCCGTCATATGACTGTGAGAGGAACTCACAATCTCTAAAATTTTCTTTCCATACTTCGTCATAGCACCCAACACCAATTTAGAATGATTCTAAAAATATTATATTGGTTTTTGAAGTTCCGTCAAGCGGCAAATCCTCCAAAATAGGCAGGTCTATTTTGGACAGAAAACTGACCCAGAAGACACAGCAGGAACAGTTGGGGCTTCTCCTTACACTCGCAGCAATGAAATTATAGCTGTCACCGCAGTATCCGTGTGCTCCGACGCTGTCTGTGATCAAATATATGGTCAAAAAGCCCTTCTTAACCAGGTACGGCATCCGCTGCCGCCTGTCCAGAAGGGCTCTTTTTCATGTTCAGGTTTGGGGTATTGTACCTATGCAGAGGCCGTGGGAGATATCTGCAAAGAAGTCATTGCCTTTGCTAATACAAAAGACGGCACGCTGTATATTGGCGTCAGCAACGATGGAAATGCCTCGGGGATCAAAAACGCCGACCAAGTCATTTTGCATCTAAACAAGTGGTATGGCGGTGTGGATTTTCTTGCTTTTGGTAGAAAAGATACAGATGTACTTCGGTTCAAAAACCGGATATGACAGGCAAGTTCTATCTCTTTCCGGCAATACAGAATGCGGACAGCTTGTCATGGAAGATGTTTCTATGTAGAGGGCGTGTTTGGAATATTTCCGTGTTTGGGATTGCAAGAAATGGAGAAAAAGGGTAGAGAAAAACCGATGCTTTTTGCTGGTGTTTGATGCTCTTTCGCTCTGTTTGGCAGTGTTTGGTCCGGCGTGTGGGGTTCGAATGTCTGGGAATGCAGTCCCAAAGCAAGCGCGCTACCAACTGCGCTACACCCAGATATCCTCAGTATTATAGCAGGAGTTCGGATATCTGTCCAGCCCATTGGTAATGTTACAGGTAGAATATTTGAGGGTATTCATGATCTGCCCACCTCTACCTGACTCTACGCAACCATATCCTTATAGATGGCTACATTTTACTGAATTGTTGAGCCTTCATGGTTGACATAGGAGAGAATTACAGAACGCCTTGAAAGCAGTCTCCTTTTATATCGGCAATGTCATCCAGCGGAATCTTTTTCCCATCTGTCATCACCAGAAGACGCTCATAGAGGTCAACCCGTTTTAGGTTTCCGATAAGGATGGCATAGGAACCACCAGGCTTTTTCTCGTCTGGAATAAAGAAGGTAACGCTTATCTCCGGTCTATCAGCGATTATCTCTTGGAGATACTGCAGCTTTCTGTCCAGCAGATCTTGGCCTTCATCTCCAAGCTCCACCCTATTATCTGTCAGGCGCCCAGCTTCTTTGACGGCATCATCATAACCACTGAGAGCAGCAAAAGGAGAGAACTGTGCAGCTCGATCCAACATAGACATCTGTGGCCTTGTCTCAGAAACATGATGGGGCAGATTGATGATGTCTTCATACTTCTCCGTCATGCTCTATGGCCTCCAATTTGCTCGTTCCTGTCCTTGGCTGTTGCGCCTTCCTCTAAATTCATTCCCTTCAAGATGGCGTTTTTCCCGTATTTGTTCTTAATAGTAAGCATAACCTCCTGCATTTTTCGCTCTCGATCCAGTTCTGTTTGCTCTTGTTTTCGACGGGCCTCAACGGCAGCATAATCGGTGAATAGATCCATCTGCTCAAATTCACCCTCTCGAGTCATCGCATCACTCTCTGAAATCACCCGACCTGCGACGATGTTAAGTCGTCGCACCAAGAGGTCGGTATTCACAATACGATCAAAGAGCGCTGTAGCCTTCCCCATGATTTTCTTGGTAGAGGAGGTATAATCGTCCAGACGCTCGGTTCCATGGGCGTGCTTTGGAACCTCGCGGCCATAGTGATCCTTGATTATTGGGCCATGATACCGATTTCGCCGTGCCTGATCGGTTAAGTTCTCAATATCATAGCCGACCGTCAGAACAATCTGGTCGGTCATCAGCTTCTTACTCACCAAATCCAGTGCCAGTTGCTCTGCCATTTCTCTCAGCACCAACCGAGCCCTTTCTGCGGAATACGGGCAATGCAGCACCTGACCGGATCCGAGGCTGTTTTCGCTGGGATGATATGCCTTAACCGCTTGGATGGTACAAGGTTCCCAGCCCCACGCATGGTCAATCAGCAACTCAGCATTTTTCCCAAAGAGCTGGTAGAGCAGATCCTCATTGCGTACGGACATTCGAGCAACATCGCCCATGGTAAACATTCCATGTGCCTCCAACTTCCTGGCGTATCCTCGTCCAACTCGCCAGAAATCGGTGAGCGGTTGGTGGGACCACATGGTCTGACGGTAGGTCATCTCATCCAGTTCGGCGATGCGCACACCATTCTTGTCTGCGGGGATATGCTTTGCCAAGATATCCATTGCAACTTTACATAAATACAGATTCGTACCTATACCCGCAGTGGCTGTAATTCCGGTATCCTCGATCACATCCAGGATAATTTTCATTGCGAGTTCCCTGGGTGTGAGTTTGTAGGTGGATAGATAATTGCTGACGTCCATAAACATTCATCAATGGAATATACGATGATATCTTCTGGAGCAATGTATTTCAGATAGATGCTGTAGATGCGTGTGCTGTACTCCATGTAGTAAGCCATACGCGGTGGCGCAATCAGATAGTCAATCTCCAGTCCCAGTGTAGCATTTAATTCAGAGAGAAGGCAAGACTTTCCAGAAAAACGGTGCCCAGGCGCATCGTGAAGCCGACCGCGGTTGGCCTCCTTCACCTGCTGGACCACCTCAAACAGCCGAGCGCGACCAGAGATCCCATATGCCTTTAAGGACGGCGTAACAGCAAGGCAAATGGTCTTATCGGTACGGCTCTCGTCGGCAACCACCAAGTTGGTGTCCAGAGGATCGAGACCTCTCTCCCGGCACTCGACGGAGGCATAGAAGCTCTTTAGGTCAATTGCGATATAAGACCTTTGCTTCATGCTAAGATCGCCTCCTCTAGATTCTCACTATTTAACGCCAAAACAATCCTAGATAGGGGATGTAATATTATTTCTCAAGTTCGTATTCCTCAATAATACCGTAGTCGATCAGAATGTTTTTGTCCGCATGAGTGGGATAAACAATACCTGTCATCTCATAGTCGTATCTCCGCACACGACGAAATTCCTTAACTGGCTCCGGGGCAAAAGCTGCGGTTTCATAATTCGCATATTCAGGCGTTCCCGCCAGATCATCGGATACCGCACGAATTAGGGCATCTGTAACTGCCTCCAGATTCATGCCATACTCCACGGCAACCAGCTCATGCCTACGGATGTCTTTATCTAAATTTCCAAAAGAACGGTACAACTTGTATTTCATGGAGAAATCCTTCCTAGTAGCACTACTGCTACTGCCGCAAAAAATCACTTCTATGATTCACCGGACGTAAATCGTATCCGAGTTCCGTCAGGTGTGCTATTTTTAAGGCGACCAGGTTAATGTCTGTATCCATTGCCCTTGCGATTTGCTCAGCAGAATAGTGATAGGTATAGATATAGTCCAGCAGCTCCTCATTGTCTATCATAATTTCGGCAGCAACAATGTTTGCCTCATATTCTGGCCGCGTGGTCATGTCATAAAGCATAAATTCGTGCAGACTGTTTGCCTGCGCCAGCTTCCGATGGAGCTGATCGTGTCCAAGCTCATGGGCACAGACAATGCGGAGCATTCTATCACCCAGATCCTTATTCAAAAAAATAAAGCGATTTCGTTTGATGACGCGGTACATTCCCTTCAGAGAGCCAAAATCCTCACATAGAAGAACAGAAATCCCCAACTCTCTTGCAATCTGGAAAGGATCGCGTGTTCCGAAGCGCCGCACCAGGGATGCGCCGACTTTGGAGAGCATTTTACTGGTCATGAAGCCCACCTCCGTCTTGCGGATATTCATCATTATTATCTCACAGCATAGGTCCCACAGATTGGACTTACTCCTCCTGCTGGCGATATTTTTTTGGCGTAAATTTCTTATTCCGCTCCTTGGCCATCCAATAGGCATCGTTGAGGGCACGCATCGCACCCTCAAGTGCATCTTCAGAAAGTTGGCCGCCGGCAAACAAGCCAGTCACCTCACTGACCAACTCATCGATGTCCCGCGCCGCTTTTGCACCGCCCTTCTGATATGCTTCCACCGAATAGATATCCGGACTGGTGAGAAGGTAATCTGCAGTTGTACCAAGGACGGTAGCTAAATCACCAATCACCTTCATGTTGCCAGGTTTCCTGGAACCCATCTCATAATTCTGAATCGTCCGCGTTGTTACAGAAACTTTTTCTGCAAGTTCTGCCTGTGTTAAACCAGCCTCAAGCCGTTTTTCTTTCAGACGTTCTTTAAACCCCATAAAGGCACCTCTTTCTATTTCTCTGCCATTAGGACGAACACTTTTTCGCAATTCGGGATTGACACGAAAATTTGTTCTGGATATAATGGAAATGCAACACGAAACTCTGTTCGCATTTAGATGTTAAAACACGAACAGAGTTTTTGTCAATCTAAAACACGAAAAAATTTTCGTACATCCGGAAAGAAAACGGAGGATATTGTAATGGAGGTACAATGCAGAAAAGAGTATGTCTCTGTCAATCTTGATGTAGACCAAAACGGTGTGGTTCATCCCCGGTTCATCCGCTGGACAAATGGTCGTATCTATCAAATTGACCGGCTGAAGTACAAGTGCAGAGCCGCTTCTTCCCGGGTGAGCGGAGGTGGAATCCGATATACTGTCATGATCCACGGTAAAGAAACCTTCCTGTTCAGCGAAGGAAACAAATGGTTCGTGGAAGCAAAGGAGGCAAGTCAATGATTCTTTCTCTACGCCAAATAGAGGATATCGGTGCAGCTGTAATTCAGGACTTCAACAAGTTCTTCTACTGCGACAGCAATGCCCTAAGGAATAATAAAGTTCGCGCAACACCCATCGACCAGTTCGCTCGCGAGTACCTGGGGTTAAGCGTTCGATTTGCCCGATTGTCCGCAGATGGGTGTATCTGCGGTCTGACCAGTTATGCTGATGCCGAATACATCATTGAGGAAATGGGAGTAGTTCGTACCATCGAACTCAAACAAAATCAAATTCTTCTGGATTCCAGCTTTCTGGAGGCCGGCAAGGTCAAAAAGTTGTGCGGCAAGCGCCGCTTTACCTTGGCGCATGAGTGCGCACATCAAATCCTGTTTCAGATGGAGTCCGAGGAGTCCCAGCAAAAGTGCCGTGGATTCTACTCGGATCGGCGATCCTACTCCCTACGAGACCTAAAGAGCAGAGAGGACTGGAACGAGTGGCAGGCCAATGCCTTGGGGGCCGCCCTGCTCATGCCCCAGGCAGAGATAAATCGGGCCATGCGGTTTTTCGCTCAAAATCGCACACTGATAAGCTATGAAGGGAGGTTTTCATATGCGGACAAGTTGGTACTTTCACTTCTCTGTCATGCACTTGGCGTGTCCAAGTCTGCCGCCGTGATTCGTCTCCGGCAGCTTGGGTATCTACAAGAGCGTCCGTATGTAGAGTTTGTTGATCCACTGGAGGTGTGGGCATGAGTAAAAATATTCGCATTACAGAGCCTTCCGCAGAAATGTTGAGCAAAATTATCCGGGCACGGGAGGCAATTGCGGCGCAAAAACCGCGATATATCAAATGTCCGTACTGCCAACATAACTCTATCGTCGTATATGAGGACACAAGAGGTCATGTCGAAACAAAGTGCAAAAAGTGCGGAAAGATCACCGTCTTCGATGTTTTGAGCATGAGAAAAATCGTATTTTGCCTTCGTTAGAGGGAGAACGAAATAAAAACTGAATCACATAGCTGAGCTGTGGAGCCGCCTGATAGGTGAAGTCATCCTGATGCCGCATGGACTGAGTCGAAAGACTCTGTTTATCGGCATGGACAGAACGACCACCGTCATGCGGCTCTATTGTTGTCTTGCCTTCCCGCGGCCTCATGCCAGCGGAAAGGACAAGACAATGAGTATCCCGAGGACCCCAGTTGAATTCGATTACGATCTATGGACCACAGCAGAAGGAAAATGCATGGTCCGGATCAAGGCTACCGGTGAGATAACAGAGGTGGAACGCTCCGTCATGCAGGTTCTACGTTCAGAGGAGAAGCGACTCCGGCGCACCTTATCTCCGGAGCAGGGACAATCTAGAGAAGGGAAAGCTGCTCCAACGGTTCTCTCTCTGGATTTGCTTCCCGAAAATGTGACAGACTCTATCTGGTTAGCCGACACCAGAGATTATACGGAAGAAATAGCCACAAAAATGCTGGAGAGAATTCTGCGCGAGAGCCTTACCCCTACCCAATATCGTATTTATCAAGCCTGCATCTTAAACGGGATCAGTTACAAAGCTTATGCCGACCAAATGGGTGTTAGCTATCAGAGTGTCCAGAATGCAATTCGCCTCATTCAAAAAAAGCCAAAAATATTTTTGACTAATGGTTGTGGTTTTCTTAAACGATGTCCGTTGAAAAGTGAAGGGGTTATAAAGACACCTTCATTGCACCTTTTCAACTGAATATCCGGCAGCTAAATAACATCAGCAATGAGCGAGCGATGCGGACAGAGCGCGATGACCACCTGTAGAAGAAAAGCGGACGAAAGGCGCCTTTCTCTTCTATCAATGACGGCCTATAAGGTGCCCAGCGGGTCCTCTGATCCAAAAGCAGGTTTGGCAGCCTGTTTCGCCACGACCTCATCTGCCTATAATGGTACCCCTGTCCAGCCACAGTTTCAAGCAATGGGGACAGCTCGGAGAGATCCTCGGAGGGGTTAGATTCCCGGAGTGCGGTGCCCACCGCAGTTTAGCTGACCGCCCTGCCTGGGGAAGTAGTGTCGAATACAGGCAACAAAAAGACATTCAAATGTCTTGATATCAGAAGCAATGGGGGTCGCCCATCATGTAGTAGGAAAGCCGAGGCTTCCACAACCAAAGCGGGTGACCCCTATTTTTGTGGTATCAATTCATATTCATCATTGGGAGGGATCGTACCATGATCACTATGTCGCAGACCAAGAGTGCCAATTATCTGTTTATCGTAGCCGTGCTGAAGTCGATGCGAGAAGGTGGCGTGATTACTCTGGCCGAGTACGAGCGAGCAAAGCGCTACTACCAGAAACTCACCGGCTCCGATCTCGTCATTGCAGATTAAGAGGTTAGAGTCAAACCGCCCAAAATGATGCAGACAAGGCATCGTGTCATGTTGACTATGTAGATTTTGACATTCCAACGGTTCTTTCAATAGACTTTGTCTTGTCGTTGAATATAATGTTGCTTGAGCCGAAAAAGTGGATTGTACCAAAATGTAGTACAATCCAAAATTCAGCCAGAAAGGGGATTCTGCTGATGCCGCAGGTCAAACTCATCTCGCCCATCACCAGGCAGGAAATCCGCAAAGTTCGAGTCGCCGCCTATTGCCGAGTATCTTCCAATTCGGCTGATCAGCAGAACTCCTACGCCAACCAGATCCGGGTCTATACCAGCCTCATTCAGAGGAAAAAAGAGTGGGAACTGGTGGAGATATTCGCTGACGAAGGGCTCTCTGGCATGAACGCACAGAACCGCACCGAATTCCAGCGAATGATCAAGATGTGCGAACAGCACCAAATCGACCTGATCGTCACCAAATCCGTCTCCCGCTTCGCCCGAAACGCCAAGGAGTCTCTGGAATATGTCCGGAAGCTGAAATTGCTCGGCGTGGGGGTGCAGTTTGAGAAAGAGGGAATCTACACTCTGGCCCTCGGAGATGAGATGCTGCTCAATACCTTCTCTGCCATCGCACAGGAGGAGTCTAAGGCAATTTCCCAGAACCAGCGGCTTTCCATCGTGAAGCGGATGCAGTCTGGGGAATATGTGGACAGCAACGCTCCTTACGGCTTCCGGCTGGTGGATAAGGCGCTGGTGGTCTATGAACCGGAGGCGGCCATCGTCCGCATGATGTTCGAAAACTACCTGAGCGGCCAGTCTACATCGGAGATCGCCCGGGATCTCAACAGCCGCGGCATCAAAACCAAAACCGGGAAATCCACCTGGCGCTCCACCAAGGTGGCATACATCCTTGGAAATGAGCGGTATTGCGGCGATTGCAAATATCAGAAAACCTACCGCGACACCACAGTCCCCTTCAAACAGTTCCAAAATCGAGGCCAGGAGGATATGTTCTACGCCTCCATGACCCACGCTCCTCTTATTGACCGAGATACCTTTGACAAGGTCCAGCTCCTCTTGAAAAAGCGTCAGGATGTCTTTGGAAAATCCACAACGCAAAATATCTACCCTCTTACGAGCCGCATTCAGTGTTCTGAGTGCGGCTCGTATTTTCGCAGGAGGCAGGTTTCCGGGGCAGTAAAGTGGGGATGCTCCAAACACATTCAGGATCGTACCCAGTGCAGCTCAAACTACTACAGCGAGGAGAGAATCTACGATGCCTTCGTCGCCATGGTCAATAAGCTTCGGTTCTCTGAATACGACATCATGGGTCAGACGCTACTCCGTCTGGAATCCGCCGAGCTGAAGCGAAAGCAGAAAAACACGGCCGCAAGGGAGCTCAGCCGGAACATTGCAGATCTGAACGCCAGGTTGGTGATGGTGGAGCAGCTCCATGCAAAGGGATACCTCAAAGATGAGGTCCACAAAGCTCAGGTGCGGGAGATTAACGACCAACTGCGCCAGCTCAAGCGGGAGCGCCAATGTGAATTCTCCTCGGGCATTACCCATATGATAGAGGAACTGACGCGGCTGAAAAAGCTGCTGGAAGAGCTCGAGGAACCACTGGACCGCTTCGATGAGAAGCTGTTTACTGAGATCGTTCAGGCCATCAGTATCAGCCGCCGAGATGAAATGACCGTCACCCTCATCGGCGGGCTGAGATTCACAGAAATGCTCTGACAGAGAGGAACCTCGCCATGAAGAAGATACGCTATATCCCATACGGTTACACCATGAGAAATGGAAGGACCGTCATCGCACAGGATGAAGCTGCGGTCATCCGCGAGATATTCAGCGCCTACATCAACGGCGCATCCCTCCAAAGTATTGCCGAGCTGCTGACTGAGAGGAAGATCCCCTACAGTGAGAGAACGGATGTGTGGGATAAAGCTCGTATCGCACGAATCATCGGAAACGCCAAATACATTGGCGATGGGGAATATGACCCGATCATTGAGGAAGATCAGTATGAGGAAGCGGCTGCCGTGAAAACAGCCCGCCAGTGGAACACCTTCGAAAAAAATCTGGAGGGGATCGACCTGCTTCGGGATCTGGTCCGATGTGCGGAGTGCGGCGCCCCTATGCGGCGAAGGGTGAGCAGCAAGCACCAGATTCGGGAGAGTTGGGATTGCACCAATCCTGATTGCGGTCAGCGCATCCGGATTTCTGATACCCACCTGTTGGAAAAGGTGACAATCCTGATGAACCGCATCATCGCCAATAGCTATCTGCTTATCCCCCGCCCCAAAAAGCGAAAAGAGCTGTCGGCGGAAGCCCAGCGAATCAACCGGGAAATTGATGCCGAGCTGGAGCGGGATGACCCCAGCGATGCACTGATTATCGTCAAAACAATTGAAATGGCAGAGCGGCTCTATGCTGAGAGCGATACCCATCTGCAGATCGCCGCATCCATCGCCCGAAAGCGGGTAAGTCTGATGACTCCCCAGGAGGAATTCAGCCCGGCTTACTTTAGTGACATCGCTGCCTACCTGACGCTTGGCAGCGGAGGAAAGGTGATCCTACATACCAAGACCGATGTCGAGATCGGAGATGAAGAAAATGAATGTAACCAAGATACCCAAGAAAACAATATCGGTTATTGAGCCAAAACGCGCTCTGATCGTCAACAGGGAGCAGTATCATCAGCGGCGGGTTGCTGCCTACTGCCGGGTATCCACCGGCAGCGAGGAGCAGCTCACATCCTAATACCAACCAGAAAAAGGTATATACCGAGATGATTGCCGCTAAGCCCGAATGGGAGTTCGCCGGACTCTACGCAGATGTGGGCATCTCCGGGACACGTGCAGATAAGCGCCCCCAGTTCCAGAAGATGATCAACGACTGCTTGTCTGGGAAAATCGACTATATTATCACGAAATCCGTTTCCCGCTTCGCCCGTAATACAGTGGACTGCCTGGACCATGTGCGAATGCTCAGGGCAAGAGGGATTGGCATCTACTTCGAGGAGCAAAATATAGACACACTGCAAATCGACAGCGAACTCTATCTGGTCATCTACGCAGGATTCGCACAGTCCGAATCCGAAAGCATCAGCAAGAATGTCACCTGGACTTTTCGTAAGCGATTTCAGGAGGGCAAGCCCATATTCAACTATAAGTGCCTCCTGGGATACCGCAAGGGTGCAGACGGAGAACCGGAGATCGTCCCGGAGGAGGCATCCATCGTGGAGAGGATCTTCAATATGTACCTGTCAGGTGAAACCATCAACCGGATCTCAACCAAACTCAGAGAAGAAAATCTCCAGATACCAGGAAAACGCTTCTCCTTCTCTGCGAGCATGATTAAGGGTATTCTCCGGAATGAACGATACTGCGGGGACAGCATCCTTCAAAAGACGGTCACAATTGACTGTATTGGCAAGGTTCGCCGCAAAAACACGGGTGAGGCACCCATGTACTATGTACAGAATAGCCATGTTGGTATCATCAGCCGAGAGCTCTTTCACAAAACGCAGGAAGAACTCGCCAGGCGGATGAGCCGGGATCCAAATTCCACCAAAACGGCTACCACAGCTACCGGAAAATACTCCCGGTACGCACTATCCAATGTGATGATCTGCGCCGAATGCGGAAGTCGATATAAGCGCGTGACCTGGACATCCCGAGGAAAAAAGCGAGTTGTCTGGCGCTGCATCAGCCGCTTAGACTATGGAAAACGCTACTGCAAAACCTCGCTCACGGTAGATGAGACCGCCCTCCACGCCGCTATTGTTCGGGCAATCAACCGATTCAACGAGGAAGACGAGTCCACTTATATGGCACTCATGCGGGCAACCATTGGTGAAGCAATCGGTCTAACCGGAGGCACAGATGAGATCGACCTGCTCCGGCGGAAAATAGATGGGCTGAATCGGAAAATGGTATCTCTTATCAATGAGAGCGTGGAAAGCGGAGAGGGTATCGAGAGTCACGAAGCTGAATTCAAAGAACTTTCCGATACCATTGAACTCCTGCAGGGACGGATTCAGAAACTCGAAGAAGCACTTGCTTCCGATCAGGTGAATGACAGCCGAATCCTTCAACTACAGCAGATCATCGCCGACCGAGCATCCAAAAAGATGGAGTACGACGATACCATCGTCCACCAAATGATTGAGTGTGTGAAGGTGTATCCCGACGGGAGACTGGACATTATCTTCGGAGGAGGGTACCTTATCGAAGAACGCCTGGAAAAAGAAAGTTGATAACTTCAAATATAATTGACATAATAGCCGAAATAATATAGTATAATTTATGTTAGGAGGCGATTGTGCATGGCAAAAAAAGCTGCGGTCATCATGCCGCAAACACGGGAGATCCTGGCACAGATGGGTGAGCAGATCCGCCTGGCCCGCCTGCGCAGGAAGTTGAGCCTGGAATTGGTAGCAGAGCGTGCCGGGATCAGCCGAGCCACTCTTATATCCATTGAGAAAGGCACCCCTACGGTATCCATCGGCTTCTATGCCGCTGTGTTGCACGCATTAAACAATATGGACAGCGACCTGCTGCTTATTGCAAAAGATGATGAATTCGGCAGGAAACTGCAAGATCTGGCGCTGCCCACCAGACGGCGGGCGCCCAAGAAAGGAGAGTAGCCCATGGCGCAGGACGAAAAGACCATCTATGTATATGAAAATTGGCGTGGAGAGGCACCCACCCTGCTGGGGCGGCTGCGCTGCGGCTTCGTCCGCGGACAGGAAACCTTTTCCTTTGAGTATGATCCAGCCTGGCTGTCATCCGCCGAGAGTTCCTTCTCTCTGGACCCGGATCTGGCCCTCTACCGCGGGCGGCAGTATGTGCCGCTGAACAAGCAGCTCTTTGGCCTGTTTTCCGACTCCTGTCCGGATCGCTGGGGGCGTCTGCTGATGAAGCGCAAGGAGGCCATCGACGCCCGCAAAGAGGACCGCAAGCCCCGTAAGCTCACCGAGAGCGACTTCCTGTTGGGGGTCTACGATGAATCCCGCATGGGGGCACTTCGGTTCAGCTTGGAAGAAGGGGGCGAATTTCTTTCGAACGATAAAGCGTTTGCGACGCCTCCTTGGGTAAACCTTCGGACGCTGGAAAACGCCTCTATCGCTTTCGAGAACGATGAGAGCGGCCTGAATGAAAAATGGCTGCGTGAGCTTCTGGCCCCCGGCTCCTCCTTGGGCGGTGCAAGACCCAAAGCTACGGTGCAGGCCACAGATGGCGCCTTGTGGATCGCCAAGTTCCCCTCCAAGCATGATGAATATAACAGTGGCGCGTGGGAGAAGGTCGTCCATGACCTGGCACGGCTCTGTGGGCTGGATGTTCCGGAATCCAAATTGGAGACATTCTCCAAGACCGGCAGCACCTTTCTCGTCAAGCGATTTGACCGAAATGGCAGCCGCCGCATCCACTTCGCCTCCGCCATGACCCTGCTGGGCAAGATCGATGGAGCCTCTGCAGCGGACGGAAGCAGCTATTTGGATCTGGCGGCGTTCATCCGGGCCAACGGGGCATCACCCCGGCAGGATCTGGCCGAGCTGTGGAAGCGGATCGTGTTCAGCATGGCGGTATCCAATACTGACGACCACCTGCGCAACCATGGTTTTCTTCTGACACCCACCGGCTGGCGGCTGGCCCCTCTCTATGATGTGAACCCAGTCCCCTCGGGGGACCGGCTTTCCCTCAATGTGAGTGAGTATGATAACACCATTGACTTGGAACTGGCTCTGGAAGTAGCCGATTATTTCGGCCTTGCCCCGGAGGAAGCGGAACAGGCTGCAGAGGAGGTCTGCAAAACAGTATCCGGACACTGGGAACAGTTGGCCGGGCAGTATGGTCTCAGCCGAGGAGCGATAGAGTATATGCGCCCGGCCTTTTCCCTTCCATGATAAGATCACAAACGGACGATTCCTGGTGGAACCGTCCGTTTGCTTATTCTTTGGCGGCTCCCTCAAAAGAGTCCCCGCCCTCATCCTCGTCCATATCCGTATCAATGTCCAGTCCTTCATTGTTCCCCACATTCTTCTCGTAGAGCTTGGTCCATTTAAGCGGATATTTGCATTTGCGGTTATAGGCCAGAAGCATCGCCTCGGCATAGCCCATAGAACCGGGGCGTCGTTCCTTGGCTGTCCTCGAAAGCAGCTTGACCGACATTTCCCCCACTTTTTCCTTGAAGGTTTCATCTTTCAATGTGTCGCCAAAGGTGTATACCAATCTGGCGATTCCGTTGAGCATATTGGCGGAAAGCGAATTCATATCGCCCTCCCAGGTGCCTACGCAGAGTCTGAGTGTTCGATCAAGTACATGGTAACCGAACCGCTCATATATATTTTCAAGCGTGGAGACAGCACAGATAACGCCATAGTTTCTGACCTGGCCAATGGAAAGAGAATAAGACTCTACCAGATCTTTGATCATAAGCTGCTCCTGATTCCCGGCTTCCACATTTGCCATAAACACTTCATAGGGACGGAGCGGTTTGACAAACTTCATCTGGTTGGCGAAGATATCTGCCTCGTGCTCGTAGTTCAGATCGTCGTATATCATGCACCAGACCGGAGTTTCACGAGAGCCAGAGGCCAGGGCGACGATCTCCACCGTGTGCTGGCCATTGAAGACATAGTTGACCCCATTTCGACGGCTTACCTTCACAGGATTGATCTGATACAGATCAAAGTGTGCCGCAGCATTCAGCACATGCTGTTCGGAAATATTCCTCTGGTACTCCTGATTGGATACGAGGTTCTTGATGGGAATCTGTTCGAAGTGAACATTGGGAACAAACATACTATAATCTTCCATTAGGATTCCCCCTCAATTGCATTGAGCATTTCCTGGATTTTTCCTTCTAATTCAGTCAACGCCGCCAAGAGGTTTTGTCTGGCAGCAGGTGAGATCGCTTCCAAATGTGCCATGGACTTTGTCCGGTCGATGGAGCTCATCCAGGAGGGGATCGTAAGAGTAAGTCCAGCAACTTCCGCATCCGGGTCATAGGCGGGCATCGTCTTGATTGCCGGCTGCTCTGCCGCCGCTGTGCCGGGCTTGGCAGAAGCGTCGGAATAAAGGCATCGTCTCGATTCACTGTAACGAGCGAAAGCATAGGGATTTTTTCCGATTTTTTTACTAAGTGCTTTCAATTCTTCGGGTTCCATTTCTGATAGAGCAACGATATTTTCGAAAGAAATCTTATATGCCCCGGAAAGAATGTGCGGAACAAGCTCAGGAGCATTTTGTTCAATGGTATCTAATGCTGCACTGTATTTCGCATATTTCTGTACGGTTGCGCCGGACACATGATACTTCCTTCCCAGCCGGGCTGCTGTTCGCCGGCCGCTCTCTTCATCTATTGGGCGGCCTCTCCCCACAGTAATGTTGGGCTTCGGACGGTACTGATTATAGCCATTCCTACTTCGCTGTACTTTCTTTTCCGCTTCATATTGTTTCCCAATCAGATATTTCCTGGTTTCTTCTGAGATGTTGCGGCGCCCAAGTTGGTTCGCACAGATCCAGGCGATGGCAGCATCTCTGCTTGGAAAATCCAGCTCCTTGACTCCATAAGGAATGCGCATTTTATTGCATATTTCATAGCGATCATGACCGTCGACGATGGTATCATTCCATGCGATGATATCTTCCCGGCATCCTTCCATGACCAGATTCAGCTCCAGTTGCCGGTATTCCTCCCGGCGAAGTGGACGAATCAAGTTTTTGAATTCCGGATCGATGTTAAGCTGCCTAAATGCTTTCTCTGTCATGTAGCCTCCTGCGTTCCAGCTGTTTGACGGTTTTGAGGGAAAAATATGCGACCCGGTTGACTTGATCGATCTCACCGGTCAGCTGGTAATTAAATCTCAGGTCAAAGCCACCCAGCAGTTCGGAAAAGTTTTTGATAAGGATCGTACTATAGAATTCTATAGACTGCTGGGATGTGTTTGACATCCGAACCTTGTTTGCGGTCCCGCCTGAAATAGGTTTGTCCGATCCGAGAACGGCGATATACAGTTCTTCAGGGTTTACCAGGAATTGCACATACGCAGGATTCTTCAAGAGACGAATCGTTTGCCTGTGGATTCGAATCCGGTTTCGCGCAGGGTCCAGCGTTAAGTAAGCCTGCAATTGATTTTCATGATTCATGTCCTTGTCCTCCCAAAACGGACTTACTACCAGTATCAGAGGCAGCCTCGTCTGACTGCTCTGATGCAGCAGGAGCGATGTTATCGCGCAACCCATATACAGCATATCCTTCAAAAATGTCTACCTGCATAGATTTCTGGTGTTCCCGGAACGGGAGTCCAAACTGCGTCTTCCAGCCCTCCGGAAACACGGGAGTTCGAGAAGACTTGGGCTTCTGGCCGTCTTTTTGCAGCCGCTGATACACTTCGGTCGCTGTGAGATCAAATGCGATGAGCCACTCATCCCTGGCATGGATTATCCGCCCGAGGAGCTTATATCGATAGTCCAGATTCCAGCCCATCAGTGAAAACACTTTGGCGAAAAAAATCTTGCAGGTGATCTGTTTCGGTTTGCGTCTGCCGGAGCCGTTGGTGCACCAGGCGCAGGCATCCCGATCTTCCGCCCGACAGGGACGGATCGCCAAGATCCTGCTCTCCTGATTGACCAATACCTGCACATAATCAACTTGTGGGAAGCGGTTCAGGCAGGCGGTATTTACATAAAATTTGTAATTGTTGAACGTTACAGACGGCTCATTAATATGGGCGAAGAACTCACGGCGTACCACTTGGTAGCCATCGTAGTTAAAGTCACCGGCCATCTCCAGAACCTCATCACTACTGCTGTTTGCGGGAGAAGCTGCCGGTTCCGCTTCTTCTAATTCAGCAGACGGAACAATATCCAAATGCCCGTCCTCCAGGGAACGAAGCATTCCGGCGATTACGCCGCCGGTATTTTCACGACTTTCTTCAAACATTTAGGATTCCTCCTTCCCGCGCTGACCGAGTTCCTGACAGATATAGTCACGCAGCACGTCAAATCCTGTCACGCGGAGTTTCTGTCCGGTTTCATACAGCTGGCCCTCCATGCGGATTTTCCAGTCTTCCTCACTCTGATCGCAGACGGGCGGGAAAGACTGTTGGTGGAGGTAATATTGCTTGCCAAAAGAGCCGATCCACTCCTCCGGGACTGCCCGCACCCGTTTGCCGGAGACAGAAAGGGGCTGTACAGGCTCCTTCGCCTGTTCCGTGCTTTTTGAACCGGAAAGCAGGTACGATTTAATAAACGCTTCCGCATCATTGACATCAAAAATATACGCAGATTCAGTTTCGGTTTGAAACAGCGCTCCGGCGATCCGGTATTTTAAATCCGGACTCCAGCCAAATAACTGAAAAAGCGTTTCTACATAGGCCGCACCGGCGATATCCCTGGGCTGATACTTTCCGTCTGACAGCTTGGAAAACACGACTGCGTTGCGGCTGCTTTTCGCCGCTGTACGGACGGCGAACTTCATCTCCACAGGGTTGACCAGCAGCTCCACATGGTTGTCTTTCCCAAAAGACCGAACACATGTGGTGCTGAACTTGATCCTCTTGTCTTGAAACAGTACATAGGGACGGTGATAATTATCAAAGAATTCACTGCGGGCGATTTCAAAGCCTCTCATATCAAAATCTCCCGGAACCAATGTGATGCTCGAGGGCAGGGATGCATCCGCCTGCTGCTCATCGGGCGGATGGATACTGGCGGACGCTTGGTAATAATCCGCCGGCTTAAATCCAGCCCAGCGGGGATTGATGGTCACGAACCCTCTGAGCAGGCCGCTGTCGATCACCCGCAGCTCCGGGAGGATGGAGCGGTTGCCATACTTGGAGTTGTTCAGAAGATGCTGAACCGCAATGAAATCATCTCTGGAAACGATGCCCTCGTGGTGGTTCCGGTAAAGGCTCTGGGGTCTGTCCCCCCGATTCTTTCTGGCCTTGTGGTTCAGATAGTTGGGGGTGAAGGTCTTCCGGGTCAGTACATCCCCGCAATGCCGCTCATTGCGAAGGACCTGGACAATGGAGTTGGATGTCCACTTGACATTCCCCAGATAAGTCTTCCTGCCCAGCTCGGTGAGCGCCGCCGCAATGTCGGAGGTGGAATATCCGTACAGATACATATAGAAGATGAGTTTTACCGTGGGGGCTTCATCCGGGTTGACGACCAGGTTTCCATCTGCGTCGTGAGAATACCCCAGCAGCTTGGGCGTCAATGGCAGACCTCCGTCCAGCCGCATCCGCAAGGAGGTCTCCATGCTCCGGCTGCGGATGTGAGACTCCTCCTGAGCCATGGTGGCCTGAAACGAAAGCGCCATCTGGGAATCGTCTTTGAGGGAGAAGATACATTCGCTCTCAAAGAATACCCCGACAGGACTGGGCAGCTCCGCAAGCATTCGCACCATGCTGATACAGTCCACCACATTCCGGGCAAAGCGAGACACGCTTTTGGTAATGATCATATCGATTTTCCCGCTGCGGCAATCGGCGATCATGCTGTTGAACTCGTCCCGATGAGCCAGAGAAGTCCCGCTGATGCCCTCATCCGCATAGATTTTGACCAATGTCCAGTTGGGATGATGCACAACAAAATCTTCATAGTATTTCTTTTGCAGCTCATAGGAGGAAGTCTGCTGGACATTGTCTGTGGAGACACGGGCATACACGGCGACCCGCTGCCTTATATCATTGTCGTAATAGTCGATGGGCTTTTTAGCCGGAATAAATTCATAGTTCTTCGGGTCAACTTTTGTGTTGATACGCCGGCGGACCCGTTCTTTCCGTTCCGCAAGCTGTTTGCGTGTGGACTTGTCAATCATGCAGCATATCCCTCCGGGGTTCGTCATCAGGGAGTATCTTCCAACCGGGATCTGGCAAAAAGTAGGGGTCGTGTAGATCCTCTTGGTAATAGGAAGCCAGCGTATAAATATCCTCCGAAACGAAGTAAACGCCTACTGGCTTTGAGAGTGCTGCCAAGAGGCGCGTACAGAAAGAGAGCTCGGAGAGCTTCTTCGAGATATTGCTTGCTTTCTGGGTAATGATCAGATCGACCTTTTCCTCGTAGCAGTCTTGAAGGAGCCTTGACCACTCCGGGGCGCTCTCCATATTGGGCGCAGTGCTGCCCTCGTCCACATAGAAACCGACAAACTTCCAGTTTGGGCAGAGAGCCAGTGTATCAAGAAATTGCTTTTTATGAGCTGAGAGATAGTCCTCATAGCGGGTCTGGTTGAAGTAGCGGATGTATACCGCCACACGGTAATGTGTTTTGGGAAGCGGGCGTTCCCGCTTGATTTCCTTTAACCAGGCACGATGTTCCGCTAAAAGGGTGTTTCGTTCCGTCTCCCTCTCCAGCAGGAAATCAAATGAGGGCATAACTTCCTGCTCTGACTCTCTATTTTGAACGGCCAGATCTGACATATTTGCTCCCCCTGTGTTATTTCTCTTCCAGGCCATTATATAATCTGCAGACTAATAACAAAATCGACCAGAAGTCAACACCTTGACTTCTGGTCGATAGATGAGAAAAAAGAAGCGAGCCGGCAATTCCAGCTCGCAATTTTTCAGGTATTGTCATCCCGTCTGGCCATAGTGGATTTCAACTCACGAACAATTTTCAGGATGGAATCCAGCTCCTTGGGAGAGCAGTCGGCCAGCAGCTCGTCAAACTCGCTCTGGTATAGGCTTCTCACCTCCGGCACATCGGGCCGAAGAAGGGAATCAGCAGACACTTGCAGGGCTTCGATGATTCGGATAAAGGTTTCCAACTTCATGCTCGTCTTGCCTTTTTCGATATTGCTGATATGCGGCAGCGAGATATTGGCCTTCGCAGCAAGATCGGCCTGGCTCATCCGGCGATTGATCCGCGCATCTCGAATACGGGAGCCGATCAGCTGGCTCTCGGTCAAATCATGTTCCGTCATCGGCTTCCCCCCCTCAAATATATTCTCCAGATTATCTATTTCTAAGAGTATATCAACCTGAGGTGAAATTGATATAAGGCCGAGTTGATGATATAATCTAAACACTATAATAAGACTGCAAAATTTTTTTGGAGGTCTTATTATGAGCCTGAACTACAAAGTCATTGGAAAACACATCCGTGAAGTCCGCCAGCGCAACCACCTTTCGCAAGCGATGCTCTCTGAACTGGTGGATAAAACGCCATCTTACATCAGCTACATAGAGAGCGGGATCAAGAGCATGAGCCTTGACACCTTTGTGCTTATCGCCAATGCTTTGGGCGTATCTCCCGACCGGCTTTTGATGGAGCAAGTCACCAGCACTGAACGGTGCGCCAGCGAAGAAATCGCCCTGCTCCTTTCGGATTGCAGCACCTATGAGATGCTGATTCTCCTGGATGTTATAAAATCGCTGAAAGCTTCCTTGAAAGAGCATCACGGCAGATACGGTAAACCAGATCACTTCGATTTTACCGTCTGAACCTGAGAAAGCAGTCAACCGGAAGTCACGAGCATTGACTGCCGGTCGATCTATGCCAGTAAAGGTGGATATATTTTTGGAACAGTGGATATGTTTTTGGAAAGTCCCGGATATGGGTCTTCCGAGTTGGTATAATGAGAAAAGAAAGGTGGAATGACCAATGATCTATTACACGGGTGATATCCACGGAGGCCCCTATGAGGTCATACAGTTTTGCGACAGCAAGAAGCTGGCAGAGCAGGATACTCTGGTTCTGCTTGGAGATGTAGGAGCGAACTACTACCGAAACCGGCGAGACACAGAGATGAAGAAAGTTCTTACCGCCGTAAAGCCGACGATGCTCTGCATCCACGGCAACCATGAGATCCGGCCGGCCAGCATCCCTCCCTATCGGACGAAGCAGTGGAACGGCGGGACAGTCTGGGTAGAGGAAGCCTTTCCCCGCCTGCTGTTTGCTATGGATGGTGAGATCTTTGATCTGGAAGGTCTCCGACACTTGGTCATCGGCGGAGCTTACAGCGTGGACAAATTCTACCGGCTGGCCAGAGGTTACGGCTGGTGGCCGGATGAGCAGCCTTCCCAGGAGATCAAGGACAAGGCTATCCAGACGCTGGACGCCTGCGGGTGGCAGGTAGATACCGTCCTCTCCCACACCTGTCCCTATCCGTATGAGTCGCGCGAGGCCTTTCTTCCGATGATCGACCAGAGTACCGTGGACGACTCTGCCGAGAAATGGCTGGAGGAGATCGAGCGGAAACTCAAATACGACCACTGGTTCTGTGGGCACTGGCATATTGACAAGCATATCGACCGGATGCACTTCCTCTTCCACAGCGTGGAGGCTGCGCCGCAGCTCTTGACGGGAGGGAACACATTATGACAGAGGAAGAAAGACCGGAGGCCAGGGAGCGGGAGGCGTGCTTTGCCGCAATCCGTGAGATCGTCCAGGACATTTCCCGCCTAATGGACGCCGCATATCAGCAATACAGCCGTTTGGTAGAACAGGTGTTGAACGGCAGGATCACCGAGGAGCGGGAGATCGAGCGAATCATGGACGGGCTTGTGGACTTCGGAGATGATCCGAGGCTCCTTGAACTGTACAAAACCCTCTGCCGCCATGTCTATTACAAATACCCCGCTCTTGTGGGAGAGCACACTGCCCTCTTCCGGCTCCAGTTTGAGGAAACGGAGGATGGGGACACGGATACTGAGGAGTCCTGCAAATAAAAGTCAAGTCCTAAAATGAAAAAAATCCCGCAAAGT
>OGWQ01000757.1_pt1 | contig 22585 bp, 14 predicted proteins | sample 1576091 | NCBI WGS metagenome assembly OGWQ01 (sample SAMEA3541584, study PRJEB24748) | human gut metagenome | biome: human gut; feature: human-associated habitat; material: faeces | place: China | collected 2012
CAAGAGCAATTAACCTACGCTCATTTCCAATAAATTACACTCTTTTCGTAACTTCCGAATGCAAAGATACGAAAATAGTTACCAACATTCTAAATCCTGCTCAATATCTTTCATCTGCTCTTTGTGAAAGACTGGACTTTTGATGCCTTTCCGCTTCTGTGCCAAGTAATCATCGAGCAAGCGAAAAGCATATTTGCCAAGCAAGGATATTGCTATCAGGTTGCAAATGGACATTAAAGCCATAGTAACATCAGCCAAGTTCCATACTAGATTCAGACTTGCCAATGAGCCAAACAAAACCATCCCCCCAACCAACATACGGTATAAAACTACCGGCCACTGACGAGAGGTGAAAAAGCGGATATTAGCTTCTCCGTAATAATAGTTTCCTAAAATGCTGCTATAAGCGAAAAAAAGAGTAGCAATGGCAACGTAGATGCATCCAATATTACCAACCTCACTGGTCAGCGCCGCTTGGGTCAACTGAATACCATCCAGACCACTGCCAACATAATCCTCACCAAACAAAATGATAAAAGCTGTACAGGAACAAATAAGCAGAGTATCTGTAAACACTCCCAGTGCCTGAATAAATCCTTGTTTAGCGGGATGGGTTACATGAGCCGTTGCCGCAGCATTGGGGGCAGATCCCATACCAGCCTCATTGCTGAAAAGTCCCCGTTTAATCCCTTGCATCAGAGCCGTTCCTATTCCGCCACCAACGGCCTGATGCCAGCCAAAAGCATTACCGACAATTTGTTCAACAACTGCTGGAATACGGTCAATGTTAGCCAATACAACAAACAAAGCCAATGCAATATAACCGACAGCCATGACAGGAACAATAACACTACTGATAGCTGCAATACGATGTACACCTCCAAAAATGATGACAAGGGTTAATACCGAAATGACAATTCCTGAGTTCAAAGGCTCTATAGAAAAAGCACTTTGCAAGGCAGCACTCATGGTATTACTTTGCACCGAATTGAATGCAAGACCAAACGTGACCGTAATCAGTACCGCAAAAAGTACTCCCATCCAACGTTTCTTCAATCCACGCTCCATGTAATAGGCAGGTCCTCCGACATAGGAATGTTTTCCTTTGACTTTAAAAAGCTGGGCTAACGTAGATTCCACAAAGGCACTGCTGGAACCCAGCAACGCAATAATCCACATCCAGAAAATCGCTCCCGGTCCACCTACCGTAAGGGCCGTTGCCACACCAGCCAGATTGCCGGTTCCAACACGGCTTGCCAGCGAAATGGTAAAAGCCTGAAAAGAAGAGATATGTTTCTCGTGTCCGTTTATCTTAGCAGTCGAATCACCCAGTAACCGGATCATCTCACCCAACATACGGAACTGTACGAAACGAGTCTTAACACTAAACCAGATGGCGCATCCCAACAACATGATTATCAGGATATAAGTCCACAAGACATAGTTGGCTTCATTTATGATATTCGTGAATAGCTCCATGAAATTTATTAATCAGATTTGAGTTTAAAATAAAATGTATGCTCTCTGAATACCGGTTCCACCAAGTCAAAACGAATAAAATCTGCCAGCAAGCCAATCACCAGCTTCCGCGGAAGCCCTGAAAGCCTGACACACTTATTCAACGTCAATTCGCCGTGCTGCCCCACCAGGTTTAATATAGACTGCTCTTTCTCTGTATAAGTCACTACCACTTCTTTTTTATTGTGAAACCACACGTTCAAGTGGACCGGAGTGGCCAAGATTGTTTCATCTTTAATGCGCAAGTAAGCCTTGGGCCGATTGTCTTCATCGAGGGCATAGACAGGCTTCTCCTTGCTTTCGGGAACATAAACCTCCAGCACATCTTTACCTTCCACCTTATATAATCGGTTATCAAGTTGTAGGGAAGGCTTACAATACATTGTAGCTGCAGCTTCTATCATGTAAAGCTCCTCTTCCGAACGTATTCCTGCTATTTTTCCGTTATCTTTTACTCCTATAAGCAACCTTCCCCCTCCGGTATTGGCAAAAGCCGACAAGCTCTTCGCTATTTTCCGGGCATCGGAAATGGCAAACTTGAAATCCTGATGCACATGTTCACCTTCAGTAATGAGTTGTTGTATATAATCCGCGTCTGTAGTCTGTTTCATTACCGGAACAACTCAATCACAATGTTTATGCGTCATGATGTCGAGCACCAGCTTGTCGGTCTCGTTCATGCCTTCAGAACCGATTTTCGTCAGATTACGGATACTGAAATCCACATTGTCTTCAATAATACCTTCTACTGAAGTCACACACTTTCCTTCCATGGCCAGGATGGCAGAGAACACAGCGGTAGATACCCCACTGGTCAATTTCAAAGCACAGCTTGGCTTGGCCCCGTCGCAAATCATACCTGTCAGATTAGCAATCATGTTCTGCACGGCATAAGCTACCTGCTTATACTCCCCTCCCATCAGGTAAGTAATTCCGCAACTGCTTCCTGTTGCTGCCACGACACAACCGCACAAAGCCGACAGACGTCCCAGATTCTGCTTGATGTAGATAGCTGTCAGATGACTAAGCACCAAGGCACGAATCAGTTCTTCTTCTGTCTTATGATTCTCTTCCGCAAAAACAACGACCGGAAGCGTAGCAGCAATTCCCTGGTTTCCGCTACCGGAATTACTCATCACCGGAATCATGGCTCCTGCCATACGGGCATCGCATGCAGCAGATGTGTACGAAAGGATATGCGTGAATGTATTGCTTCCCATGATACTCTGCTCACTGCGGCTGCTCTGCAAGGTTTTTCCCAGCTCATGTCCGTAATTCCCTTTAAACGAACGTTCCGCTGCTTGTAAGTTCAGGCGTTTGGCCTCCAGAATAAAGCGAATCTCATCCAGCGGAGTTGTAGTAGCAAAGTCGTACACTTTGCTCAGGTTCAATTCCACTTCTTCTGTATCTGCTTCAGCTCCCGCCTTGGTTCTATGATCGAACAAAACCTGACCGTTTCGCTCTGCATACACAAAGTTTGTATGCCCTCCGCTGATGATAGCAGTAGCCTCATCTCCATCGGCCGAACAAACCACCTCAATATACAGTTTCTCTTCGATACCGTCCTTCAGTTCTATCTTAATGCCTTGACCGGCTATCATCTGTTTTCCTTCTTCCACACTCTCGGGAGTAATGTCTTTCAGAACTTCCAGTCCATATTCCGATTTACCCTTCAAGGCCCCCAGTGCAATGGCAATTGGCAAACCAATCATGCCCGTACCGGGAATACCTACTCCCATGGCATTTTTCAAGATGTTAGCACTCAGACGTGCGGTAATCGTTTCCGGACACTTCCCCAATACTTCCGTAGCCTTGGCCACGCAAAGAGCCACAGCCACCGGTTCCGTACAACCGATGGCTGGGACCACCTCCCGCTGAATGAGTGCGATGATACGCTCTCTTTCTGCTTGTGCAATCATACTGATTATTTTTTATAGTTCTTCAATCCTGTTTGCAGGAATTCCACATATTTCTGAATATCCTCATCGTACGAATAAGACTTATTCAACGGCATTCCTTCGTTGTCGAGCAACACATAGAAAGGCTGTGCGTTAGCTCCGAACTTGGAGCGCTGCAAGTAGCTCCACTTATCGCCCACCGTACGCAATGTACGTTCCGTACCGTTTTCCATCACCTTCACCGGTTCTGGCAATTTGGTCTTTTCATCCACATACAGCGTAATAAGCACGTAGTCCTCGTTCAACAGTTTGCTTACTGTAGGATCTGTCCATACAGCCAGTTCCATTTTACGGCAGTTCACACAACCATAGCCTGTGAAGTCAATCATCACCGGTTTTCCCTGCTGACGGGCATATTCCATTCCGGCATCAAAGTCATTGAACTTCGCATGCACTTCATTCTTATATAAATTGAAATCCTGTGTCTGCATAGGAGGAGCAAAAGCGCTCACAGCCCTCAACGGAGCACCCCACAAGCCCGGTACCATATATACGGCAAACGCCAGAGAAGCAAGTGCCATAAAGAAACGGGGCACACTTACCTTTGTGTCGTCATCATCGTGCGGGAATTTGATTTTTCCCAGCAGATACATACCCAGCAACGCAAAAATCACAATCCACAATGCCAAGAAGGTTTCACGATCCAACAGACGCCAGCCGTAAGCCAAATCGGCTACAGAAAGGAACTTCAATGCAAATGCCAGTTCCAGGAATCCCAGTGTCACTTTAATGACATTCATCCAGCCTCCCGATTTCGGCATGGACTTCAGCCATGACGGGAAGAGTGCAAACAGGGTGAACGGCAAAGCCAACGCAATGGCAAATCCCAGCATTCCGATGGCCGGCGCCACGATACTTTCAGAAGTAGATACTTCCACTAGCAAGAAACCGATAATCGGACCGGTGCAAGAGAAAGAAACCAGTGACAGCGTGAAAGCCATCAGGAAAATACTCAACAATCCGGTAGTCTGTTCTGCCTTGCTGTCTACCGCATTGCTCCACTTCGACGGAAGGGTAATTTCAAATGCTCCAAAGAAAGAAGCGGCAAAAACCACCAGCATCAGGAAGAACAAGATATTAAATACCGCACTCGTAGATAAGTCATTCAAGGCACTGGCACCGAAAATCAATGTAATGGCCAAACCCAAAGTGACATAAATCACTACAATAGAAGCGCCATACGTCCAGGCATCCCGAATACCCTTTCGTTTATCCTTGGTACGTTTCAGAAAGAAACTTACCGTCATCGGAATAATCGGCCATACACAAGGAGTAAACAATGCCAGCAGTCCGCCTACAAATCCGGCAAAAAAGATATAAATCCATGAATGAGACTCATTGTTCAGGTTTTCACCGAATGAACTCAATTCCTTTACGACCGGCTTCCAGTAGTCGGCAGTTTCCGCAGACACTACATCCTCACCAATTTGAAGCGGTGCCAAGGCCAGCGATGCCGTATCAGCCACCTCTGCCTCTTCCGCAGCTACGGCATTTCCCGTAGTCGCCTGCTGTCCGGCCGCCTCACCCTTGAAAGAAAATTCCACATTGGTAGGAGGCAGACAGTTTTCATCATTACAAGCACCATACTGCAAATAACCGCTCACTTCATATTTTCCGCCTTTCAGCCTGATTTTCTGCACAAAAGTAGCCGTACCTTCAAAAAAACGGACTTGCATGCCGAATATCGGATCCATCTTGTCTATTTCTTTTCCGGCAGGTTTCAATTTTCCTACTATCTCCGCCCCCTCAAGCTTATCCGTATTGAACGTAGCTGAAATAGGTCCTCCTTCAGGCAAATCCGTAGAATATACGTGCCATCCTTTTTCCATTTTCCCGGTAAATACAATTTCCACCTCATCCGCAGAAACCGATTTCCATTCAGTCTTGAACTTTACCGGTTCCTGTATCTGAGCCAGTACCGGCAGGCATAAAACGGCCATGAAAAGCCAGCCAAGTAGAATTCTCTTACTCATAAATATACACTAAGTGATGTGATAAAACTATATCCCTGTAAAAAAGCAGGGCAAAGATAATCATTTTTCTTACTAAAATACATGACAATCTATGATTCAGCCTCGTTTTTTGTTTCAGATATGTCAATTTTCACTTTCAGAATTTATCCTTATTCTGTTTGCCACAAGGGCGCAGAAAAAAACGTCTTCTTTTTTTGCAGATAAAAAAAATAATCCTTACTTTTGCACCGACTTTGAGAAAGACAATCCTCAAAAGGAGTCTTGGAGAGGTGGCAGAGTGGTCGATTGCGGCGGTCTTGAAAACCGTTGTACCGTGAGGTACCCGGGGTTCGAATCCCTGTCTCTCTGCAGAACCTACTGGACAAAAAAGGACAGTAAGAGGACAAAAACCTACAAATCAGCGATTTGTAGGTTTTTTATTGCCTATAAGTCTTGTTTCCAAGACAACAAAAGGACTTGAAAAGACATAGTTTCGTTACTAAATCGAGCATCAAAAAAGCAAGATTGTAATAAATAATGTAACTCTCTGAATCACACGTGTAAACTTCCATTTTCTTCTTATCGCTGCCAAGTGGCAAAAAAGCAAGATGCAGCGGATTTATGCAGACTTTCCGTAACGAATGCTCTACACTAGAATTTCAAAGTCTGGAATTCCTCCGTTTCTGCAAATCCCTATTATTTTCCAAACCATTAAGAGATTAGGTTTTTGTCTCTGTCTTTTTGTATTTTTGCCGGGATATATTCTACATTCCAGCCGCTGGAATATAGAATTTTCCCTGACAAATGAAGGAAATCATCGGGGCGTCTGCATGAAATGCCAGGACACTCCGGCTGAAAAAGCCTGCCGTATCCTTTCGTCCGGCATGGATGCTGTCCGGAACGGGCACACAAAAAGTCCGGGAAACAGCGGTTCTGATGAATCCTGCTTCCCGGACTTAATATCCCTTATTGAATGTCTCCTTGTCTTATCATACCTCAGGTTTCATTCAACCTGCCGGTATGTTCCGGATTATTTTTTCAGTTTTTCTTCAATCGGGTCATTATATTGAGCCTGAAGTTTCTTCAATTCTTCCTTCAGTTCTTTCGTCACTTCTTCATATCCCTCCTTGCCGAACAAGTTGTTCATTTCTTTCGGGTCTTCCTGAAGGTCGTAAAGTTCCCACTCGTCAATATCATTATAAAAATGAATCAGCTTATAGCGTTCCGTACGTACACCGTAATGACGTTTTACCATGTGCTCTGCGGGATATTCATAGAAATGGTAATAAAGTGACTTGCGCCAGTCGGACAGTTTTTCACCCTTAAGCAGCGGAAGCAAGGATACACCCTGAATGTCCGACGGGATTTCCGCACCTGCCAAATCAAGGAACGTAGGAGCATAGTCTATATTCTGCACCATCTCGGTAATTTCTCCTTTGGCCTTCTGCTTCATGTTATCCGGCAAACGCATGACGAGAGGAGTACGCATGGACTCTTCATACATGAAACGCTTGTCGAACCAGCCATGTTCGCCCATGTAGAAGCCCTGGTCGGAGGTATAAACCACCAGCGTGTTCTTCAGCAATCCCTGCTGTTCAAGATAATCAAGCAACACGCCGACATTATCATCGAGTGACTTAAGCACCTTGGCATAATCTCTCATATACCGCTGATACTTCCACTCTGCCAGTTCTTTTCCCTGAGGGTTCTTCTTGTAGAACTCATCAATAATCGGCTGGTAGAAAGCATCGTACACTTTACGGTCGGCTTCATCAAGACGGCCCACAAAAGCCTCATAAGTGGTTTTCAGCGGAGTATCCCCTTCAGGATTGTACATCTTGGTGTCATACATTATATCCATATCCTTAAGGATGCCCATCTCCTGAGTCTTTGCAGCTTCCCTGCCTTCATAGTCATCATAGAAGTTGTCAGGCAATGCAAATGTCTTGTCTTCATACAGAGAGAGATACTTCATTTCAGGCAACCAGTTGCGGTGGCATGCCTTATGGTGCACGAAAAGACAGAAAGGTTTCTCCTTGTCCCGCTGGTTGGCAATCCAGTCGATGCTCTTTTCGGTTATAATATTCGTAAGATAGCCTTTCTCCGTAATCGTATCATTGTTCATTTCTATGAAGCGGGGGTTATAGTAGTCTCCCTGCCCCGGCACGATTTCCCAATAGTCAAATCCGGTGGGAAGACTCTCCAGATGCCATTTTCCTATCAAGGCAGTCTGATAACCTGCTTTCTGGAGGAGCTTGGGCATTGTCTGCTGAGAGCCGTCGAACACACAGTTGGTGTTATCATAGAAGCCATTGGCATGGCTGTGTTTTCCCGTAAGCATACAGGCACGGCTAGGCCCCGACAGAGAGTTTGCCACAAAACTGTTTACAAATTTCACTCCGTCATTGGCGATGCGGTCGAGGTTAGGAGTTTCTACATAACGGTTATCATAACAACTCATCATCTGGGCCGTATGGTCATCGGTCATGATATACACAATATTGAATCTTTCCTCTTGTTCCTTCTGCGCTCCCCCGCATGAGGTCAGCACAAACTGGGGAACACCCAAAGATGCCAGATAAAACAGGCTTATAGCTGATTTTGAAGTCATATTTTTTTATTTTTATCGAACTCACATTTTGTTTAATTTACGAAACCGCTTTATTTATCCCATGCTTCATGTATATCTTCCTTATAGTTGTATCCATATACTTTGTATATGTCCAGCTGGTGTTTCAAGCGTTCCATGAAGTCTTGGATATTCTTGTTTTCAGGTTTGCTCCATTGTATTTCGGCCAAGGCAGCGATACGGGGCATCATCTGCCATTCCATCTTCACGCTGTCCTTCGTCCACTCTGTCCAGATGCAAGCCTGCGCCCCCATTATATTCTTTTTCTGCTCCGGCGTAGCCTCCTCAGGAACAGGCTCAAATGAATAGACCCTGTCTATGCTGCTTAATCCTCTTAGTTCGTTGAACTTGGCATTGCTGAAATACAGGTACTGGATTGGACAGGCGATTGTTCTATATCCGCCTTCTATGGATTTCAAACGTGCCTCCGGTTTTGTCCAGGCCATGACGATGGTAGACTTTGCAGGATTCCCCTTCAGGATTTCATTCCATGCCATCATTTCTCTTCCCCGCTTCTGGATTTCCTTTTCCACTTCTCCCATAAACCAGGCTTGAAGCTGGTTTTCCTTGGTATGCTCCTTCGTGTCCTTCAAGCCCAGCTCCCTGATTTTCCGTTGACATTTCGCACAAGTCTTCCAATAAAATTTAGGGCATTCATCTCCGCCTATATGAATATAAGGAGAGGGGAAAATGTCCATGATTTCATTAATCACATCTTTCGCAAACTGCAATGTTTTCTCATTTCCTCCACACAACACTTCCCTGAACACACCAAAATTGGGCGCAATCTCGTATGGGCCACCCGTACATCCCAGTTCCGGATAAGAAGCCAGCGCTGCCAGCATGTGTCCCGGCATATCGATTTCCGGAATCACGGTAATGTATCGCTCGGCCGCATATCTGACGATTTCTTTTGCTTCTTCCTGCGTATAATATCCGCTCACCGGAATATTGTCGAGTTCTTTCGAGCCACGTTCTTTAATCGTACCCTTTCTCTTCGAACCGATTTCCGTCAGTTTCGGGTATTTCTTGATTTCTATGCGCCAGCCCTGGTCTTCCGTGAGATGCCAGTGAAAGTAATTGATATTGTGCAATGCCAGCATGTCGATTATTTCCTTCAAATAATCCACGCCAAAGAAATGCCGGCCCACGTCTACCATGAATCCTCTGTAACCAAACCGCGGAGAATCTTTTACGCTGCCGCAAGGAATGGCTGCAAGTGTGGTTCCGTCTGTAATGGGCAAGGCTTTATGCAATGTCTGGATGCCATAAAATACGCCGGCCTCGGTTTTACCTTTTAAGGAAATCCGTTCTTCTGACACATTCAGTTCATATCCTTCCTCCTCTGTCAACGTATTGTCCAGGCTCAGCACGATGGCATTATCCCCTTCTTTAGTAGACAACTTCACCTCCGTAGCGGCTATTTTCTTGATATATGAAGCCAGAAATTCCGCATTCCTCTTCATCTTCTCATTGCCTTCCGGATAGCATATCTTTGTTGCCCCGTCAATCACAAAAGAGGAACCGTCGTCCAATTTAACCACTTCACTGGGTATGGGTATTACATCCAGACTGCCAAGTGTGACTTCTTTCTGGGTACACGACATAAGCCCCGATACCATAAAAGACAATAACATCCATTTTTTCAATTGACTCGTGTTCATAGATTCATTTTTCATGTAATTTAAAATAGAATGTACAAATAAAGGCTTTCCACACCAGAAAACAGGCATGGAAAGCCTTAATAAATAATAATTAGAGACTAATTACCCCATCCCGGATTCTGTTTCCACAATCCATCCATCAAATTCAACATTCTTTCCTGTATAGGCAGCAGATAATCTCTGTTGGCCTTAAACTGCCATCCTTGCGGCATTGATGCGGGTGGCACAGGCAAGATATAGCCATTTTCATCAAGGTTCAATTTCAAGCCGGCATACTCTTTCTGCCCTTCCAGGTTACTGCCTTTGAACAGTGCTCCCATAGGACGCTTTCCGATGATGAGCTCTTCAGCCGCAGCCCAGCGGAGAATATCTTTCAACCGCTTTCCTTCCAGTGCTGTCTCTACTCTTCTCTCGCGGCGGACAGCCTGCACATATTTATTCAAATCCTTGAACGGATAGCTTGCATCCGTGTTATATTCTCTGTCGAAATCTACAGCAGGCATATCGGCACGGTCGCGCAGAGGCTGCAACACCCGGATGATTTCACTTGCATTCGCCGCACCGTTCTGTTCTGCCAGTGCTTCTGCATGGTTCAACAGGATGTCGGCATAGCGGAACTGGATGGCAGGTGTTGTTCCTTTATATTCACTGAGGTAATCTCCCTCGAAGTCTATCTGCACATGCTTCAGCATGACATAACCCGTAAGATTGGTTCCGAATGCGGTTCCGTCTCCGGCCAGATTAGGCCAGGTCATCCTATACGGTTTGCCGGCTCTTTCCGGTTGCATGCGCTGGCCGGGGAAAGCTACCGTCTGTGCCAGTCGTGGGTCACGATTTTCTGGATCCAGTTCATCCGGATAGTTTTTCTTCAAGTTCAGCAAATCCGTACCATACAGCGGCTTGCCGTCTCTTGACAGATAATCATCCACCAGCGATGCACAGATACCGATGTTTCCACCTCCTGTATTCAAGTAGCGGGTCACGCTGTTACCCACCTTATCACCATCAAACATCTTGAACCAGAGGATTTCCGGATTGGTAGTAAGATCCTCCGTCTCAAACAGCTTTCTGTAATCCTCGTTTGCAAGGTCTCCCGTGTCGTATATCTTCCATACCCCCCGGGCCTCCACTTGCTTACACGCTTCAATCGCCGTGGCAAGATAGCTTTCAATCTTCGCATTCAAATCCGATTCACTCAATGTGTAGTCATAGAACTTCTCCGGTTTGTTCTTTTCTTTCTCGTAATGATACCGTTCCCATGTAGCCTCGAACAAAGCCACTTCACTAATCAATGCACGGGCCACGTCTTTATGAAGCCTCATCGAAGCTGAATTGCTCTGTTCTTTCATCAAGTCCCTGGCATTGCCCAAATCTTTAAGAATCTTGTCTACAATGAACGTGCGGCTTTCACGCGGCAGCATCATTATCGACAAATCCGGGTCCAAAGGTTTGTCTACCCATGCCAGTTCTCCATAATTGATAAACATCCGATAATAATACCATGCACGGAAATAGTACGCTTCTCCCTTCAGATGGTTAAATTCCACGTCTCCCTTGTCCGGGCAGTTGTCAATATTGTTGAGCAGATAATTTATATCCCTTATATAGGTATAATTGGAAAGCGAACCGGCAGAGCTCAGCGCGGTCTGTCCCATCAGCCGTGTGTTAGCGGCCGGGCTGCTCATGTTGTCACTGTCATAGTCCTGACCTGCCATGCCTCCGCCGCCACCGGCCATAAATCCTTGTCCTATCAGCCCGCTTTCATAATAACGGTCCACATAGTTTCTTATCTCACCCACGCTCTGAAATGGCTCCGCCGTAGAAAGTACCCCCTCCGGCATCTTATCCAAATCATAACATCCGGCCAGTCCGAAAGAAAAGGCCATTGCCAAAAGTATATTTATCTTCTTCATATATATCAAATATTATAAGTTAACAATCAGACCTACAGATAAAACCTTGTTCATAGGATAGTTCTTACCGCCTTCCGATGTGTAAGTATTTGAAGTGAATATGGCTTCCGGGTCAAACATCCCTTTCAGTTTCGTGAAAGTCAGCAGGTTTTCTCCTGAGAAGAATACCTGTACTTTTTGCAGTGAGGCTTTCTTTACCCATGCATCGGGCAACGTATAGCTCAACGTAAGATTCTTCAATCTGCAATATGCGGCATTCTGCAAATAACGGTCGGTTGTCTGTATGTTCTTATTCTGGAAAGGTCCTACTCCGCCTGCAGTACTAATGTACGGTTTCGGATAATAAGCCCCCGGATTATCCGGACGCCAGTAATCCATGTGTTCCTTGAACACCGTCACCTGGGCAAAAGAACTGAAGCCCCAGAAATAGACTCCGCTCGGAGCCCAGTCGCGCTTTCCTACTCCCTGGAACATCAGGCTCAGGCTCAGTCCCTTCCAGCTAATGGAGCCGTTCACCGTATACTGGTAGCGAGGAGTGGTGTTTCCGATGACGGTCATATCGCCCATGTCGCCCAGCTTGTTGTTTCCTCTGTCGATTACCTTCCGGCCATCTTCGCCAATCTTACCGTCCAAATCTACATACTTCACATCTCCCGGTTCCCACAACTTTCCGCTGAAGTAAGTCAGGTCATATTCCTTGTTATATGCATCTGCCTCTTCCGGGGTCTGAATGAGTCCGTCAGTACGGTATCCCCATATTTCTCCGTACTTTCTGCCTTCATACCAAGTACCGGCCGGATTGGTCATAGTAGGATTGGAATATTTAGTAACTTTCGTCACGGCATCCGAAACAGAACCGCCGATACTGAAATCGATGTCACTGCCAATCTTTCCTCTATAGTTCAATGACAACTCCCATCCTCTGTCGCGCAGGTTTGCGTTGTTTTCCTGAGGAGCTGCAGCACCGAACATATCCGGGAAGTCATATCCAGGACCAAGCATATCTTTCGTATCGCGCTGGAAAATATCCACGGTACCCGTCAGGGCATTGCCAAAGAATCCGAAGTCAAGACCGATATTCTTGCTTTCCACCTTTTCCCATGTGGTATTAGGATTGACTACGGCCGGAGGATTCGTGTACATGTGACGTCCGTCACTGAATATATAGTTACCCAGCCCGCTGTTAATAGACATAGTGGAAGCGAATGTATACAAAGCCGCGTTAGCCTGGTTACCCAACAGACCGTAAGAAGCTCTCAACTTAAGGTTTGACAAGAAGCCTTCCGTCTTCTGCATGAATTTCTCGCGGTGAATGTTCCATCCCAATGAAACGGAAGGGAAGAATCCCCAGCGGTTGCCTTTTGCAAAACGTGAAGAGCCGTCATAACGTCCGTTCACTTCCACGAGGTATTTTCCGTCGAAATCGTAATTGATACGTCCGAAGAATCCCCGTGTAGCCCATCCGTTACGGGTATCGACAACCACCTTGTCGCCCGTACCCATTCCTACATTAGGATTAGCCGTAGAGTACAGGCCTGTAATCGAATTCTTCATCCAGCTGTAATCATTGTTCTCTTCCTGATAACCTGCCATCACGGTAAAGTTATGCTTGTCTGCCAGTGAGAACATGTAGTTGGTATAAAGATTGATGCTCTGGTATCTTGTATTGGCATACGCACGGGTAAACTGTCCGTCGGCCGATACACCCAGTTCGGAACGTGCCACCTTAGTCAGCGTTACCCCGTCCTGCTCATAGATATACGGTGCCACATTCAGTGCCTCATATTCCATGTTAAGCTGCTTATAGGTGTAGTCAAAAAAGATAAACCAGTTCTTTACAGGCTGGAACTCAAGCCCGGCAGTGATATTAAAGCGGTCTCTCTGTGTATCCGTATAAGTACCGCTCTGCAAATAAGGAATCATTGACAATTCGGTGAAATGTCCGTTCGGGTCTACAGGAGATACCGTAGGACGGAAACGCGCCAAGCTGTGATAGAATCCTTCGCTCAATCCGCCATCCAGGCCATTTCCCTGACTGAACGGAGTCTTGTTGTCCGAATGCATATACTTGGCATTGAACTTCACCTTCATCCACTTGGTCAGTTCAGATGAAATGTTTGCGTTCAAGGTATAACGCGAATAATCCATATCGGCATACCTCAATATACCGTCCTCGTTGTAATAACCTCCGGAAATATAATACTGGGCTTTCTTGGTACCACCGCTGAAACTCAGGTTATGATTCTGCTTGAAAGCAAAGTTCTTATAGTGAAGGTCAAAATAATTCGTATTTCCCAGACCAAGCTCCGAATTCTCAAAAGCTGCATTAAGAGTCTGGCCAGGCTGCAAATCGCCCCATGGGTCAACACTTGAAGGGTCTCTCATATACTGTTCCAGCTGGGCTATTTTTTCTGCTGAATAAGCTCTGTTTCCGGCTCCGGCATTATTGACACCATCGTTCCAGAACTTCACGAAGTCAAGCGAGTTCACCATGTCAGGCAATACGGTAGGAGTACTCCATCCTACTGTTCCCTGATAATTGGCACGCATCTTTCCTTCATGACCTTTTTTGGTCGTGACAAGAATCACACCGTATGCGGCACGTGCACCGTAAATAGAACAGGCAGCCGCATCCTTCAATACGGAAATATTCTCAATGTCATTGGGATTGACGTCAGAAAGTTCCATTTCCACTCCATCTACCAGAATATATGGAGCCGCATTCCCCGACAGGTTTCCCTGGCCACGCAGGGTCAATGTACCCGTAGCACCCGGTCGTCCGGCATTGCTGTTGCTTACGGTCAAGCCCGGCACCATCCCCTGCAAGCCCTGAGTGGCGTCAGCCAGCGGACGGGTTTCAAAGGCATCTCCTTTTACAGAAGAAACGGCACCGGTAAGATTTACTTTCTTCTGTACGCCATAACCCACTACCACTACTTCATCCAGCTGCTCTGTATCGCTTTCCATCACAACCCTGATGTCAGTTCCGTTCCATGTGAGTTCCACATCCTTGTAGCCTACATACGAAATGACCACCACAGCCCCTTTTTTCACATTTGGAATAGAAAAACTGCCATCCAAACCCGTGATGGTACCATTAGACGTACCTTTTACCAAGACAGAAGCACCGATTACCGTTTCTCCCGTCTCATCCAGCACTACACCTTTACATTGACTTTCCTGTTGAGATACATACATTCTCACGGCCTCCGAATGGCTCTCCGCATGAATGTAACCAGCCGAGAATCCCGACAACAGCATAGACATTGCCAAAAATTTAAACTCTGATCCTTTCATAGTTCAATTTTAAGTTAACAATAAAATTAATTTCTCCTGAACAAATGTAAATAAATTTTTAATGTACTTATCACTATAATTGGTTAAATATACATAACATTCACATCTCGATAAGACAGAGAAGGAACAACAAAGCAGATTATCAAACACATATGCCAGACATTGCTCCCCATACAAATATATCACATTGTGATTTTTTAACAGCATTCATCGCATACATATTAAAAAATCATTCACAATTGAAGCGGACGACTGCGGGAAGAAGGCGTAATCGCCCTCCGCCGTTTGCACGATTCAGAAACAAATCGTATCTTTGAATCAGATTTAAACCAAACAAACACCTTGTATTCACCTCAAAAACATTCATATCATGAAAATGAATCATTATGCAAGATGCGTGATTGCCGGCATTGTGTGTACACTGATGTACGGCAATGTATGCGCGCAAGACACATTCGATCTGTCTTCCCAGCGCTCGGAGAAACAAGATGTACGAGCTGTTCCCGGGAAAAAAGTAGACCACAAAGGACTTATCCTGAATCCGCAACCTCATCAGATAGTGACGATGACCGGAAAAACGTGCGACCTGTCTCAGGGTATCAACCTGAAAGACAAGCAGGATAAATTTGCGGGTTACCTTGATTTCCTTTCTCCGAACAAGAAAGGGGTTAAACTAACCATCGATTTCGGACAGAAAGCTGCCGGCAAGGCCAATGTAAAAGCTGTATCGGGTGCTTATGCCCTTGTTGTCAACGAAAAAGGAATCACCATCACGGGATTCGACGAACGCGGAGCCTTCTACGGCATACAGACACTGAAGCAGCTGGTAGAAAGTCCGGTTTCCGCAGGCGGAGCGCTCCCGTTTGTAGAGATAAACGATTATCCTGACCTGCCTAACCGTGGAGTAGTGGAAGGTTTCTATGGTACTCCGTGGTCGCACGAGGTACGCCTGTCGCTCATTGATTTCTACGGAAAGTTCAAGATGAATTCTTATTTATATGGTCCTAAAGACGACCCTTATCACAGCTGTCCGAACTGGCGATTGCCTTATCCGGAGAAAGAGGCGCAACACATCAAGGAACTGGTGGATGCCTGCAACCGGAACTACGTGGATTTTGTATGGGCCATCCATCCGGGACAGGACATCAAGTGGAACGAGGAAGATTATCAGAACCTGATTAATAAATTCAACTGGATGTATGACTTAGGGGTACGTCATTTTGCCATCTTCTTTGACGACATTTCCGGAGAAGGCACCAACCCGCTGAAGCAGACGGAACTGCTCAACCGGCTGACAGAAGAGTTCGTAAAGGTGAAAGGCGACGTGTCTCCGCTCACGGTCTGCCCTACCGATTATTCCAAGCTGTGGGCCAACCCGACAGAGAAAGGTAGTCTGGCCATCTACGGAAAAACGCTTAATCCTGAAATCAAGGTGTTCTGGACGGGCGACGTGGTGTGCAGCGACCTGACACCCGAAACACTCGATTTCATCAACTCGCGTATCAAGCGTCCAGCTTACTACTGGTGGAACTATCCGGTGACCGACTACATCCGCAACTTCCTGCTTCAAGGTCCGGTGTACGGACTGGACACCAGTCTCACGGCTAATGAAACCTGCGGTATCGTGAGCAACCCGATGGAACATGGAGAAGCCTCTAAGCTGGCTTTATACGGAGTGGCCGATTATACCTGGAACATTGCCAACTACAATGCCATCGACAACTGGGAACGCGGACTGGCAGAGCTGGTTCCGGAAGCAACCGATGCCTACCGCACCTTTGCCATCCATTCCGGTGACACCGAAAACGGATACAGACGAGACGAATCGTGGGAAACCCGGACGTTCCGCATGGCAGACTGGACAGACGAAGCGGCTAACGCATTGGAAGAAGAATTCAAGAAAGTAGAAAGTGCACCGGCACATCTGGAAAGCAGTTGCAAGAATGCAGCCCTGATTAACGAGCTCCGACCCTGGCTGACAGAGTTCGGCAAGCTGGGCACACGCGGCAGACAGGCCATCGAACTGGCACGAATCTACCGTTCAGGCAAAGACGACGCACTGTTCTGGGAAAAATACATACAGAACATCATGACTCCCGAAGACCGGAAAAACTACGAAGCCCACAAATCGGGCACGCTGAAACTACAGCCGTTCTACGAAAATGCCATGGACGACATGGCGCACGGATACCTGAAAAAACTGTCAGGCAAGGTACCGACTGACTACAGAGGTATCGGTTCTTTCAGCAGTGCGCATACCGTACAAACCAAGCTGATGTTCGACAATGATTCTACGACCTTCTATACCTCGGGAATTGCTCAGAAAGCAAACGATTGGATTGGTGTAGACCTGCGCGACGTGCGTGACGTGACAGAAATTTCGATTCTTCAGGGAAGAAATTCCAAGGATGATGTGGACTATTTCGACCATGCCATCGTGGAATGCTCGGCAGATGGAAGAACCTGGAAGGCACTGACCGGAGAACTCGATAAGCAATACATCATCCACTGGCAGGGAGCTCCGGAAAAAGCACGCTACGTACGCCTGAAACGACTGGATTCCAAACGCACCAACTATGCGTCTGTCCGTTCGTTCGACGTCAACCCGCTGCGTCCGGAAAACATGGGATTTTCACTTGAAGCGGACAGTCTGGACAAGGCTATCTATGCTTTCGACAACAACCTGGCGACTTCTTACAAGAGCACTAAGGCACTGACTTTCGGAGTAAAGGAGAATGTCAAGGCATATACCTTGCTCATGAATCGCCTGTCTGCCCCGTTGAAGTGCATCCAGCTGGACAAGAAGGGTAAGGTCGTATCAGAGACCATGATTGAAACTCCTTTTGCAAGAATCGAACTGGCCAACAAGAACGTAGCCAAGATTCGTTTGGAGGGAGCTGCAGAAGTGTTTGAAATTGTGGCAATTGACTAATTTAAAAACAGGCATAAAAAAACGCCTTTACGTTTCTTCCAAAACGCAAGGGCGTTTAAAAGCAAACGCAAGGACATTTTGAGTGAAACGTCCTTGCGTTTTTTATGCCTTATTTTATTACCCGGAAATATTCCGGTTTGCGGGGTTTTGCCGGAGCCGACTCTCCATCAGGATAACCCAAAGAAAGGGCACCGATTCCCATCAAGCCTTCCGGAAGACCCCACTCTTCCATCAGTTGCTTGCCTTCTTCCGTAGCAAACATTTCCCGTTCGCGGTGAATCCAGCAGCTGCCCAGTCCTAAAGCATGAGCGGCCAGCATCATATTTTCGAGTACGCAACTGCCGTCCTGCACCGGGTTGTTGGCCAGCGAGGGCGCAAACACCAGCACGTAGGTAGGCGCATCGTAATAAGGGTTCGAAGTCACTCCCATAATCTCGGCATTCATTTTTGCCAACCGGGCAAGCACTTCTTTCTTCTGTACAGCCACAATGTAGGGCGACTGCATGCCGCGTGAGGTCGGCGCATAAGTACCGGCTTCGAGTACGGCTTTCAACTCTTCATCCGTAATCTGCTCCGGTTTATACTTGCGGCAGCTACGGCGTGTTTCAATTACTTTCAAAAAATCATTTTCCATATTGTCACTCTTATTTTTATTCTTAATATTACATTCCTTTTTTACGCTCTTCCCTACCGCCGTTTTTTGGACAACAGGGTTTGTACAATAGTCTGCATGAGGTAAGTGCGAACGTCTGTATTCTCCACACATTCCAAAGGGAATCCCAACACAAAAGTACGATAATCTTCTCCACGATAAACCGTACCGCTACCGTAATTTCCATTAGTATAGGCAAACGCAGAGTAAGCTCCTTCCACCGGCATGACACACTCCATGGACGGAACAGCATAAATGCTTTCATTAGCTCCACCCTGAATACGGAAGCTTGTACCGGCTCCCTTCACCGGAGCGGAAGAAAGGTTACTGAAACGACCTCCGTACGTGCATTTCAACACATTCTTGCCGAAATCGTCTTTCTGCAAATTCGCTCCCCACTTCGAACCGCTGACCAGCAAACGGCCTCCCTGACGGCAATAACCGGCCAGTGCCTCTCGCATGGAAGCAGAAAAGGTCTTGGCATCGGCACCACAGATTAAATCGACCATGTCATAGTGAGTCAAATCGGTACTTCCACTTTCCAGGGTTTCATCGCTGCATGACACGAACGAATAGCGTCCGGCACGCTGAATGGCCTTACCATGTATGAATACATAATCACGGGTATTGCCAGCAATCAGTCTTCCTTCCAAGACATCATCACTTACTCCCAGTCCGTCACCCGTTTCCAGTCCGGCTTTGTCGCGGTTGAACCCCTGCTGGTATCCGCAATAAGCAGGCGTCTGTCCGTCGGGAATTCCCGGATCGGCCTTCAAGTCGAATCCCTGCAACAAAGCAGAGTTGACTTCTGCCGGTCCCGACGTGGCATCGAATCCGTTGACGATAAGCAGGGTACCCTTACTTCTTTTGGCCTTATAGGCAGACAGAATTTCGGAAGGGAAACTCTCTCCTCCCCGGTTCACCGCCGTCACCTTGAAGCTGTAGGTCAGTCCCGGCTCCACTTTCACCCTATATTCCGGCTTGCGCACATATACCCCGTTATCGAATCCGCCGTAACCGATACGAGTATAGACGATGTATCCCTGCGGCTTAGCAGTGGGTTCCATCACATCCTCCACCGGATTCCAGTTCAGCGTAAAGGTATTTTTCTTCTTTCCTTCACGGATGGCAAAGTGATTCACCGGAAGCGGCTGCACCACATAGTCCGTACCGTGCATGGTAGAAAGATACTTCAGCACAGACTTATACACGGAGCGTCCCACCGTAAACTTGAAATCGGGATTATGCCCCCACTTCATGTCGGCAAAATTCTGGTGTGAAAGCAATTCCAGAATCATGGAAGGCACAGCCGGCAGACGTGTCTCGCTGTAATTCCGGTTCCACATGCTTCTTCTGGCCCACTGCACGCCAAAACGGGAAGAGATGTCACGCTGTAGTCCGGTCAGCACCATGTCGGCCAGGTCGCGCGAAGCGTAACGCGAAATTCCACAATTCAGCTTTCCGTCATTGAAACCGGTGGTATAAATCCCCAGCGAGCCCACCAGTTCATCGTCGGTATGGAATCCGGCATCACTGTGCAGACCTAATGTCATTTCAAACGGTACCTTCAGTCCCTCTTCCGACGGATTATACACAGAACCGCCACTCAGGTAATTCACCGTCAACGAGCGGGCATTGATGTCGTCCGTATAATCATTCTTTCCTTCACTCTTGCTGTACACCGGATAGGGCATTCCGGCCCATTGTGCCCAGTAGCGCGCCCCTTCCAGGTAACGGGGTACTCCGCTCACCTGTCCGCCCCGCACAATATTTCCCATGCCGCCTCCAAAGCGGACGGCATCGGCACAGACCACGCCTTTCCGGGAACTTTCGTTGCTCAGCACCACCATGCCGTAGTCATTCCGTCCCTTGTCGAACTCAAAGGTACCCAGATAGACCCAGGTCCCCCCACCCATCTGCTGGTTGACCTTGAATTCCGTCACACCGCCGTTATGGAAGACCAGGTACTTGGCATCCGACACGCTTTCCGGCAAAGTCTGGTAACTTACGTAGACGGCATATCTGCCCTTTTCCGGAATATCGGGAATCCACTCGGCAAATGCTTTTTCCGGCTTGTCCTGCGTAGGGATAAACCGGGCGGTACCGTCCGTGAAAGGGTTGTAATTGTCGGGATACTGCCGGTATTTTTGGGCAAAACCCGGTTTATCGGTATCTTGCCAGCGGTATTTTTTATCTTCCACTTCCAGATAATGGCTGCCTTTTGTGCAAGTATTGTTGTCCACAATCACTTCATGACGCTGCCAGTCGCGCTCACGTGGCGTAAAGACCACAGCCCCGGCATTCTCCAGCATCGGAATCAGGTAAGGCACCACGAACGACTGCGTAAACAGGTCTTCCGTAGTACAAAACAGTCTGGGCCGCTGCCAGCGCCACTCATTCCGCTCGTTCCGGTACACCTTTCCATGGCTTTGCCACAAGGCTATATGCCGTCCCTCCAGTCCCCGGCTGATTTCATACGGACGTGACACATTCGTCACCCACGGATTTCCCTTCGCCTCCAGCTTGCCATACAGACGCGTCTTGTCCTGTTTCTTGCGGTACGCATTAGGCACCAGGTCTTCAATGAGCTTGCCATCGGCATACACCTGCAAGGTATAATAATTCACCGGTCCCGGTAGCGACTGCTTCAATAAACGGTAGATAGCCGACACGTTTTCTTCCGTAAACGGCTGATAGCCAAAAGCCGGATTGGCATACACACGCAATACCTTCTTCTCATGCTCCACCTCAAAACGTTCCAGCTTGCACTTACCGATACGGGCATACGAAGTCTCATAACTGGTAAAAAAATCTTTCAGACGTTGCTCTGTGGTCTGTTCCAGACTTTGTCCGGACACCGCCCCTGCCAGGCAAAGAAAGCCTAACAGCAAAATAGCAAATTTATTCATATACATTTTATAGGGTTGCCACAAAGGTACAAAATATCACAGATTCTTGTTCATCCAAATAAAAAAAGCCGTCCGGCATCTTTTCAGAGACCGGACGGCTTATGTTTTTATTTCCTACAGTGCTAATCAGTTGTTTTCCGGACGGAGCTTACGAACGGTTACGGCCGTCTGCCACATTTCGCTTTCGCGCAATGCCTTCAGTTCTGCATTCAGCTTTTCGCGATAGTCGGGCTGAGAGTTGCTGTCGATGGAAATCTGTGCTTCGTGTCCTGACTTCACGCTCTGATACAATTTCTGTACAACCGGTTTGATAGCATCGTGGAACGGACCCATCCAGTCAAGTGCACCACGCTGTGCAGTAGTAGAGCAGTTAGCATACATCCAGTCCATACCGTTCTTTGCAAACAGCGGCATCAATGACTGAGTCAGTTCTTCAACTGTTTCATTGAATGCTTCCGACGGAGTATGTCCGTTTTCACGAAGTACTTCATACTGTGCCAGCAACAATCCCTGGATAGCTCCCATCAAAGAACCACGTTCACCAGTCAAGTCAGAAGTAGCTTCACGCTGGAAAGTAGTTTCAAACAAATAACCTGAACCGATACCGATACCCAATGCGATGGTACGTTCGTATGCCTTACCCGTAGCATCTTGGTAGATAGCATAAGAAGAGTTCAAGCCACGGCCTTCCAGGAACATGGTACGCAAAGAAGTACCTGAACCTTTCGGAGCTACCATGATTACATCTACATCTGTCGGAGGAACTACGCCTGTACGGTCATTCCAAGTAATGGCAAAACCGTGAGAGAAGTACAGTGCTTTTCCTGCAGTCAGACAAGGCTTGATAGTAGGCCATACAGAAATCACAGCTGCATCCGACAACAAACACATAATTATAGTAGCTTTCTGGCAAGCTTCTTCAATGCTGAACAAAGTTTCTCCCGGTACCCATCCGTCAGCCACAGCTTTGTCGTAGGTCTTACCCTGACGCTGTCCGACAATGACGTTGAAACCGTTGTCACGCAGGTTCAAAGACTGACCCGGTCCCTGTACACCGTAACCGATAACTGCAATGGTTTCATCTTTCAATACTTCACGTGCTTTTTCCAATGGAAACTCTTCGCGGGTCATTACATTTTCAATAACTCCGCCAAAATTCAT
>OGWQ01000770.1_pt1 | contig 22281 bp, 15 predicted proteins | sample 1576091 | NCBI WGS metagenome assembly OGWQ01 (sample SAMEA3541584, study PRJEB24748) | human gut metagenome | biome: human gut; feature: human-associated habitat; material: faeces | place: China | collected 2012
ATTTATTGTTAAAATGATAATAAAATATCTTTTACTCTTATATTCTTTTAATATCTGCTATTTTTTATGATATAATTATCTTATTAAAACAGATACTAAAGGGAGATGATAATATGGATTTTATGTCAAGAAGAAGTATTAGAAAATATAAGAATATACCTGTGGAAAAAGAAATAATAGATGAACTTTTAAAAGTTGCTATAATTGCTCCTACTGGACACAATGCAAGAGCCTGTGAGTTTATAGTTTTTGAAAATGAAAAAGAGGTAAAAAAGTTAATAGGAATTAAAAAAGCTGGTGCTAATTTCTTAGAAACTGCTCAAGCTGGAATTGCTGTTGTTGTAAATTGTGATAAAGCTGGAACATGGATAGAAGATGGATCAGTGGCAGCTTATACAATTCAATTAAAAGCACATGAAAGGGGTCTTGGAAGTTGTTGGCTACAACTTAGAGATAGATTTAGTCCAAATGATGAGCCTTCTGATGAACTATTTGCTAAAATAGTAGGGCTTCCTAAAAATTATAGAGTTCTCTGTTTTATAGCTTTAGGGTATGCTGATGAAGAGAAACCAAGCTACACTGAAAAAGATATAGAGCTATCAAAAGTTCATTATAATAAGTTTTAAAATTTTATATCAATTATAGAAAGAGAGCTGTGCAAATAATATTGCAACAGCTCTCAAATTTTATCTATTATCTTTTTTCAGCATAAAGATCAGCTAATAATTTATCTGTATCTAGGTTATTTTTTTCCATATCTTTGAAATATCTATAAGTAGCAACTTTTAATTCAGAACAAGCAGCTTCGTCAGAAACAATTATTCCTTTTCTGTGAAGTTGAAGAGCTGAAATTGTCCACATGTGGTTTACTCCCTCTTCAATTCCATGTTGTAATGCTCTTGCTTTGTTTAATCCAGTAACCATAATTAATACTTCTTTAGCATCAAGGATTGTTCCAACTCCTACTGTAAGAGCTAATTTAGGAACTGCATTGATATCTCCATTGAAGAATCTAGCATTTGCAACTATTGTATCCATAGTAAGTTCTTTATCTCTTGTTCTTGAAGATAAAGAAGATCCTGGTTCGTTGAAAGCAATGTGTCCATCTGGTCCAATTCCTCCTAAGAATAGGTGAATTCCTCCATAAGATTTGATTTTATCTTCATATCTTTGGCATTCAGCTTCATAATCTTCAGCAAGTCCATTAAGAATGTTTACATTTTCTTTAGGAATGTCAATGTGATTGAAGAAGTTAGAGAACATATAGTGGTGATAGCTTTGATCATTATCTGGAGCAAGTCCAACATATTCATCCATGTTAAAAGTAACAACATTTTCAAAAGAAACAATTCCATCTTTATTTAATTGGATAAGTCTTTTGTACATTTCTAATGGAGTTCCTCCTGTAGGTAATCCTAGTACAAATGGTCTTTCTTTAGTAGGTTTAAATTCATTGATTTTTCTAGCTACATATACTGCTGCCCAATCTCCAACATTTTTGTCTGTGATAACAACTCTCATAATTTTTCCTCCAAATTAATTTTTTTATTTTAATTAAGTAGATCTACTACTTTCAGCCCCTTAAATTAAAGCTTTGAATCTTTTACAAGCTCAATTGCATTAAAAATATAATCTTGTAAGTTTTCATTTTCCAACATCAATTTTATATATATCATATCTATAACAGTAAGTTGTGATATTCTAGGTGATAGTGCTGTTGCTCTAAAATCACTTTTCATCTCAACAGTACTCAATCTAATATCTCCCAATTCTCTAATAGGGTTGTTTGCTACACTTGTTAAAGTTATAATTTTTATCCCTTTATTTTTAGCAACTTTTGTAAGATTAAAAAGTTCTAACGTTTTCCCACTGTGAGAGATAACAAAAAGAATATCATTTTCATTCATAGTAGAAAGGTAGCTCAACTGCATGTGGCTATCATTTTCAAAAGATGCAACTTTTCCAAGCTCCATCAATTTAAAATAAAGATCTCTTGCCACTATTCCTGAGAAACCAACTCCTGCAAGCATAATCTTTCTTGCACTATTAATAGCTTGTACAGCTTTTTCCAATTCATTAAAATCTGTAATCTCATATGTATTGTTTACTGCCCTAGTATTTTCAGTGGCAACTTTTTTCCCTATAATCTCAAAAGAGTCTGTTGACTTTAACTCCTCGTGCATTATATTAACATGAGACTCAGCTTTTCTATTTCCAATATCTTGACTTAAAGAAAGTTTAAAGTCTGGAAACCCTGAAAACCCTAGTTTTTTAGAGAATCTAACAATAGATGCTTGACTTGTATCACAATTTTTAGCTATCTCATAAGTTGTTAAATTTTTTATTCTCTCAGGATCTTCCAATATATATTCAGCAATTTTTTTCTCTATTGATGTCAATTGATTTTTCATAGCATTTAATTTAATAATTATTCCCATGATTTATGTCCATCTCCTTGATATATATTCTGATTCTTTAACTCCTTTTCTATGGAGTTTAAAACATCTCTTTTATTCAAACTCCAAAGTGGAGAGATTAAAGTCTCTTTGTTTCCATCCCCAGTCAATCTATGTATAACTATATTATACGACAAATTCTCTAAAATTTTAACTGTTTTTTTCACATATTCTTCTTTTTTTTGAATTTTTATTTCGTTAGTGTTATAAAACTCCTCTAAACATGTATTTTTTATAATATGTAAAAGATGAATTTTTACTCCCCACGTTCCACACTTTTCAGAAAATATAGCTGTATTTAATGGGTCATCCTCTTTTTCATGTGGTAAACCTATAATTATATGAGTTACAAACTTAATATTTTTAGAATTTAATTTTTCAGCAGCCTCTATATATGTAGAAAGTGGATATTGTCTATTTATTATTTTGGCTACCTCTTCATTAATAGTTTGTAGCCCTAATTCTACCCATAAAAAATGCTTTTTATTTATCTCGTCTAAAAGCTCTATTATCTCATCTTGTAGGCAATCTGGTCTAGTAGCAATAGCTAACCCCATTACTCTTGGATGTGAGAGAGCTTCATAATATATCTTTCTTAGATATTCTACTTCACCATAGGTATTTGTAAAGTTTTGAAAATATGCAATAACTTTACCAGTTGGAAACTTTCTTTCAATAAGTTTTAATTGCTCCTCAATCTGATCATTTATACTCTTTCCTCTGCTCCCTGCAAAATCTCCACTTCCTCTTTCACTACAAAATATGCATCCCTTTGTACTGAGAGTTCCATCTCTATTTGGACAGGTAAAACCTCCATCAAGGGAAACTTTATATATCTTTTCACCAAATGTATTTTTAAAATAATTATCAAGTGAGTTGTATCTCTTTCTATTTTCCATTTTATATCCTTTCTATTAATATCTTATAATTATATTTTAATCAAAATTTCTTATTATCACAAGTGTTTTATAAAAAAAATAACCCCAGTAAAAATAACTGGAGTTACCATAAAATCTATTTTATTTTTTCATTAAAGTATCTAAGGAAATTACACATATCACGAGCAACATACTCCCAAGTATGCTCCTCTTCTTTGCATAGATACCCTTTAAAAATACAATTTTTCTTTTTCATTCTGCCCATAATATCTATCCACTGTTGCAACATTAAATGGTTTACTCTATCCTCTAATCCAACACTTGCATAAAAATATCTGTTCTCTAATAATTTAGAGTCAATCTTTTTTACCATAGTATATGGATCTTCTTCTAAAATTTTATATCCCCATGAACTAAAAATATCTAAAAATTTTAATTTATCAGGATTTGAAAACAGAAATTTAGGTATATAAAGATACTTTAAAATTCTTATTACTCTTCTATTGATACTCAATCTTACAATGCTCAGAGCCCCTGAGAAGCTTCCTATCACCTTAAACTTATCTATATGCTTTAATCCTATCTTATAAGCTCCATAACCTCCCATAGAGAATCCTACAACCCCTAAATTAGATTTAGGAAATCTTCTCTCTATCTCTGGTAACAATTCCTTTATAAGATAATCTTCATAGTTGTGATTTGCAACTCCCTTATAGTTACTATACCAACTTTGTCCTTCATCTCCAGAATCAGGAATAACAAAGATCATCGGTTCTATCTCTCCTCTTTTCAAAAGGTATAGATAGTTTTGTAGAAGTTTTCCTCTATCTGTCCAATCTCCACAATTATCCCTTAATCCATGAAATAGAAATAAGCATGGTATATTCTCAAAAGAATCTACATTTGGTGTAACTAAAAGATATCTCATCTTCTCATTTGCAAAGGAACTTTCAATATAGTTTTCTTCTATTTTTACACTACTCTCAATTACCTCTTTTGTTATCTCATCATAATTTAAATCAACATTTTTTAAAAAAGTAATCTCTTCATATCCCTTTACTCTTTTTAACTTTCTAGTTAATTTTGACTGATAGGGATAAGTTACTATGTAAAATAGTATTCCCATAAATAAAATTAGCAACAGTAAAAAATTTAGTGACATCAATTCTCCCCTTGTTTATATATATTAGAACTCAGCGTTTTTAGGTGTTCTTGGGAATGGAATTACGTCACGGATATTTGTCATTCCTGTGATATACATTATAATTCTTTCAAATCCAAGTCCATATCCTGAATGTGGGAAACTTCCATATTTTCTTAAATCAAGATAGAATCCATAATCTTCTGGGTTCATTCCTAATTCTGTAATTCTATTTTCTAATATTTCAAGTTTGTCCTCTCTTTGAGATCCACCTATGATTTCTCCAATTCCTGGTGCTAATAAGTCCATAGCTCTTACTGTTTTTCCATCTTCATTAAGTTTCATATAAAAAGCTTTAATATCTTTTGGATAGTCAGTTAAGAATACAGGTTTTTTGAAGTACTCTTCAGCAAGATATCTTTCATGTTCACTTTGAAGGTCGATTCCCCATTTAACTGGATAATCAAATTTCTTACCTGATTTTTCAAGAATTTCAATAGCTTCTGTATAAGTAAGTCTTCCAAAGTCATTATTTAATACATTGTTTAATTTATCAAATAATCCTTTTTCAATAAATTGATTGAAGAATTCCATCTCTTCTGGACACTCATCCATAACAAATTTAATGATATATTTTACCATTGCTTCAGCAAGTTCCATATTAGCTTCAAGATCAGCAAATGCTATTTCAGGTTCAATCATCCAGAATTCTGAAGCATGTCTTGCAGTATTTGAGTTTTCAGCTCTGAAAGTAGGTCCAAATGTATAGATATTTCTAAATGCTGCACAATAAGTTTCTGCATTTAATTGTCCACTTACTGTTAAGTTAGTTTCTTTTCCAAAGAAGTCTTGAGAGTAGTCAACTTTTCCATCTTTTGTTTTTGGTAGATCATTTAAATCTAAAGTTGTAACTCTAAACATCTCTCCTGCACCTTCACAGTCAGATCCTGTAATTAATGGAGTGTGTACATAAACAAATCCATTTTCTTGGAAGAATTTGTGAATAGCATAAGCTACTACTGATCTTACTCTAAATACTGCTGAGAAAGTATTTGTTCTTGGTCTTAAATGAGCTTTTGTTCTTAAAAACTCAAAAGTATGTCTTTTATTTTGTAATGGATAGTCAAGATCTGCTTTTTGGTAGATTTCAACTTTAGTAGCTGCTATTTCAAACTCTTGTCCTGCTCCTTGAGATTTGATAAGTTTTCCACAAACTTTAACTGATGAAATTATAGAAAGACGTGAGATTTCATCAAAGTTATCTAGATTTGTATCAAATACAACTTGTATACCTTTAAAGAATGAACCATCATTTATTTCTAAGAAACCAAAATTCTTTTGAACTCTGATTTTTTTTACCCATCCTGATATTTCAACCTCTCTGTCAATAAATTTTTCTTTCTCTCTGTATAGAGATTTAACTGTTACTTTTTCCATTTTTACCCCCGTAAAACTTATATTATTTTAGTACCTTTATTTACTACTTTATCATCATCAACTATCTCTATTCTATCAAGATGCCCTTTTACTTGAGCTTTGAATAGTTCTAAATACATTTTTCTATATTCAGCTCTCTCTGCTTGTTCCTCTGGAGTAAGTTCTCTCTCTCTTGATAATTTAGTAAAGTAATTTATTTTTTCAATGATTTTTGACATTTCCATTTTATATTCTTCCTTTCTTTTCTTAATTTACCTATATTTTTAGTATATAAAATAAAAAATGATATTTCAAATTATAGCACAACTTACCTTTAAAGTAAATGGTATGGGGTAAATTTTAACCCTTTTGTTTTAATAAATTAAACATATATCTTATAAATAAAATATTTTAAAAGGAAGTAACTTTTAATTGGAGACAATCATAAACTTAAAATTAATTCTATAATTTATCCTCAATCTTTTTACTTCCTTTTATAAGAATTTTTATAAATTTATTCTTTTTTAAAACTTATATCCAAAACTAAATTCTAAATATCTATTATCTCTTCTTTCAAAAGTTTTACCTAAACTTGCATTTAACCAAACTTTTTCTCCAGAATAGTTTACTCCAACTTTCAGATCTAAAGCTCCTCTTTTATCATCTCTATCCAATGAGTTTTTCTCATTGATATTTTTATAAGTATAATCTAAGTTCTTATCTATATCACCTAATTCATATGAATATGCAACTTGAGAGTAAAGATTTACATCTTTTATCTTCTTTTCCAACTCCATTCCAACTTTAGGTTTAACAGAGAATATATTTTGTTTTTCCACTTCAATAATAAAATCATCTATATTTTCATTAAAGCTTTCAACATTGTAATAATCTAAACTTATCTCTCCAAATGGTGTAACATTTATTATTCCATCAAAAGTTTTAGAGATTTTTCCATATGAGTTAATTCCATATGAATTAAATTTAGAATTTATAGTGTCATTATCTCTCTCATTTTTATGGTAGTTATAGTTTCCACCAATACCTAAACTTATTGTAAAATCACTGTTTTTTATTAACTTATCTATTCCTAATTGTAGAGAGTGGATTTTCGAACTGTCATCATTTGTATAGTCAATATCTGAATATCCATATCCAAAAGATAGATATATATCTTGCCCTATTGCTTTACTTCCTAAAAATCCAGAAGTTAAGTTCTCATATCCTACACTAGAATTTTTAGAATCTACTTTCCAACCACTTTCTATTAAAGAGATATAGCAATCCTCTGCTCCCATATTTTTAATAGATTTTTCTCTATTTTCTCTAAATAAAGAGCTAATATCCAATACCTCTCTTTGAATATTCTCATATATTCTAGGAGTTAAGCTTTCAAGATCCTTACTTAAAGCAGAACTATTTTCTAAATTAATTCCATTTATAATATTTTTACTTGCACTATCAAGGGAAGTGTATAACCCCTCATCATAGTATTTAGTGAAGATTTCAGCAGTTGATTTTAGATTTTCATCAACAAAATCTGTCAACTCTTTATCGTTTCTCACTAGCTCTCCATCTATATTTCCAGATGAGTTTTCCTTAATATTAGCATCATATAAAAGAGAGTTAGATTTAACAATGGTATTTTCTCCAAAGCTTATATTATCCCCTTGGAAAACATTTTCTAAAACATAACTATTTCTATAACCATTTTTAGTTATGTCTGAACCGATCTCTATATTTCCATCTACTTTTAAGTTTATCCCTTTTATCTTTCCATACTCTCCTGTTTGAGAAGTTCCAATTTGGTAAACTCCACCATTAGCAGATATATAAAGATCTCCATTTCTATTAATAGCACCTGTATTTATAACTTTACCACCATTTATAGATTTTATCACATTTCCTTTTGTAATAATAGAGTTATCTTTATCAATATTTATAATCCCTCTATTTTCCACTACTGAGCCAGCTCCATCAGCTACCATAGCTCCATTAGCTTGAGATGATAAATTTATAACCCCACTTTTATCATTAACAGCTTTTCCACCTTTAAAGGCATACATTCCATAGCCTCTGTCCTGTACAGTGATCTCTCCAAGGTTTGTTACCCTTCCACCATACCCTGCAACCATTCCAGCTCCATTGCCTTTTACAAGAATCTTTCCATTGTTAATTCCAGTGGCATTTTCTCCAATAGCATATATTCCAATAGCCTTACTATTAGAAGAAACTACTATATCTTTATTGTTTACTCCAACAGAGTTATAAAGATACATTCCAATAGCTTCTCTATTTCCTGATAAATTTATCTCTCCATTATTTCTGGCAATTCCATCTTTTCCATTTAAGAATATTCCAATAACATTGTTGCTATTTTCACTTTTTATTGTACCATTATTAATTATACTTGAGTTATTTCCATAAATCCCTACTAAACTATCTCCTTTTAAAGTGATAGTTCCAATATTGGCAACTTCTCCATTTTCAGAAAACAATCCAAAAGAGTATCCATCTAGTGAGTTATTTCCTAAAATTTTACCTAAATTTGTATCTGTTATATTTAAATTTCCAGAGTAATTTATATTTTTTCTAGAGATACCAACAACTTTATCTCCCTCTGTTTCACCTATTTTATATCCACTATTCACATCATTTACATTGGGAATAGCCACTTGTGGCGGATTTGGTATATCTGGAGTTGAAGGAGTAGAACCTCCTCCTCCCCCTCCACCACCACCTCCTCCACAAGCAGTAAGAGATGCAGTTGCTAAGATTATTGCTAGTATTTTTCCTAAATTTTTCTCTGACATATTTGACATATTCCCTCCCAATAGTTCTATCTTATAGTATTAAAACTTATAAGTAAAATCTACTGCAAATTGATCATTGTCTACATCGTTTATCAATTCTTTTGTATATTTTACTCCAACAGAGTAGCTATCTTTGTATTCATAATTTAATCCAACATTTAGATCTAAATATTTCTTATCTAACTCTCTTAAATTCTCTTTATAATAAGGATCAAAGGCTGAAACTTGTAAGCTCATATCATCTGTTTCTCTTATTATATCATAAGCATAGTCAATTCCTCCAACTAAATTTAATTTACTATTTTCTAAAGTTAGAAGATTGTATTTTCCATCTACACCTGCTCCTAATGTTCCATAGAATGCCTCAACTTTTTTAGCTGATGCTCCAATAGCTCCATCCTCTTTGATAGCATCTTGCCAAATATAAGTGAAATCTAAGTTTAAGCTAGGAACTAAAGTTAATTTATCACCAAATTTATACTCTTTGTATAGTGAGTTATTTAAGCTCAATGTATAAACATCTGTGTCGCTCTCTTTCATTCCTGTGTAGCTTAATTGATCTGCCATTCTCTTGTTTTCAGATTGGTTATATGCAAATGATAGATCATTGAAGATATTTGCAAATCCTAAGTTATAATCTAAATATCCTCTTGCATTCCAAGTAGTAACTTTGTTTTTACTATTTGAAGTGTAGTCAATATCAGATGTCATATATGAGAATCCTGCTCCTAATCTTAATTTTTCAGATAGGTTGTTATTGTATCCAACCATTATTCCAGAACTTTTTCTGTCAAATCCAACTGTTGATGAGTTTGCATCTAGCTCTGATTTACTGTTGATATACTTAAATACAACTCCATCTGCTCTATTATTTTTAGCAAAATCTTTAAATTGTCCATTTAGATCTCTTGTTATATCGTAGATTTGAGCTGGTAGAGTTGTCAATGTGTCTTTTCCTGTAACCTCATCTACAACTTTATTAAAGCTTTCTTGGTTTTCACCTTGAGCTAGTAATCTATATACAGCTAATTGTGCTTCGTTAGCTCCATCATATGAAGTTTCAAATATATTTCCTAATTCTTTATTTAAAACAATATCATTGAAATTCTTTCTATCTACATCAGTTAAAGAGATAGAGTTATCTGTTTTATCTGTTTTTATATCAAATAGATATGAACCAGATACTAAAGTTCCATCTCCAACTATTCCACCATCAGCTTTAATGTACTCATCAGTAGCATATTTATTCATATTTTCATCTGACATTCCTATAAAATTATCCATACTAACTTTTATATTTCCATCTAATTCTAATTTCCCAGTTGAAATTAAAGCTGCATCTTTTTTCTTATAACCTATAACTTGTCCTTTATCGTTAAGAATTTCTTCGCAATCTTTTGAAATACTTATAGTTCCATCATTTTGTGATATAGCTATATCTCCGTTGGCTATAACATTTCCTTGAATAATAATCTCTGAACTATTTTTATCTGTATAGAATATATTTCTATTTCTTTCTTCTAAATACTTTTGTACAGCCTCTTCATCTAATCCATCAGGAACAATAAAATTTATCTCAGTAGTTCCATTAAAAACAGCAGTTGAGTTATTCTCTAACCAAACAGCATATACATTTTTTCCTTCTAAGTTTATTGTAGATTTTACTTCTACTTTATTCCCATTTTCATCAGTTTCACTTATAATAGGTTTATCATTTGTTCCTACTTCAGTATTAAAATAGATTTTAGCCCCACTATCTCCTGCTACAGCTATTGCTGCTGCATTTCTAATTTGAGTTGCAAATTTTTTAGAATCATTTACTCCTACAGAGATAGTTCCACCATTATTATAAAGTGTTCCTTTATTTATACTTACTCCAATACTTGTTTCTACTAAATTTGTAAATGATAAAAGCCCTAATTTAAGAATATTATGATAAATCAAATACAAATCCAGAATGTTATTATTATCATCAAGAGCTTTTTTAAAATCTCTTTCAACCTCTATTTCTCCTGTATTTACTACTGTTCCTTCTGTAGCATTTATTCCATATTTATTATGTTCTCCTCTTAAATCAGCTCCTAAAGCTGAAACTCCTACTCCTGAGTAAACTCCTTTAGTAAGAATATCTCCTCCTACAAATATTTTTCCACTATTATTTATAATTGTATTATTAGATTTTACTGCAGCTTTTTCTCTGTTATAATCTATCCCTATTTGAAGTAAATCTACTGCAACACCATTTACAAGATCAAATTTCTCATCTCTATTGTATTCTATAGTTCCTGTATTTGTTAAGTTTCCATTTTCCATATTAATAGCATTTTTATTATAATTTATATAAAATCCATTTAGGATTCCAACATCTAGTGCCTTAAGATACCTTACTTTATCTCTATTATTTGTAATCATTCCATTATTTATAATATCAGTATCTTTTGCATCAATAGTATTTTTATTGTATTGTGCATAATAAATATCTGTTGGAATAAGTCCAGCAATATTACCAACTCTAATATCTTGATACATACTTCCCATATTAACAAGTCCATCATTTTTTAATGTTGTATTTTTATTCCCTTCTCCTCTTAAAGCGATTAAAGTATCATCTCTTTTTAAAGAATTTACTATTCCCATAATAACAAGTCCACCTAAATGTGACTCTAATCTTTCATCATAAGACAGTATCTTCCCGATATTATGAAGTGTTGCTCCTCTATCTGCATATATAGCATGTCTTACATTATTTTTACCATTATTGGTTCCATTTAATATCATTTCTTCTTTTTTTTCTTCTTCTGTAGTTAATTCCTTTGAATAAAGAGTATAATCAACTCTTTCTGTTACACCACTACCACTTATAACAAGTTCACTATTATATCTATCCACCTCAGCTGAAAAAGCTGCCATATTTAAAGCAATTAATAAAGAAAATATTTTAATTTTGTTATTCATAATCTGTCTCCCAATTTTTTATAAAATTGTTGCAGATATATTTTATATCTGCAACAATTTACTTATTAATTAATAAAAAGTATAATGTAATATTATTTGTCCCTCATAACTTCCATATTTAGATCTTTCTATATTTTTTGGCACTTCTAATATTCCTGATACATCATAAGTTTCTGTTATAACTTGATTTGTAGCTTCTGTTCCTTCAGTTGTACTAGATTTTTCTACAGCTATATCTCTTACTTTTAAAGTTCCACCATTTTCCATAGGTTGTCCACTTGCACTTAATTGTTTAATCCAAGTAATATCCCCTTCAAGCTCTAAATCTCTAGTAATATTTCCAAGTTCACTATCTAAAGATTTATCCATTTCTATCATAATAGATCTTGCTTCTCTTTTATTATTTTTATTTATATCAGCATCAGGATTAGTAGTTCCAGATATTGAGTTTAATTTATCTGGTAAATTTTCTGGTACTATTTTTCCAAAGTCAAGTATTCCATCTGTTATTTTTAAAGTTGGTCCTTTTGCTTCAAAATTAAGTGCTTTATCCATAATCATATTATCTTCTAAATTATCTGTTCCAATAGTTAAAATATTATAATTTCCATCTTTATATATCTCGTATTTTGTATATGGTCTTAACTTTTGATATTCTACTAAAGATAATCTTAATTTTAAAGGATAATTTTCTGGAGTATTTTTTCCATCTGTTGTAAACTCTATTGTTTTTTCATCTTCAATATAACCACCAGTAGATTTATTAAATAATACAATATCACCTTTTACTGGTTTAGCATAGTTAGAGTTTCTAGGAATTGCTTCAACATCTTTTGGTAAAGTTATTTTTAGTTCTTTACCTTGTAGTGTTGTTGGTAGTGCCTCGTATCTTATATAATCTCTATATGAAGTATTTAAATCTACATATATATAATTATCTGGTTTTACATTTGTTTCAGTTAAATCTATAGCTCCTTCTCCTACATTATTTAACTCTTTATATTCTCCATAATCAGTTTCATTAGTTCCAATAAATACCTTACCATAATATTTTGGATCAAATTTATCAATAATAATATTTAATCTATATGCTTTGCTATCCTTTTCATCACTATTGGCAAATTGTAATGAGAATGAGCTCTCTATCTCTTCTCCATCATAACTTGTTCCAAATATATTTTTAAAGTCACTATTAAACTCAGGTAAAGCTATTTTAAATTGATCTTTATCTAATTGTATAATTAAATCTTTTGCATTATTTCCATTTTCTATATTAGTTAAAGTATAGTTGTCACCTATAAGATCTGTTTTTATTTTATCAATTGTAGCTTGAGATATTCCTATATCTACCCAATCTATTTTATCTTTTTCTGTATCATTATTATTTTTTCCTAAATACTTTCCAGCTTCATTTTTAGCATAAAGATTAATTACTCCATTTTCATTATCAATTTTAGCCATACTAGGATTTTTAAATCTTACAGTAATATCCCCTTTATAATCTACTTTCTTTTTAAATTTAACTATATATTTTTGGTCAAATAGGAATCCTTTATCTTCTTCCTTGCTACCATCTATATATCTAATATAGAAAATAATATCTTTATGTTCTATGGTGTCAGTGTATCCTTTATCTAAAGAAAATTCTATAAAATTATTTCCTTTATCATATTTTATTATAAAGTTTTTCTCTGGCTCTGCAGGAATTGCAAAGTTAACTTGACTATTAGTTAATTCAATTGGTCGACTCTCACTACCATCAGGATTTTCTTGGAAAACTTTTAATATTAGATTATCATATGTTTTATCTCCATATTTTACTGGAATATCAATTACATCTCCTTTTACTCTACCCCATAGAAGTGAACCATTAATATTTCCTCCTATTAATTCTCCTGTTGGATAATCAGATTTATTTAATCTTACCCATATATCTCCTATATTGTCAGTTGCAAATTCTGGATTTTCAAATTCAATAGTAGTTTCTATATAACGATTTGTAGTAATATTTAAATATAGATTTTTTCCCTCTTTTCCTTTAGTTTCTCCATCTATATAACTATAATACTCTTTTTTGTCTCCATTAACAGTTACACCTATTCTTAAAGGATTATTATCAATATCATCTGCTCCATTATCTGTAAGTATAGTAAATCTTCCTTTAGGAATCAATGTTTCTTGTACAGGAATTTTTAATTTTAACATAGCTGAAGTCGCTTTTTCATTTTCTCCTTTAAACAAGGTTGTTTCATTATTATCGTCACTTTCATCTTTTTCAAAGTATAATTCAGCACCTTTAATAACATATGTTCCATCTTCACTTACAAGTTTTACCTTTCTAGTGGCTCTAAAATCAATTCCCTCTCCACCAGATTGCTCAGTTATTCTAGTATCTAGATTTCTAAATCCAATTGTTCCATAATCAATAATTACAGGTTCTTTATTAGATAAATTTTGGTTATACTCATAATCTTTAGTATAACTTTGTCTAGGTTTTATATCATAGTTACCCATATAGTGTATTCCTTCAAATCTAGGAATTTCTATTTCATAAACTTTTCTCTCTTCTAAATAAGTCCCACCATCATCAAAATGTGAAATAACAACATCTTTTATAGTTTCTCTCTCAAAGTTATACTTAGAAACTCCAAAGTTTAGATATTTATTTCCACCATCATAAGAGAACATAATTTTATTTTTATTTCCTTTTATAGAATTATCCCCACTTAAATATGTAGAAGATAGTGTTCTACCATTTTCATCAGTATTTTTTAATACTTCATCTGTTCCTCTTACAATACTTACTTTATGTTTTTTTAGATAAGTATAATCTTTTGTGTCAGTAGTTTCTATCCACTCTTTTCCATCTAAATCTATATTTTTTATAAAATTAGATCCATTTTTATTTAAAGTTTTTGGAGCTTCTGATGATATATGAGCTCTTCTATTATGAACAATATTGCTTATAGCACTACTTGAATCATAGTCATAATAAACAAGTGGGTTATTTAAAGTTATTTTAGGTGATTCTAAATCTAAGCCTGGTTGAATTATAATTTCAAGAATATCTGTTTTTATAGTTTCCCAGTCATTATCTCCATCTCCTACCTTAACTTGATATTCAAAGGCATATTTATTAACTGCTCCTCTATCTCCTCTTCTCCATTCAAAATCTTTTTCTTGACCACTTGGATATTTACTATAACTAAATCTAAATCCTATAGTAATACTATCTTTACTATTGTCTCTATATGAAAAATAAATTCTTCCAATATCTTTTCCACTATCACTATATAACATAACCCAACCATCTGTTCCTGACCATACTGATCTAAAATCTCCTGTTTTATAGTTAAACGGTGTTTTTTTATCAATTGTTCCTACATCAACTCCCGTTGTTTCTATTACTTGATGATGTGATTCATTTTTTATTACTAGCCTATAACCTTTCTCCATATTTACCCAATATTTAGAATCATCTTCTTTATCATTAGATGGAAATCCTGTTGGCAATTTTCCAGTTACACTTACAATTCCGTTAGGATCATAACTCCAATCAAGAGTTCCATCTATGTTTGATTTAGCTTCTATTTTTCCTCCTTTTAAGTATAAGTCATGTCCTGGCAATCCTATTGAATTTGTAATAAGAAGTGTTCCTCTAGTTTCAGGAGCTAATTTCTCATCTAATGGATTTACTATAATATTTAATTTATCTGTTTTTAATATTGTTTCTGTTTTTGCTGATGTTCTTGTTACATATTCAAATTTTAAAGTAAAAGCTCCTTGTCTATACTCATTACTATTCCAATGAATTCCTTCATCAGAAGCAGCAACAAACTGTACTTCATAATATTTTTGTTTACCAGATTCCCCTTTACCTTTTATAGTAATTTTTCCTAGTTCAGTTCCATTTAAATTATGTACCATACCAGTTAAATTCATATTTTCTAAATTTATAATATTTTTTCCATTTAGCTCATACTCTTTGGTCCAACTTTTCTTTTTCCCTTCACTACCATTATTCTCATAAGTTATTCTTAAAACATTTTTATTCTCTGCTGGAAAATTTTTCATATACTCAACATTACTTATATCTAATATCTCTGGTGCTTCTCCCATAAATCCTTCATATTTAAGTATTGAATTATTAGATAAAGTTGCTTTTGTTTTATCCTCAAAAGATAATAGTGTAGTTTTAGGTAATTCTCTTTTATAAACATTTTTTAGATGTACACTTCCCTCAGTTTTCTCTGGTAATTCTGATAAACTTTTAGGTATTATTTTAAGTTTAAAAGTGTCTGTATCTAGCCCTTCAAAAAAATTCCCTGCTAAACCAGCACTTCCATAAATCACTTTTATGTCATAATCAATTTCATTATATGGATATCCTTGACTTAACCATATAGTATAATAACTACTGTCATTAGTTGTTCTTAAATATATTTTAAGATCTTCAGCAGTTATTCTATCTATTTTTATCTCTGTATTTATAAGATTATCATTTTTCCCATCTAATCTCTTAGGTTCAGTTGCTGTAACAAGACTACCTTTATTATATATTTCTATTTTATAGTAAGGATAATTATTAATTCCTGCATAATATTTTTTTCCACTTTCTATTTTCTTTGGATAATTACCTATTAATTCTATTTTTTTACTAGCTTCTTCATCTATACCTCCATCTTCAGCAATCTTTTTAACATTAATAGATTTTCCATCATAATATATTTCTCTATAATTCTTACTTAAAAAGTTTTCTTTAATATAGATTGTTCCATATTCTGTTAAACTTCTTTCATCTAAAAGTTGTTTAAACACCCCTCTATACAACCCTTTCATCTTATATGTCCCATTTTCTACAATATAAAGATAAACACTAGTAACAGGGTTTTTACAATTTATCACCAAATACTTTTTAACTTCCCCAGTTGCCTCATCATTTACATCTACCACTTTATAGTTAAAATTAGCATTTGCCTTTACATCTTTAGTCAAATACTTATTTATATTATTTATAGTCTTTCTTCCATTTGTTGTAGAAGTTGAAGGTATCTCATCTAAAGTTTCTGAAACATAGATAGAATCATTTTCAGTTACTTCCTCTGGAACTTCACAATAGATAATCTTTTTCTCTGCATCAAAATCCATAGCCAACTCTTTAGTTATCATCTTAGTTACCCCTATTTTTAACTTAGCTGGCTCATTTTCCCTCTCATATATTGTTATTCTATTTTCTTCATTAGAAAAAGAAATTGTAAATGTCAAAATTATCATTAAATAAAATAGTATTTTCTTTAAATATCTCATATCTCTACTCTCCTTTAATTTGTTCTGGAGCATAAATATTTATCATAATAGGCATTACTCCTACATATTTACCTTCTAATAATTTGGCATCTACCATTTTTTTACCTATTTTTCTCTTATCTACAACAGCATAAAATTCAACTTGTCTTGTCTTTCTATCTATTGTAATTCTTTCATCATCTTTATCAGACAAACCAAATTTTTCAACTTGGATAGGTGTTTTACCATTTGTCATAACACCCTTTTCAACAAAAACAAACTCAATTACCTTACCGTAATCCTCTTTTTCTGCCTCTATTTGTAGTATCCCTTTTCCTACTACTGCCTCTCTCATATCTGTACTATTTATCTCTTGAAAAGTTAAGTCTTTAAATACCTTTACCTCTATTTCAGAATATGAAAGTATACTTATTGTAAAAAACATCATCAATAATTTTATTATCTTCATCTTTGCCCCCTAGTCATGAGTTTCAACAGTTATATATACAGTTTTTTCATGGTAACCCTCTTTTGATATATTTTTTCCTTGAATTACCACTTTATTATCCTTTAAAATCTTAGAATCTATATTTGTATTTGAGTATATATATGTATCTGTTTTACCATCTTCATCTATATCTATCTCTGTTTGAGTATACCCTATTTTGTAAGTTTTATCTCTATCAGGTGTCTTATTAAACTCTATTTCAAAGGGAACCTCAATCTCTTGATCATCTATTACCATAGCTTGAATTTCAACATCTGAAATTATCTCCAATGGTACAACAATCTCTGTTTTCATTCCCATAAACACTGTTTTAGTTTCAATAGGTGTTTTATCTGTAGGTAAAGTTGGAAGTATAGGCACCATAGGTATTATAGGTGCCTCATCCTCTCCAAATATATTTAGTGAAATAAATATAAGCAATAGTATTTTAACTAATTTTTTCATAATTACTCTCCTTTATTTAAAATAAAAGTGTGCTCATTTTCTCCTCTGTTCTTATCTGTGTATAGTAGTTTTACATTTTCTTTATATTTATCAACTACATAATCATCTCCTCTATACTCAAAAGTGAAAGTATAGTCATCTGGGATAATATCAAAGATATAGAACATTCCAGTTGAGTCTGGGTAGATAGTTTGAGTAAATGTATTATCTTTATTAGTTACATTGATAGCTAAATCAGATATTATATTTTCTCTGTCAAACTCTGTTGCATTTTTAAAGTCTACAAATCCTGTAAATGAGATCATAGGTTTTACAGGTACATAGGCTACAACTTCAGAACTTCCAGTTCCTCTAACTTTAATTAAGTTTATATCACTTTTAAATGTAGGTCTTTTACATGAAGTTTCCAATTCATAGTCGATAAAGCTTGTTACCCCATAGATATATCCTATTCCATTTTCATCAGTAACAATAGTTTTATCTCCTAACTTAACATCTACATTAGGTACTCCCTCTTCTCCCTTGTCATATTTGTTATTGTTGTTTCCATCTAGGAATGCCAATACCTTAATATTAGTACTATCTAGGTTATTCATATTTACAGTAGGTTTTTTTAGATTGAATACTCTATCTATTCCTATATATGCACTCTTAGTGTCATCTTTTGCCCAATAAGCTCCTAATTCAAGCCAGTTGTCCAATTTTAATGTAAAGTCTAAAACAACTCTTGTTTCTTCTTCTGGTGTATATTTAACTCCAAAAGAGTAATCTAAGAACTCACTCCATGTTTTATTAGTAATTCTTAGCTCTCCTGTATAATCTTCATTTTCATCCCAACTATTTTCAACCTTAACTAATACATGTTTAAGCCCTGTATAGTATAGATCTACTTCATGAGTTATATCTCCAGCCTTATTCTTATCAACTTCGTAACTCAATAAAAGAGAGTTTATAGAGTATCCAAATTCTGCTCCGTATTTATAGTCACTTTCACTATCTCTACTATCATGGTATTTAGTATTTTCATACTCATATGTCAATGTCAACCAATCGAAAACATCATAATCTAAATCTAGATTTTGCTCTCTCTTTTCATCATAGTATTTTCCATTTTCATAGATCTCATAGTTAATGCTAAAATCTTTAATTGTAGTATCTACCATGAAATTATGTTGAATATTGTATTTTTTATCAACATATTTTCTCTCACTATTTTCTGGAGCCCCATTTATTGAGTTTATACCTTTTTTCAATTCATATTTTAATGTGTAAGGGTTTCCATAAAATGAGTTTCCATAAATTGTTTGTAAATTAACAGTTTTTACAGATAGATATTTTCCATCTATCTCCTCTGGTATCTGATCATATCCAAAACCAAATGTTAAATGATCAGTATATCCATAGTAAATATCCATTTGTGAGTTTACTCTATTTGAGTCATGCTCATCTCTAATATAGATATCATAACCAAACTCACCTTTATTTTGTTGGTTATAGTCATCATTAATCTTTATTTTTCTCTCTAAAATCTTTCCATCTTGAGTATATATCCTCATTAAAAATTCTCTATTCTCTTTAATAAGGTTATTTACAAATACAACTTTTCCACCCTCTTCATACTCAATCTCAATAGGAATATTATTGTATAATAACTCTACCCTACTTCCAAGAGGAACTTTCTCTTCAATTATATACTCTTTTCCATCATTTAGATACCCTCTATCCTTTTGGAAAGTCAATCCTTTCTCTCTATGCTCTCCGTAAGCTCCCAATTCAAGCTCATATTGTCCATCTAAAAGATCTGAATATGTAATTGTAAAATCTCCAAATTCATGCTCTTTCAAGTCATAATCTGTATTAAAAGTACCATATAGCAAAGCTCCACTATACTCTAAGTATCCATCCCAATCATGTGATTTACCTTCACTTTTACTATCTTCAATACTCTTTTCTAAATTTACCCTTAAGTTACCAAGATCAAAAAGCTTTCTCTCTGATTTATAGTAAAGAATAGGTTTTCCCTTTTCTAAATCTATCTCTTTTTCCTGTGCATTTAACAAAAGATTAACAACTTTAGGTAGTAGAAAACTTGGATTTATATTGATCTCATATTTCTTCTCATCTATACGTATTGTTTGAGCAAAATACTCTTTAAATAACTCTTCTGAAATATAGTAATCCCTGTTTTCATATATATACTCTTTCTCTGTTAAATCTCCAAAATCTATAACTTTCTTCTCTCCATCTTTTCCCAAGCTAAAAGTCAGTTTTCCTCTTTTTATCTCATAGTTTGTGAAACCTATAGCTTTAAAAAATTCAAATACAGAAAAATAATTTTTTCCGTTTTCTACTACTGCTGGATAAGAAAGACTATATATCTCTCCACCTACTTTTAATGTATATATTCTCTCTCTTTCTTCTCCCTCATCTTCAAAGTATACAACATCTCCAGAGTACTTAAATCCAGAGTTATCCCCATAAGCATTACTTATCAGTGAAAGAAATAAAAACATCAATACAAATTTTTTCATTTTCTCACCCTATAATTTTAATATATTTAGAAAAAGGGCTAAAAAATATTTAGCCCTTCTATTTTTTATTTATTACTTTTTTAATTTATAACATTTTTAGTTATTATTGAAAATTTTCTCCACCATTAATAGTTACTTTTAAATTAGCAAATCCTATATAATCTCCAGAAGATATATCAGCTAATTTTCTAGTATGATTAGCTGTATCTCCTTCTTTTACAACACCTGGCTCAGCATGATTTAAAGTACCAAAAACCATTCCTGTATATTCTGCATAGTCATGTCCATCTTCATTTTTATTTGGCATAACTCCTGTGTAAGAATTTAATCCTACTGTTACTTCAAATGAATCTCCTACCTTTCCTTCTTCTTGACTAGCTTCTGCTAAGACTACTTTTACTGCTTCAGATTCATAATTACCTTTTCCTTTTAATTGCATAGCTAATTCTTGAGTTTTTCCACCAGTAAGTTTAGCTGTATCTCCTACATATCTTACCATATAACCAACTTTAGCTTCTGAAGTTCCTTTATCTCTTAATTTTGAAACTTTTCCAAAGTCAAGTACAATTGGATATCCATCTAAGTCAGATATAACTAAGTTTTCAGCTACTAATTTAGCTTTTACTGTAACCTTTGCTTCACTTTGATTTTCTAATTCTGGTGTTGTTTCTTTTGCAAAAGCTGTTGCTCCTAGTACTAAGATTGCTCCTAACATTAATAATTTTTTCATAATCTTTACCCTCCTTAAGCTCTATTTCAAGCTTACCTTTAATTAAGATTTTGTATTTTATTATAAGTATTTTAAATTTCTCCCACATTTAAAATATTATAAACTAATTTTTTTTATTACCTTTTCTGTTTCCACATCGGTAATAATAACCTCTTTTCCAATCTCTTTGCTATTCATATCCAGTATCACATTTTCAAGCTCTAAATTTTGTCCTCTCATAGCTCTTGTTTCCCCTACTTTATATGTGTAGTTCTTTTTAGATTTAACCTCTATCTTCATTCTAACAAGTCTATTTGTTTTATTAGATATAACCATTTTTAATATTTTATTATCTTTACTATCTTTAATAATTTGTGGTTTTGTAGTTTCTATCTTAGGAACTTCATCACCTATATAACCATAAAGCCCCATATTTACATTTACCATAACTGCCATTCCTGCAGCCACAGTTTTTTGTTCTCCACTCTCTAATTTAGGTGCACTTACCTGTCTTATATTTACAAATGCCCCATAATCTCCAACCTCTGTACCTTTAGGTGCTTGAACATATAATTTAAAACTTTTTTGCTCTGTTGGATTTACAGTTACAACTTTCGGATAAATCTCAACCCATTTTGACATATCCTTTACACTTTTATTCTCCTCCATAGGTATTACTGAAAGTTTGTATCTTAATGGAACAGTAGTATTATTGTAAAATGTATATTCTTCATAAGCTCCTTTTAATATATTTTTATCCAATGTTGTTGGACTAATATTAAGATATGCAAATGAATTTACCACCATTAAAATGAAAAATAAAAGAAATGTTACTTTCCTATTGTTGAACTTCATATTGCTCCTCCATTTTTTCATATTTTATTTATTATTCAGTTTTTAAGACATACTTCATCTTTGATAAATTAAGTATACTATCTTTATTTTGAAAAATCTATTATAAATTTTTTATATTTTTAAAGTCATTTAAATAAATATATATTTTTTTAATCATCCAAATCATTGATCAAATCCTTTAATTCTTCTTTTTCTTTGGCATAAGCCGCTGCTTTTTCGTTATATGCCTTGATTGTAGCTTCATCTGGATTTACTTCTACAACACCATCCAAAGCATCTAAGGCCAATA
>OGWQ01000781.1_pt1 | contig 22026 bp, 18 predicted proteins | sample 1576091 | NCBI WGS metagenome assembly OGWQ01 (sample SAMEA3541584, study PRJEB24748) | human gut metagenome | biome: human gut; feature: human-associated habitat; material: faeces | place: China | collected 2012
CTGCGGCCCTAACTGAAGGGAAAAATTCTACCGGCAGGAGGCGGCGGAGAGCCGCAGCCGGGCGTGTACCTGCGAAAACTGCGGCAAGGAGTTTATCACAACAAGGTCAGATGTGAAATATTGCAGTGACGATTGTCGGTATGCAGCACAGATCAAGCGGCAGGGTACACGAAAGAAAGCCTTGCGAGAAGCTAAGAACGAGAAAGAAACGAAAACAGCATAAGAAGAGACGCAGACGGCGGCTTGCCCCAGATCGGGCAGGCCGCCGTTTTTGCGCAGAAATGGAGGTATCATGCGTATTTTTGAAATCGTAAAAGAAAATGTCAATCTGCGGGAGGCGGCAGAACTGTACGGGATCGATGTGAACCGATATGGCAAAGCCCTCTGCCCCTTTCACAACGACCGGCACCCCAGCCTGTATGTGGCCGACGACCACTATTATTGCTTCGCCTGTGGGGAACACGGAGACGTGATCGACTTTGTGAGTAGGCTGTTTCAGCTTTCGCCCTATGATGCGGCGCGGAAGTTGATGGCAGATTTTCATCTCAGCCCGGACAAGCCGCCCAGCGCAGCGGCGCTACACGCAAAGCGCATCCGAACAGAAGCACAGCAGCTCATGGAAAACGAGCGGCTGTGCTTTTCTGTTCTGTCGGATTACGCCCGTGTGCTGCGGGATTGGAAGGTGCGGTATGCACCGCAATCTCCTGACGAGCCTGTTCATACACGGTTTGCGGAAGCCTGTCACAACCTCGACCAGACGGAATACTACTTGGATATTCTGTGCGCCGGGGGTTCCCTTGAACGCGCAGAAGTCGTTCAGCAGCAGATGGCGGACGGCAAACTGGACAGGCTGCGAAGAAGATTAGACGAAATTTACAAGGAGGAATTGGAAGATGGATATGACACCGCAGACGTGGCCTGACTGGTACGACGGCAAACACATCAATGAAGTGCTGTTCTGCCAGCAGTTTTTGGAGAAGCACCCCATGAAATGTGTGCGCGAGCGGCTGTTCACCGTGGATGGCCTCATTGAGGACGAAGGGCAGATCGGCAATCTCATTCTGGAGGAAATCTCCGGCGTGCTGACCTCTGGCCTGTCCAAAGTCGTGACAAATCTGCTGGCCAGCATCAAGCTGCAAGCGTATTCGCCGCCGTTGCCCATTGAGACGGACCGTATCCATGTTTCCAACGGAACGTACTTCATGGACGGCAGCTTCACCGCCGACAAGAGCTACTGCAACAACCGATTGACCGTCTCTTATAATCCCAATGCATCTGCACCGAAACGCTGGCTGCAATTCCTGTCCGAGCTGCTGCAACCGGAGGACATTCCCACCTTGCAGGAGTTCCTTGGTTACTGCCTGCTGCCGACTACCAAGGGGCAAAAAATGCTCATGCTCATCGGCAAGGGTGGCGAGGGCAAAAGCCGCATCGGGCTGGTTATGCGCTCACTGCTGGGCGACAGCATGAATACCACCAGCATCCAGAAGGTGGAGAGCAACCGGTTCAGCCGTGCGGACTTGGAGAACAAACTCCTGATGGTGGACGATGATATGGATTTGAGCGCCCTGCCCAAGACCAACTATATCAAATCCATCGTCACGTCCGAGTGCAAAATGGACATGGAGCGCAAGGGCGTCCAGAGTTACCAAAGCCAGCTCTATGTCCGGTTCCTCTGCTTCGGAAACGGTGCGCTCACCGCCCTGCACGACAAGTCCGACGGTTTCTTTCGCCGCCAGATCGTGCTGACCACCAAAGACCGGCCCGCAGGCAGAGCGGACGATCCGTTTCTGGTGGACAAGCTGCTGCGGGAAAAGGAGGGCATCTTCCTCTGGTGTCTGGAGGGACTGCACCAGCTGATTGGGAACAACTATCAGTTCAGCATTTCGGGCAAAGCCAAAGAAAATATGGAGACGGTCAAGCGCAGCAGCAACAATGTGATTGAGTTTCTGCAATCTGAGGGCTATATCCGCTTTCGGGCAGACAGCGAGGCCAGCTCCAAGGCAATTTATGAAGCCTACACAAGATGGTGCGACGATAACGCGCAGAAGCCCATGTCTGCCAACCGGGTCAGCTCCGAGCTTGCACAAAATGAGCAGCTTTATAATGTGGAGGCCACCAACAATGTCCATGTCGGCGGCAAGCGGGTGCGTGGTTTTGTGGGCATTGAAGTGGTCAATCCGCTGCCGTATTGAAAACGAGGAATGGACTTCAAAATTGCCGTACACGCCGTACACCCTGTACGGCTGTTTTTGATTCCATTCTTAAAAACCATTTTGCTTGTGCGCACCGTGGAGTATTTCGCGACAGCGTGTAAAATCTGCCGCTGAACCGACGGCTGGTACACAAAACCGGCGTACAGAAGCGTACACAAGCCGTCTATGCCGTACCGAGCCGTACACCGGCGGCTCAATTTTGCAGTCCAAAAAACAATCCTTGTGAAATCCGTGAAGATTTTTGCCGCAGATTGAACGCACTGCACCATCCGGTGATTTACCGGAGCGTGAAGCCGATGCACCGAAATGTGGTATATCCCACCGTTCCGCATGACCTCACGCAGAACAGTGAAGCCGGTAGGGTGCTGTTACGAAAAGAGCATCACGGATGGAAATTTGAGCGGATTTGCCATGTGGCAGATTTTTCACTTGCAAATGTATCGGCATCACCGATAGAAAAACCAATTATACGAAAATATGGAGGTAAAAAGTTGATGAAATCCAATCTGAGAAATGAGATCAAATCGTACATCGTCCGTCAGGGAATGACCATGCAAGAGGTCGTCGATCTGCTGCGGGACGAACACGGCTGGTCTGACAGTGTATCCAACCTGTCTAATAAGCTCCAACGGGAATCCCTGCGCTATGTCGAGGCTGTCCAGCTTGCCGATGCGCTGGGTTTCGAGATCGTCTGGCAGAGGCGGAAGTGAGGAGGATTTTTCACATGACAGATGCAGAAAAGAAGCTGTTGCAGGCGCAGCACCGATTGGAGGAAGCGCAGGCACGGGATCGTGTCAAGGAGCGCAAAGCCAGAACGCGAAGGCTCATTCAGGAGGGTGCAATTCTGGAAAAGGTGCTGCCGGAGGTGCGGACGATGGAGCTGTCTGCGCTGGAGGATTACCTGATGCAGAAGCTGCCGCAGCACGATTGAATTCCGTTGGGAGGTCTCCGGGAAACTGGGGGCCTCCCTCTTTTTTCTCCCGTAAGGGGGCGCACTTACTCACCACCCCGAAGGGGCGGTGGTATTGCCTGCGGCAACCGTGCGCTCTGCGAGGCGGATGCGGCTCCTGCGGGAGCCTTATGGACAATGCCACAGCTCTGGGGCGCTGCTGTCATTGTCCACGCAGTTATCGCAAACACACCCGCTTTTGCGTCTGTGAGAAGGGGTACAGATTGTACCCCACTTTGCGCCAACTGCCCGCACAAACCTGCCACCGGCAGCTTTGTCTGCGGTTATGACTATCAGCCCAACTGATAGTCATTTTCTCTTTCACAAAGAGAAACAGAAACTTTACGAAAGGACTGGTACGGACGAATGGCAATTTACCATCTGGAAGCAAAGGTGGTCAGCCGTGGAAAAGGCCGATCCGCTGTCGCTGCTTCCGCATATCTGAGCTGCTCCAAAATTTTGAATGACTATGATGGAGTGCAGCATGACTATACCCGCAAGAAAGGACTTGTCTGGCAGGAGGTATTTTTGCCCGAAAACGCTCCTACTGAGTGGCAAGACCGCAGCGTATTGTGGAATGCCGTAGAAGAAAGTGAAAAGACCAAGGACAGCCGCCTTGCCCGTGAATTTGTGGTTGCACTTCCCATCGAGCTGAACAAATCCGAATGGCAGAAGCTGCTGACCGAATTTATACAGGAGCAATTTGTATCGGACGGAATGTGTGCAGATGTAGCGATCCACGATCCCCACCCGCCCGGTCACAATCCCCATGCCCACATTATGCTGACAGTGCGCCCGCTGGATGAACAGGGCAAGTGGCAGTACAAGACAGAGAAAGAATATCTCTGTGTCCGCAACGGAGAGGAAAAAGGTTTTACCGCCACTGAGTTCAAGACGGCACAGGCTGACGGGTGGGAAAAGCAGTACCATTACAAGGTCGGGAGAAAGAAAGTGTATATGCCGCCTTCCGAAGCTGAGAAGCACGGCTATGAACGAGCCAACAAGCATCCCAAAAGCACCAAATACGGCAGGCAGAATCCCATTGCCGAGCGCTGGAACAGCGACGAGCAGCTTTTGGCCTGGCGTGAAAAATGGGCAGATGTGACCAACAAATATCTGGCGCAGTATCCGTGGATCGACGCACGGATTGACCACCGCAGCCATGCCGCAAGAGGGCTGGACGAGCAGCCTACCATCCATGAGGGTGTGACTGCCCGTGCGTTGGAGAAAAAGGGTATCATCTCTGACCGCTGCGAGCTTAACCGTCAGATCAAGGCAGACAACGCTTTGCTGCGGGAATTGAAATCCGCCGTGCGCAAGCTGATGGAAGCGGTGAAAAATACCATTCCTGCCGTAGCTGAGGCTATGGAAAAACTGCGTGAGAATATGATTATTTTCCGGTATCAGCTTAACCATATCGCCAAGGGCAAGCGCAGCATGAGAAAGTATATTAAGTCTGTCAGCCCGGAACTGGAACGCTATACCGGGTTGGTACAACAGCTCAAGGACAAGACTAAGGAACGGAAGAACCTGCTTGCGGAGAAAAAGGAAACACCGTTTTATCAGCTACCCAAGCTGCATGACCTGTCCCGCCGCATTGCGGAACTGACAGAGGAATTGGAAGAACTGAAATCTGAGAAAGCTGCCCTGCTGAATACACTGGACTGCGCCGATGACGCAAGCATTTCCGAAGTGAAGAAGCAAATCGTCACCATGGAGACGGCACTGAAAAAGCTGGAAGAACAGGAATCCAAATATGCTGCCGAGCTGGAGGATGCGCTGAAACAGTATGCCGATCTGAAAGCGCAGGCCGCAGATGTGGATGCCGTGGAGCTGATGGACGCAAGGCTGGATATTCGTCCCGACAGGGAACGCTCTGCCGCTGAGCGGGTAAAAGCCGCCTACGGCGAAAAATACGATCCGCTGATGATGTATGACAGCAAGCGGGATGTTGCCGACCTGCTGAATGAAGAAGCGGAAGCACGGTCTGTCCGTGATTTTCTGCGGCAGAAGCAGAAGGCGCAGCAGACACAACAGCAGAGAAAACCCAAACGCCACGAACAGGAACGGTAATACGCCGTTCCTGTTCTTTTTGTATTTTAGACGAATGGAGGGAGAAACGATATGAACATTTATGGATATGTGCGGGTATCCAGCACCGACCAGAATGAGGATCGGCAGATGATCGCTCTGCGGGAAGTGGGTGTACCCGAAAAGAATATTTTTATGGACAAGCAATCCGGCAAGGATTTTGACCGTCCCAATTACAAGAAACTGGTGCGGAAGCTGAAAGTCGGGGATCTGCTTTATATTCTCAGCATTGATCGTTTAGGGCGTAATTACGAAGAAATTCAGAAGCAATGGCGTGTTCTTACGAAAGAAATCGGCATTGATATATGCGTAATTGATATGCCGCTGCTGGACACCCGGAACGGGAAAGACCTGATGGGGACTTTTATTGCAGACCTTGTACTGCAAATCCTATCCTTTGTTGCACAGAGCGAGCGTGAGAATATCAATAAACGGCAAGCCGAAGGGATCGCAGCAGCAAAGGCAAAGGGTGTCAAATTCGGCAGACCCGAAAAGGCTGTACCCGATGATTTTGGGAAAATCGTGAAAGCATGGGAGCAAAAGAAGCTGCCGCTGGCAGAGGTTTTGCGGCAATGTAATATGAGCGATGCTACTTTTTACCGCAGATTGCGGGAGTACAGACTGCTCCGGGACATCAAAAAGGCCGGATAATAGGAATGTGGCTATCAGAATGTGTACCTTCCGATAGCCACAAAAATTCATAATCATTGTACGCACAAATCGGAAATAAATCAAGGGAATCAAGCATTTTGCTGCAAACTGCTTGGATTTATGGTTCCATCTCCACCCGCTCTGAGGCCATTATGTATTTGAGGGAATAATTGTCAAAAGGTACACCTTTTGATTACTGTTACAGACTATTATGCACCGCCATATCAATATTTCTTGCTCTTCAAAATGTTATAGATTAACAGCATAAAGAAGCAAATTTTACCAAAAACCAAAAAGGGGGATAAGGATGAACAAAATAATTTTAATATTCGGAGTTTTATTTATCGTGATTGCCGGTTGCTTAATTGGAACCAGTTTATCCCATTTAGAGGATGAAGATGTCATTGTGATGGATGAAAATGCAGAAACAGTTGAAATGGAACAGCCGTCCAACACAGAATTTTCTGAGGTTTTTACAGATGCTGTGGAAACATCGGAAGACGATGAGATGTTTGTTGCCGTTGATGCTTTAAAATCACCCAATAATGAGATTCAGCAATATATTTCTTCACAGGTACAAATTGACGAGACGCATATTCGCATGACTGCTGATAAAATGGGAGAGGTATATCTCTCCGGAAAAGCAGAATCCGTATCTGCTTTTCGTTACGGAAGATTTTCTTTTTGTATCAATACTATGAAAGGCGTAGGATTGTTTCCTGCAATTTGGATGTTGCCATCCGATACCAATTCCGATTATCCGGAAGTAGATATTTATGAACTGATTGGGAATGAACCCAACATATTTTATGGAGTGCTACATTACATGGAGGAAAGTGAAAAATCAAGAGATTTTTTTAGACATACCTTTCCAGTTGATAAAATACCGGAAACATACCGTATTACATTTGAATGGACGCAGGAAGAAATGGTTTGGTATCTGGGAGATGAAATAATCTATACAATTCAGGATAATGTTCCGGATGAACCTTTATATTTCATTTTTAATCTTGCAGTGGGAGGAAACTGGCCCGGAAGTCCGGATGCTGATACTGAATTTCCGGCAATGTTTGAGGTGGAGATTTTGGAATTTATGCCGCAGGAAATTTATTCGAGATGAGGAAGGAAGAATATCGTGCAGGTAAAAAGAACCGAGAGAAAATTTATATTAAACAGTCAAGAGCGTGTTCTTGCACAAAAGAGCATTGGCGCAGTCATGCCGAAAGACCGCTATTGCGTTTCGGCAGACGGCTATGAGACCCGATCGCTTTATTTTGATACCTTTTCTGATCGAGCTTGCGCTGAAAAAGAAGAAGGCTTGCAAGAGCATGAAAAAATTCGGGCAAGGATTTACGGAACGAATGACCGTATCATAAAGTTGGAAAGCAAAAGGAAGAATGGAGAATTCCAAACAAAAGACAGTATGTTGATCGATCGAAACACATTGGAAAATTTATGTGTCGGAAATTACAACGTCCTTTTGCAAAGTAATGATCCGCTGGCCATGTATTTTTACATAAAACTTTCTCAGGGGATGGCACCGAAAGTGATTATACAATACAAAAGAGTGTCCTACTGTGCTGCCGGTAATCATACGAGGATTACATTTGACACCGATATACGAGCCACTGAGAGCAATTTTGATTTGTTTCAAGAGAAACTGCTGACTTATCCAATTCTTTCGTCAGATCAGACGATTATGGAAGTAAAATATAATAACTTCCTTTTTGGATATATAAAAGAGGCGTTAGCCGGAGTAAAAAAATCCACCACATCTTTCAGTAAATATTTTAACGGAAGAATGTTTTATAAATACATGATATAAGGAGAGAGTGGAAATGAAGGAATTTATTGTTGAAAATCTTTTAGTGGGAAGTACTGTGTCTTTTTTTGATGTTGCCATTAAGCTTTTTATGGCACTTGTGATTGGGGTTACTATCTATATTGCATACTATTTTACATCAAGCAAGGTTTCCTATAACAGTAACTTTAACCTTTCACTGGTTGCTATGGCGATCATCACTACAGCGATTATGGCAGTTATCACGAATAATATTGCTTTATCTTTGGGTATGGTTGGTGCGTTGTCAATCATTCGTTTTCGTACAGCTATCAAAGACCCACGTGATGCCATGTTCATCTTTTGGAGTATTATGGTTGGCATCTGCTGCGGAGTTGCACAGTATGTGATTGCGATTGCCAGCACGGTGGTTCTCTTTTTATTCTTTATTCTTGCAAAAGCTGTCAAAGAGGAAAGAAGATATATTTTAATTATTCGCTGTGAAGTTGATGCAATGGAATATGTGAAATCGGTTACCTACCACTATTTCAAAAACAGCCGAATCTCAGTTCAAAATACAACCAGTGAATATGCAGAATTTATCTATGAATTGAAACAATTTGAAAAGACCAAAACAGATGATTTTCTCAAAGAATTGTATGCTTGCAAAAAAATTGAGTGTGCAAACTTTGTTTTACAGGAAGATAAAGCAAGTGTATAAGAGAGAGATTCTGTTATGAGAAGAAAATGGCTTATGCTCGGTGTGGTGCTTAGTTTATGTATGGTAGTTGCAATTCTACCCCGTTATCCCAAAGTAGATACCTCTGTTGTTCATCAGCATCAAAGTTATCCAGCGGAAAATAAAGAAATCACCGGTTTTGATGAGGACGGTGTTCTGACTTCCCATCTGCCGCTGATTGTTTTAAATGCAGGTGGAAATGTGATTCCAGGTGCTGATACGCCTACCGATCAGGAATTATACTGTGAATTTGCTGTGATTGACAATAACAATCACTTAAACCGTTCAGACGATGCCCCAACGCAAACCGGCAGAATGGCGATTAACGTTCGTGGAAATTCTTCACGTTATTTTCCCAAAAAACAATATGCAATCAGAACGGTGGATGATGAAAATATCCCGCAAGAAACAGCTTTTTTCGGTATGCCGGCAGAAACCACTTGGGTACTAAACGGAAGCTACATAGACTATTCCCAAATTCGCAACTACATGATGTATAATATTTCTTCTGAAATTATGGATTATGCACCTCAATGCCGACTTTGCGAGGTGTTTCTGACAAATGCAGACGGTGAGTTGGAATATCAGGGGCTGTATACCATGATAGAAAAACCAAAGGTGTCAAAAGAACGATTGAATCTTACACCATATGATCCGAAATATGCGGAAACCTCTTTTGTTGTGCAGCTGAATAAACGGATTGATGATGCAAGGATCGATCATCTGAAACCGGATGATATTGATGTGTATTCTGCCAATTTGGAATATCCTGATGTGGAAAAGATTACGGATTCCTCATTGCAATATATACAAAAAGAGATACTCCGATTTGAAAAAACACTTTATGATGCGGAGTATTCCGATAATTGGGAAAAAGTGAATCAGCGCACCGATTTGGACAGCTTTGTAGATTATTATATTATCAATGAATTTTTTCAAAACTATGATGCCGGAAGACGTTCCACCTATCTTTATAAAAATGTCGGCGGCAAATTTTGTATGGGACCAGTATGGGATTTTGACAGTGCATTTAATAATTTTACAGGAATGGAAATTTCTCCGTATATATTAGATATGCAATCTACATTTTATTACTTCTACCTTTGCCACGATGCTGAATTTGTTGAACGGTGCAATGAACGCTACGAAGAACTTCGCAAGACGGTTTTATCGGAAGAATATCTGCTTAAATATATAGACGAGAGCAGTATGTACTTAGGCAGCGCAGGGATTAGAAATTGTGATAAATGGTATGATGGAGATTATTCTCTCTATTATGGTGATATAGAAAAGATGAAAACATTCGTTATAGAAAGAGGCAAATGGATGGATGAGCATTTTAAAGAATATATAGCGATTGTAAGGTAAGCGAAGATGAAGAACATGAAAAAAGGATTTACAATCAGCGTCATGACAGCTGTTTTGTGTATTATTTGTATATGCTTGATATTTCATTGTTTTGATGGAAATAAAAGTGAAAAAGATAATATATTCAGAACCAATCAGAAAAAAATAGAAATTCTGCAAGATGGAAGCTGGACGGATTATGAGATAAAAGGCGTCAATATAGGAACCGGTTATCCGGGAGTGTTTCCAAATGAATTCGGTATCAGTGAGGAAACCTATGCTCGATGGTTCAACCTGATCGGGGAAATGAATGCCAATACGATCCGGGTTTATAAAATACAATCGCCATGGTTTTATAAAGCCTTTGCCCAATATAATGAAACTCATGAAAATAAAATTTATCTCGTTCAAGGTGTAGATTTTAGTGAGGATTTGATGTTTTCGGAAGAAAATTTGCTGAATCCGAAGCAGAAAAACAAAGTCTTTCAAGAAACCAAAAAGACAGTTGATGCATTACATGGGGGAAATATAACGTTTGATACAGACACAGGAAAAATATGTTACTATAGTAATGATGTTTCCGACTATGTATTAGGATATGTTTTAGGCGTGGAATGGGACGAAATGTTTGTAGATTATGTATGTCGTTTTAATGAAGGGATTGCGCCTTATCAAGGAGCCTATATATCCAGTAGGCAGGAGGCAAATGCCGTCGAGATTTTCTTCTCTCAGTGGGGAGATTATCTTTTAAAATATGAAGATGAAACTTACGGAACCCAGAAACTTCTCTCCTTTGCCAACTGGCCGGAAACAGATCCACTGGTAAATGAGGTATCCCCCAAACTATCGGTTGCATCAGCTACAGAAAATACAGAAGCCTTTATTGACCTTGAAAATCTACAACTTTCCGATAAGGTGGAGAGTGGGATGTTCGCTTCTTATAATGTCTATCCCTACTTTCCTGCCAGCCTTCAGTATGGAAAATATACGGAGTATATTGATGACGAAGGTAATCGAAATCCCTATCGGAAATATCTGATGGAGCTTGTTGATCATCATTCCTGTCCGGTTATTATCACCGAATACGGAGTTCCTGCTTCCAGAAGCCCAGCATATAAAGATGTGTGGAGAAATTTATCGCAGGGTGGAAATAACGAAACCGAACAAGGTATTGCCTTGCTGGAGATGTATGAGGATATTCAGAAAGCGGGCTGCGCTGGAGGGATGGTATTCACATGGCAGGACGAATGGTTTAAGCGTTCATGGAATGAAAAAAGTTTGTCCAATCCGGATGGCAGAGCAAGCTGGAGTAATGCACAGAGTATAGAGCAGTTTTACGGATTGCTTGCATTTGAGCCGGGAGATGGCAAGGCTGAAAACTATCCGGATGGAAAAATTTCAGAATGGTCGAAAGAAGATGTTGTATTAGAAAATAATGATACGAAACTCAGTATGAAATCGGATGAAAAATATATTTATTTTATGGTGCAAGGGTTATCTGATATTAAAAGTGGCAATTCTATTAATCTTGCACTGGATGTTTTGCCAAACGCAGGAACAACCTATACAAAAAACTTAGACTTTGCCATCCCGGTGGATTTTTTGATTCAAATCAATGCAGAAAAAGGCAGTAAGCTATTAGTTCATGACGATTCGGATTTGGCTGTTTATTCGATTGCGATCAAAAACAAAAGTGCGGCAGTTACCGATATTTATAAAAAAGCTGAGGAATTGATGCTGCCGTTGAAAAATAATACCGATACATTTCATGTTGCTTCCAGAGCAAGTGGCAGTGTAAATAACTTCCTTTTGAATGAAAAGCCTCTTGAAAATGTTGGGATGTTAAAGCATGGGAACGCTAATCCGAACAGTGAGAATTATGATTCCAACGCAGATTACTGCATCAACGGTGATATCGTAGAGGTTAGATTCCCGTGGTCGCTTCTGAATTTTTATGACCCTTCTAAATGTATGGTAATTGATGATTATCACAAAAACGATTTTAATATCAAGGGTTTGAAAATCGAGGAGATTTATGCGGCTGCCTACTATGACAATCAGGAAAGCGTGACTGATTTCGGTACATATAAATTAAAAGGCTGGAAAAAACCGCAGTTTCATGAACGGTTAAAGGAATCATACTATATGCTTCAAAAAGCGTTTGGAGGTGACTGATATGGTGATTCATAATTTTTATATGGTTATATTGTATACTCTGTGTGGATATAGTTTACTTTGTTTATGTGTTAAATTGCTTTTGGATAGGAACAGAGAAAAAAAGGCAGAGAAAAAGGAAAAAATAATTTGTGATTTTTTCCTTTTTCGTTCCAAAAAAGAACCTGCAGAAGCATCCCTCATTATGAGGCTAGCACAGGACGATTTCCTGTTCGCTTATATCTGTGAATGTTACATAAAACTCAGTCCGCAATATACATTGCATAAACAACAAAAAATGTCAAAATATATGCAGTCTCTTATGGAAAATAAAATTGACTCTCTGGTAAAAGAGGATGTGCAGACACGCTGCTTGATTCTGAGATACCTGTTTCAAATGGGAATTCATTCGGACACAATTAACCAGTTCGTCAATGGATGCAGGAAGCAATCTAAGCTGGAACAGACATGGGTAAAAGCAATTGGATTAAGCGAAGACAACGTTTCCGAAGAGATTCCCGTAAAGGCTGTGTGCAAGGTGGGATAAAAAGATGATGCTGATTTATATGATACGTGTTTTATTTGTCTTGTTTTTTGTATATACAGTAATCTATCTTTTCCAAATGGGAATCAGTCTCTGTATCTCGATTTATCGCCTTGAAAAATATAAGAAAAATAAAACGCTTAATCGAAAACTATTTCCCACCGCATTTGCCAAACGGATTCCGGTTAGCGTTATTATTCCCGCATACAACGAGGCGGCTTGTATAACAGAAACAATCGAAGCTTTATTTGAGGAAGATTATCCGAATCTGGAAATTATTGTAGTAGATGATGGCTCAAATGATAACACAGAATTTCTTGTAGTAAAGAGATTCGGACTGATAGAAGAACCTGTTTTGTCTGAATCTGAATTGAAGGCAAAACCGATTCTTCGTCAATATCGAAAAGTATTTGATGAAAAAACGCTTATTCTTATACATAAGGAAAACGGTGGAAAATCAGATGCGCTTAACTGCGGACTAAATATTTGTCATAGCCCATACTGCGTTATGCTGGACGCTGATACAAAAGTTCAACGAGGCTCCATCCGCATAATGATGAGTTGCTTTTTGATGAATCCCAAAACCATTGTTTGTGCAGGTGCTGTTGGCAGTGAAAATTTGAAAAATTATCCAAAACTTACTTTTTTGAAGAAAGCACTGGTTGTTTTCCAAATATTAGAATATTATCGGACATTTTATATGCAAAGAATAATGTTCGATCATATCAATGCGAATCTTATTGTCTCCGGTGCGTTTGCCATGTTTGATACTGATTTAGTGAAACGGGTTGGTGGCTACCAAGTAAATACAATTGGAGAGGACATGGAACTGACCATGCGTCTCCATGCGTTTTGTGCTTCACAGGGAAAAGAATATCACATCGCATATGCTCCGGAAGCAAAGTGCATGACGCAGCTGCCGTTTACATATAAAGACTACTATCATCAAAGGCGGCGTTGGCATATCGGGCTGCTGCAAAGTATGAAATTTCATAAATATATGCTTGGAAATAGAAATTATGGATGGGCTGGAATCACATCCGGTACATTTTTCATTTTGTATGAACTTCTTGCACCGTTTTTGGAGATCATTGGGGTGGCTACTTTAATCGCAGCCAATTTACTGGATATTTTGAATCTTCAATTCACCATACAGGCAACTATCCTATATACGTTGATTGTTATATGGATACAGGCAATTCTTTTAAGTGCTGTTAATCGGTATAAAGTGGAACCGATTAACGGCAAACAGCGATGGATTTTGTTTCTGATTTCTATATTTGAGATAGTATTTTTTCATCCGCTCAATATTGTAATAAAAATAATAGCGACAGCTATGAACTATTGGCACAGAAAAAGCTGGGAACATATTCAGCGCATTGAAACGAACCGGTAAAGACTTTTTGATTCTTTATCACATCCGCTCAGAGATTTCGAAGATAAGCTAAATAAAATAGCTATAAAAAATTTATCAGATTTCATTTTTCCTATTAGGATGAAGTCTTATGGATTATTTTATTTTTGGAGAATGTATGAGCTGTTTCATCGATTTTATAGATATAAATTTGTGGAAGAAATACACCTTGACAAATCTCGTCTCAGAAGGCCATGCTTTTGCAGTATGCCAGGGAGCATCACTTCCCCAACCCAACCTTTTTCGTGGATGACGGTGTAAGCGGTGTGACCTACGACCGTCCCGGCTTTCAGGCCATGCTGGCCGAAATCGAGGCGGGACGGGTGGCCGTGGCGATCACCAAAGACCTTTCCAGACTGGGCCGCAACTCCGCGCTGACCGGGCTTTACACCAACTTCACCTTTCCGCAGAACGGTGTTCGTTTCATCGCCATCAACGACAACTACGACACCATTGACCCTAACCGTGTGGACAACGATTTTGCGGGCATCAAAAACTGGTTCAACGAGTTCTATGCCCGGGACACCAGCCGCAAGATCAGAGCTGTCCAGAAAGCCAAGGGTGAGCGAGGCGTACCCCTGACCACCAATGTGCCCTATGGCTATGTAAAAGACCCGGAGAACCCCCGCCGCTGGGTGGTTGACCCGGTAGCCGCTGATGTGGTGAAACGCATCTTCGACCTGTGTATGGAGGGCCGTGGTCCCATGCAGATCGCCAACCAACTGAAAGCGGACAAGGTGCTAACGCCCAGCGCATACAGGACCTTGCAGGGAATCAAGACCCCAAACAAGAAACCGGAGGACCCCTGCGACTGGCACAGCAGTACCGTTGTGGCGATTCTGGAACGGCGGGAGTACACGGGCTGTACGGTGAACTTCAAGACCTATACCAACTCCATCTGGGACAAGAAGCAGCGGGACAATCCCCTTGAGAAGCAAGCCATCTTCCCCAATACACATGAGGCCATCATCGAGGAAGCCGTGTTTGAGAAGGTACAGCAGGTGCGCCAGCAGCGGCATCGCAAGACCCGCACAGGCCGAAGCAGCATCTTTTCCGGGCTGGTGTACTGTGCCGACTGCGGTGAGAAGCTGTATTACGGGGCGACCAACAATTACCGACCGGAGGGCGCGTTCTTTGACTGTTCTCTCCATTGGAAGCACAAGGACAAGTGCGGTACTCATTACATCCGGGAAACCGTACTCAGCCACATAGTCCTGAAACACATCCAGGCTGTGACGGGCTACATTCTGCGGCATGAGGCACATTTCCGTGCAGTGATGGAGGAACAACTCCGGCTGGAAAGCAGTGAGCAGATCCGCATCCGCAGGAAACGGCTGGAACGGAACGAAAACCGCATCGCTGAACTGAAACGGCTGTTCATCAGGATTTATGAGGACAACGCCAGCGGGCGGCTGAGTGATGACCGCTTCGATATGCTGAGCCTGACCTATGAAACGGAGCAGAAGCAGTTGGAGGCCGAGTGCATCACCTTGCGGCAGGAAATTGAAGTACAGGAACGACAGAACGAAAACATTGAGAAGTTCATTCAGACGGCGCACAAGTATGTGGGCATCGACGAGCTGGACGGCTACGCTCTGCGGGAGCTGGTGTCAGCTATCTATGTGGATGCACCGGACAAATCCAGCGGAAAGCGTGTGCAGCACATCCACATCAAGTACGATGGGCTGGGCTTCATCCCGCTGAATGAACTGATGAAAGAGGAAACGGCGTGACCGAAGTCACGCCGCACCCTTTGAAAACTCAAGGTTTTCACCATTTTTTCATTTTACTGTTTTACGACCACCCAGCTGATGGCAGGGGCTTGTTTTTATTTCAAAATGGTCATCCGCTCCAGGCGGTCATAGATATCCTCCCGGTGCTCCGGGTGGAGATAGGTGATGGTAATAACAAACAGCGTATCTCCCACCACCGCTTCACAGGACACGCGGTAGAGCAAATCGTCGTCTTTCTTCTTGGGGGGCATCTCCTTCCAGCCCCAGTGGGCTTGTCCGCCCTCCAGCTGCTTGGTACGGACATCCTGCAGCTGGGCCATGTCCATTCCAAACTGTGCCGATCCCATCCTGCTGCGCAGCGCAGTGAAATGCCAAATGGGGCTCTCGCTCTCTTCATCCCGCCAGATCGCTCCAGCGCTGTCCATACCACCGTTGGACCACTCGTAGTGGTACAGACCGGGCAGGGGCACCACAAGCTTGTCGTAGGGCTGCAGAACCTCTCCTCTGCGGTAACCGATGGGATAAAGTTCCTCCATCTCAGGCGCATCCTCCGGCATGTTGGGGGCACGGTCGTCCAGAATGCAAAGTTCCCGGTAATCCGCCACCGGCTGGGGCAGAGACGGGTCCATGGCGGCGGAGCGCTCCAGGGTATCCAGAATATCGGCATTGATCTGCCGGTCCTGGTAGCTGCGGTCGGAGGGTGCAAAGCAGCAGTCCTCCCACAGCTGTTTCAGCGCCCGGTTGCGCAGATACAGGGCATTCATCCCCGGCTGATCCCACAAAAACAGGTACTGCGCCAGCTCCTCCAGCGCCCCCTTCTCAAGCTTTTCCTTTAACCACGCCACTGGGAACCGTCCCAGAGGCGTTGCAATGGTGTCGGGCACCACCTCTGGCCGGTACTGGTCCACTTCCCAGAAAAGATATCCCATCTCTCCCGGCGCAGTCTTTTCCAGCACCTGGCTCACCTGCCCCTCCAGCCAGGGGAAAAACCACTCCCGGCGCAGAGCCCCAAAATCCCGGTCCTGCTGGTAGTCCGAGCGGTCCTGAACGTTCCACTCCTTGATTCCAAGGCCTCCCAGCTCCTCCAGCAGCTCCAGGGCCGCCTTATGAAAGCCGGGACCGACGGGGGTGGTGTTGCACCCACACCGCAGATTCCACTGGCCAAACAGTCCCTTCTCCTTGGTCCAGGCAAAATCCAGATAACCACGGGGACACATAACAATACGCATGCCCTCTTCCCACACGCCCAGGCGCAGGTTTCGCTGCTTGACCAGACGCTGGACCGATTTCACCAAAGTATCCTTGCTGCGGATCTTTCCCGTGCAGGTGATATCAATATTGCCCATGCTCGTCCTCCTCAGCAGCACTGCTGGATCAGCCAAACCCGGTCAAACCGGCGCTGGGCCAGATCCTCCCGGCGGATGTAGAAGTAGATTCGGCCGCAGTCGCCGAACATCAGCTCGAAGTCTCCGTTTTCCACGGTGTCAAGCTGGAAGAGCAGCTGCCACTCCCGGACGCTGGGAGTACGCAGGGCGCCGCGCTCCTCCATGGGAATATTCTCCCAGCTTCCTCCCAGATAGTATCCCCGGCTAATGAGTTCACATTGCAGGGTCATATTGTTCTGAATGATGTCCGGCCAGCCCAGCAGCTGGGAGCGGTTGGCCGGGTAGTCCATCCCCAGCTCCCGCCGGGCCTGGTCAAAGATACGGTAGTCGTTGGCGGTCCAGGGGTACTCCAGGGCAGGACAGGCATCCTGAAAATCCGGAGCATCTGCCGCCCCGGACAGCTCCGCCGCCAGTTCCGGCAGGCGGAACTCCTCCTCCAGCTCTGCCGGGAATTCCGCCCGAGCCAGGTTGCCCTTAAACCAGAACACCTGGGCACACCCCTGGTCCTTGGGATCATAACCCCAGCGCTGAGACCCCAGCTCATAGAAAAAGGAGAGGACACCCTCATGGGGCAGCAGTCCCTCCTTATCCAGAGCAGCCAGCTGAGCACAGTCAAACTGGGCCAAAAAGGCCAGAGGCCGCTCCTTCACCTGGTCATCCTCCCGGGTGTCGGTTTCAAATACCGGCCAGACGAAATCTGCCGGCACATCGGGCCGGCCGCCGAACTTACTTGCACCCACGGCAAGCTGCTCGCTGTGAGAAACAAACCGGGTATCGATCCGGCTGCGGTAGAGTTGAGGCAAGATGTTTTTCCAATCCATGGCGGTGTTCCTTTCCGGGGGCCTCCCCCCTGTCAAAACGCTTGATATCATCCTACCACAACTCCTGTACTTTGGTCAAATATTACAGCGTCATCTCACCTCACTCCTGATACCCGCCTCTCGCCTCTCCACCCTGTTTCCTTATTTTTACTTTCACTTTTCTCCGATTCTGCCCTTTTTTCCTCTTTCCTTGTCCCGTTTGGCCGGGACAAATTTTCTTGAAAGAAAGAAACTTTCAGACTTTTTCCCTCCCCTGCACCAGTCCTCTTTTTGACATATCATCTTGCCTTTCCAATTGAAACGGAGAGAGAAAAATGCCGTCAAATTTGCATTATTTCTTCAATATTGAATTTTTCCCTGCATTTTCCCATTCCATCTTTTCGTTATTATAACCAATAGATTTCCATTCTTTCATCCTTTATTATGTATAATATGTGGGGAAACTGCGCTTCTCAGCGCTTAACGGAAAGAAGAGGTGTAAACAATGTCCAACGGTATCTCATTGGCCCGCGTGGAGGAGATCATCAACTCCTACGGCTGCCAGCGCCACCAGTTGATCGCCATCATGCAGGACGTACAGGCCGAGTTTAAATATCTTAGCCCCCAGGTCCTGGAACTGATCGCACAGAAGCTGAACATCGGCGTGGCAAAGGTGTACAGCGTGGCCACATTCTACGAAAACTTCTCCCTGGAAGCCAAGGGAAAGTACATTATCAAGGTATGTGACGGCACCGCCTGTCACGTGCGGAAATCTCAGCCCATCTATAACGCCATCCGGGAGTATCTGGAGCTGGAAGATAAGCAGAAGACCTCTGCCGACGGGCTGTTTACCCTGGAGACGGTGGCCTGTCTGGGCGCCTGCGGACTGGCTCCCGTAGTCACCGTCAACGATCAGGTCCACTCCAAAATGAGCCCCGAACTGGCCATTGACCTGTTGGAGTCCCTGCGAAAGGAGGAGGCCGCCCATGAACACAGCTAAATTGACCCGTGACCAGTTGAAGGTCCGACAGATGAAGGCCAAGCGGGCGCTGGAAGCACAGCGCCGCCAGGTTCTCATCTGCGCCGGTACCGGCTGTATCGCCGGCGGCTCTCTGAATATCTACGACAAACTGAAAGAGGAGTGCCAGCGCCGGGGACTGAACGTCCATGTGGGCCTTCTCCGGGAGGACGAAACCCCCGAGACCAAGTCTGACGACATCAACCTTAAGCGCAGCGGCTGCCACGGCTTCTGCGAGATGGGTCCCCTGCTCCAGATCGAACCCGATGGCATCCTCTATACCCACGTACAGGTGGAGGACTGCGACGATATCATCGAGCAGACCCTGCTGCGGGGCAAGGTGATTCCCCGGCTGCTCTACCAGCTGGACGGAGTGACCTATGAGAAACATGAGGACATCCCCTTCTATCATAAGCAGCACCGTATCGTGCTGGAAAACTGCGGCACCACCGACGCGGAGGATATTGACGAATATCTGGCCAAGGACGGCTACTCCGCCTTTGAAAAGGCTCTGTTTGAGATGACCGACGAGGCCATCTGCAAGGAAATTCTGGATTCCGGCCTGCGTGGCCGAGGCGGCGGCGGCTTCCCCGCCGGCCGCAAGTGGGAGAGCGTGCGTCAGCAGCCCAAGGGCAAGAAGTACGTGGTGTGCAACGGCGACGAGGGCGACCCTGGCGCCTTTATGGACCGCTCCATCATGGAGGGCAACCCCCACTCCATCATCGAGGGCATGCTCATCGCCGGCGTGGCGGCGGGCAGCGACGAGGGCTACATCTATGTCCGCGCTGAGTACCCCCTGGCCGTGTCCCGTCTGCGCAACGCCATCGTCCGGGCGGAGGAGCTGGGCCTGCTGGGCGACCACATTTTAGGCACTGACTTCTCCTTCCACCTCCATGTAAACCGGGGCGCAGGCGCCTTCGTCTGCGGCGAAGGCAGCGCCCTTACCGCCTCCATTGAGGGCAACCGCGGCATGCCCCGCGTAAAGCCTCCCCGTACCGTGGAGCACGGCCTGTGGGCCCAGCCTACGGTTCTCAACAACGTGGAGACCTTCTCCACCGTTCCTCTCATCATCCGCAACGGCTCCGAGTGGTACCGCTCCATCGGCACCGAGAAAAGCCCGGGCACCAAGGCCTTCGCCCTCACCGGAAACGTGGTGAACACCGGCCTCATCGAGGTCCCCATGGGCACCACCCTGCGGGAGGTCATCTTTGACATCGGCGGCGGCATCAAGGACGGCAAGAAGTTCAAGGCCGTCCAGATCGGCGGCCCCTCCGGCGGCTGTCTCACCGAGGAGCACCTGGATATGCCCATGGACTTCGACTCCCTGAAGAAAGTGGGCGCCATGATCGGCTCCGGCGGCCTGGTGGTCATGGACGAGGACACCTGTATGGGGGAGGTGGCCCGGTTCTTCATGAACTTCACCCAGAATGAATCCTGCGGCAAGTGCGTTCCCTGCCGTGAGGGTACCCGCCGCATGCTGGAGATCCTCACCCGCATTGTCAACAATGAGGGCTCTCTGGAGGATCTGGACCTGCTGGAGACTCTGGCCAACACCATTACCGAGACCTCTCTGTGCGGCCTGGGCCAGAGCGCCTGTAAGCCGGTCCAGAGCACCCTGAAGTACTTCCGGGATGAATATCTGGCCCACGTAGTGGATAAGCACTGCCCCCACTGCAACGGCCGTAAGAAGGAGCTGCAGATCGATCCCGAGCTGTGTAAGGGCTGCGGCAAGTGCATGAAGCAGTGTCCCATGGACGCCATCTCCGGCCAGATCCGGATGCCCCATGTCATTGACACAGAAAAATGTATCAAATGCGGCGCGTGCTGGGGCTGCTGTCCCTTCGGCGCCATTCGAGAGGAGTGAGCACTATGGCAAAGGGAATCATGTATATCGACGGCCAGCGGGTCCCCTTCGACGGGGAACCCAACGTGCTCTCCGTCATCCGCAAGGCAGGCATCGAAATGCCCACCTTCTGCTACTACTCCGACCTGTCTGTCTACGGCGCCTGCCGTATGTGCGTGGTAGAGGACGAACGGGGCAAGATCGAGACCTCTTGCTCCATGAAGCCTCGGGATGGCCTGTCCATCCGCACCAACACCGCCCGTCTGCTCAAGCACCGGCGGATGATTTTGGAACTGCTCCTCGCCTCCCACAACTGCAGCTGCACCACCTGTGAAAAGAGCGGCGACTGCCGCTTGCAGGAGCTGGCCATGCGCTTTGGCGTGCGCCGGGTGCGCTTCGGGGACAGCCGGGAGGAGTCTACTCTGGACGACAGCAGTCCCGCTGTGGTCCGTGACCCCAGCAAGTGCATTCTGTGCGGCGACTGCGTACGCATGTGTGAGGAGACCATCGGCATGGGCATCATCGACTTTGCCCGCCGTGGCTACAATATGCGGGTCTCCCCCGCCTTTGGCCGCAACCTCTCGGAGACCCACTGCATCAGCTGCGGCCAGTGTGCCGCTGTGTGTCCCACCGGCGCCATCACCATCTACAACCAGATCGGCAAGGCCTGGCGCGCCATCCACGACCCCCAAAAGCGGGTGGTGGTCCAGATCGCTCCCGCCGTCCGCGTGGCGGTAGGCGAGGCCTTCGGCCTGCCCGCGGGCCAGAACGTGCTGGACCAGCTGGTCACCGCGCTGAAATTCATGGGCGTGGATGAAGTATATGACACCACCTTCGGCGCCGACTTCACCACCATTGAGGAGTCGCAGGAGTTTCTGGCCCGTCTGGAAAAGGGCGGTCCCTTCCCCATGTTCACCTCCTGCTGCCCCGCTTGGGTCAAGTATCTGGAAAATGAGAATCCAAAATATCTGAAGAACATCTCCACCTGTAAATCTCCCATGGAGATGTTTGCTGCCATCATCCGGGAACACTATCAGAAGAAGGATGCGGAAGACGGTCGTTCCACCTTCCACATCGCGATCATGCCCTGCACCGCCAAGAAGATGGAGGCCGCCCGGCCCCAGTTCTACCACAACGGCAAGCCCGATGTGGATGTGGTGCTCACCACCCAGGAGATCATCAACATGATCAAGGAGTCGGGCATCCAGCTGCCCCAGATGGAGCTGGAGTCCCCTGATCTGCCCTTCGGTCTCGGTTCGGGCGCAGCCGTGATCTACGGCTCCTCCGGCGGCGTGGCTGAGTCTGTGTCACGAATATCTCTGATAGTACAAGCTCCGTTAGAAGCGATGTAATCCACAATAC
>OGWQ01000785.1_pt1 | contig 21939 bp, 19 predicted proteins | sample 1576091 | NCBI WGS metagenome assembly OGWQ01 (sample SAMEA3541584, study PRJEB24748) | human gut metagenome | biome: human gut; feature: human-associated habitat; material: faeces | place: China | collected 2012
TTATATTTTTTAATTTGTTGATAATATATATGTGTCCTTTATGGGTATCATATCAACAGTAGAGCTTACAATAGAAAAAGTTATGTGCGAAATGATTAATATTCAAATAGAAAATACAAATATATATCTTGACAATATTTTTATGTCAACTAAATATCCTTATTTTTTATTTGAAAATTTACATATTAATAAATTTGAAACACAGACATTTAATTATAACACTGATCTTTTGGAAGCTTGGGCAAAAGAAAAATACAGTTTTGCTTTAGCTTTAAAATAAAAATCCCCTTTATATAAAATATTAAAAATGTTTTTGAATTATAAGATATAATATTTTCCATGGTTAAAAGAGGAGAATCTATATAAATAAATTCTCCTCTCTTTTAGCTGACTTTTTATTTTTTATATTTTAATAGCTTCTTCTAATCTTTTTCAAGTAAAGAAAAGTTAGTTCTATTAGCTAAATATAGTTCTAATGCTTTTTTTACATCCATTAACCATAACTCAATATCTTTCTCTAAAAATAGTTCCATTCCTACTTTCCCAATAAATCTATCTTCAATACTAGGAATAATAAATATATTTCTAACTTTTTGGGCATCTATTTCTAGTTCTTCTTTTTCTTTTAAAAAAACTTCCATGTATATAATTTGTTTTAAAAGATCATAAGTTCCAGGCAAAAATCCTTGTAACTTATCTAATTGACTACTTTCATTATCTTTGACTTCGATATCGTTAGTTATTTCATCATCAATGTCTGAAGCTTGAATTGAAATATTATAATATTTGGCATCAATAACAAAGAATGTATCTTTATATTTAGTAACAACATCAGGGATTAATGGACTTCCATCTTTTTTACCTTGAAGATCTTTAACCAATGAATATTTTGGAGCAGTTAATTTTTTAATAACTTTTTTGTATTTGCTATCTTCAAGATATAAATTATTAAATAAAACTTTACACATATCTTCCCAAATAGAGCGAAAACTCATTATTCCATATAAGTTAATTCCATCTTGTTGAGAATGTAAATTTTTTCTTAATATGAGCAATAATAAATTTAGAAGTCTTATTTTTCTCTGATTAAATGTTCTTCTTAATACCTTCTCAATCAAGTATATGATTCTATCTTGATTTTCAACTCCAATATCAATTTTACAATAAAACTCTAATATTGGTTTAGAATCCATAAAAAATGGAATATCTTGAAAATAAGAACTGGCTTTATTTAATAAAAATTTATGAACTTCTTGGATAAGGTTATTATTATTATCAATTGCAGTTATATCATAATATTTTAAATAAACTGGTTGTTTCTTCTTAGTAATATATCCTGTTTCAACTTCCAAAGTATATTCCCAATCAATCTCATTATCTCCATTTTCTTCATAAACTTCCTTTGTTTCTCTATAAATTCCATATTCCAAATAATCTGCTATAAGAAAATCATATAATGCAAAAAGATTAAAATTATTTTCCTCTTTTTCAATATCTAAATTATAAGTAAAAATATCATCAAATCTTTTATGATTATATTTTTCTATTGCATTAAGAATATTTTTTGTATATTGAGCACATTCATCCTTATCATTTAATATATCATTTGAGATACATTTTGGTAAAACAGATAGAATCCTACCATCTTTTAATCCTATTAATCCAACGTATTGGAAATAATATTGTTCATTCTTTGAATCATATTTTAATAACTTTGTAGTTTTGAGTTCTGAAATTAATACTTTATTATCAAATCTTGATAATTCCTTAATATATTCTATATTTTTATGATAATTCTTCTCCATCTGTTACCTCACTATCTAACATCTGACTAAGAAATACTTCATTAAATATCAGTTCTAAAAAATTTTCATTTTTAGTAATTTTTTCATAAATATCAGAAAAAGTTTTTATATTATCATTAAATATTTTTTCTTTTAATTTGGGATAGTGCCTTAATAAATCATCAAAAACATACATTAAAACTTTTTCAGTAAAAATATTTTTATCTATTATTTTAATATTTGAATCTGTAGCTATCTCCATAAAATCATTTGGTGATATAAAGAAAGGAGCTATAAGCCTATCTTCTGTTATATTTATTTTTAAAGTATTATTTAAATTATGTCTAAATTTATTCCATGATATATTATTATCTTTATATGTTCCAATTATAAAAGTTTCTCCATTCCCGAATTTATCTTCATTAGCATTTAAACTAATATAATTAAACTTCCACCTTCTTTTAAATGCAGTATCTAAAGGTTGGACATTATCATCTGCTGAGTTCATAGTAGCCCATATATATAAATTATTTGGTAAATATAACCCTTCATTTTTTATTTTTTCTAAAACTTTTTTTCCTTCCTCTGATTCTTCCCTTAAATTATCTTCTAAATACTTACGTTGTTCTTTAGAAAGCGAAATAGGATATTCACTTTCTCCTCTATTATTTCTATCTAATAATTGAAAGATATTTCCAAATACTTTATCTGCTTTAGCTCTATTTATCTCTTCAATTAATAAGCAAAACTTATCTTTAGGATTTTTATACGCTAGAACTAATTGGCTCATAAATGGTCCTGGAATATATTCATAACCAATATCTCCACTATCCAATGTTACAGGTTTATACATTCCTACAAATTGTCCATATGTATATCCATCGTAAAATGTAATTCTTTCAATAGTAGAGATTATTTCTGAAGGCTTATTCTCTAACACTACTTCTCTATTAAAAATCTCTTTAGCTTCTTGATTCAAACTATAACTCTTTCCAGTTCCTGGAGCTCCATATACTATTCTTTGATAATATTTATTTGTAGACTGAATTTTATCTTTTTTAGAATAAATGAAATTTAATTCTTCAATAAATTTATTAAAATTTTTTTGACAAAATCTATCATAAAAGTTTTTACCATCTCCATATAAAATTGGTATTTCAAACTCAGTTTCAATAAAGTTTTTTAAAGCAATAGCTTTATTTATGGAATTTTCTTCTATTTTGATTTGCTCTTTAGTTACATTTAGAAATAAACTATTTTCTTTGAGACTATTGTAAAAAATATCTTGACTTCCTGTTATAACTAATAGATTAGTTAGATCTGTATATGAAATTGGAATGTTTTTTCTATTAAGAAGTATTTTTAAAATTTCACAATAAAATATCATTGGTTTTTCTCTATTAGGCATTCTATAGTTTGGTGCATAATATATAGAAAACCAAAAAATTAAAAATAATTTAAGCTCATCATCATTTTTTTGTTGTAAATATCTATGAAATTTAAAAACTTTATTATTTTTATCATGAAATACTATCCCAAATTGCTCTGCTATTTGATAATAACTTTTTTCATATCCCTTTTGATCAAGCTCTAAAAGTCGATAAACTTTATTTAAATCATCATCATAATAATTATCTTTATACAATTCTAAAAATTCTTTTAATGTCTGTAATGAAAAATTTTTAACTCTTGACAATGGAGTCATAACCTACCTCTCTTATTAATTAATAAAATTTAAAAACATTTTCTAAAAGATTAATTAAAATATCAACTACTATTGAGTTTCCTGCCTGTTGATATGCTTGAGTATCAGAAACAACGATTTTAAAGTCATCACTAAATCCCATAAGTCTAAAACATTCTCTTGGAGTAAGTTTTCTTATTTTTCTTTTATCTAAAGGCAATTGTTTTCCATAACTAATGTAGTTATCAACACCTGCACGATGCATCTTATGCATTGTAGCTGTTAATGGTCTTGCTATTTTTAAATCAATCTCTGGTTTTATCAAAGAATCTTCTTCTGAAAGTACATAATTTTTAACTTTATCTGATAAAAAATATTTTTTGTCTATTTTAGAGATTCTTTCTAACTCATTTTCACTATAATACTCAATAAAATCCCCATGCCAATTAAATTGCTGATTTGCCTTTTGGCAAAGAGCAATTTTTCCATTAATTTGAGTATATTGCTTTTCTAAATTTTTTGAATCTGTTACAAATTTTATTCCTTTTTCAGGTAAAAAATATTTATGCTCAATAGTATCTTCTAAAAAATTTGACAAAGATAATTTTAATTCTATTTCTTTTGGAGAACCAAAATTTTTAAAATCTTCTTCATTTTTAGCCCCAACTACAAAAATTCTATTTCTATTTTGAGGAATTCCAAAATTTTTAGCATTTAAAACATAATGTTTAAAATAGTATCCTGCATCTTTAAAAGAGTTTTGCATAATCTCCCAAGTTTGTCCATCATCATGGCTCAAAACTCCTTGTACATTTTCATATATAAAAAATCTTGGCTCAACTTCTTTTAAAATTCTTACAAATTCATAAAATAAAGTTCCTCTAGTATCTTCAAATCCCTTTCTTTTTCCAACCATTGAAAATGATTGACATGGACTTCCTCCAACAAATAAATCAACTTGTTCTTTATATTGAGTTCCATCTAAAAAAGAGACATTCCAATGAAAATCTTTATTCTTAATCTTATAATTTGCCATATATGATTTTTTTACAAAATTAGAATCTTTTTTTGATGAATATAGTGAATCAACATATCTTTTTTTATCATCATAGTTATTAATTGTACTCAATTCTGAGAGTACTTCTAATGTCTTTATTCTTGAATGTAATTCTGAAAGTTTTTTAGGAATTTCTTTAATTTCTCTTCTCATTTTACGATATTCTTTATTCTCAGTAATTTTTTTTAAATACTCAGCTTTTTCTTTTAAAAAATGATTATCTATAAAATTTTTAGTTATATATTTCTCTAATTCATTAACTAATATTAAAACATTTGAAATATCTTGATCTTCTATGTGAATAAACTTCTCAAACTTCTTTATCTTTGTAAAATCTATTTCAGCAAAAATTAATTTTAGTTGTTTTTTTATTTCTTGTATATCTATTTCTCTAGTTAAAAAATTACTTTTTAAGCTAGAAAATTTTAATATTAAAGTTTTTAAATCATTTTTTAATTTATTTATGTATTCATCAAAATTTGGAACATTTAAATTTGTAATTATTTTATCTAAGTAAATAATTTCTTCGTCAATTTCTAAAAAATTATCTCCAATTTTCTTTCCAAAAATATCTATACCACCATTATCACATGCAAAAATAATTTCATGTTCTAAATTTAACCTCTTCAAAGCATGTTCTATTGCTCCTACACCACTAAATACTGTTCCTAATCTAATCATCGTTTAATCCTCTCTCTAAACATTTTCTTATTTTTTCAGAAAATGTTTTACCAGTAATGTTTTTATTAATTTTAAATATTGTTTCTTTGTCTAATATTACTTTTATTTTTTTTCCTTCTATTTTTTTTCTTCCACTATTTTCTCTCTTACCGCCTCTAGTCATATTAACTCCTTTATATATATTAATATTATAGCACAATATTATGAAAAAAAGTACCTTTTTTCATTTTGATTAAAAAATTTGACATTTTCAATTAAAAAATATATCATTAAAGAAAATCAAAAATAATTAGGAGGGTAAACTAATAATATGATTATTAAAACAAATGCTGTAGATTCTTTTGTGAAAAGAAATTTTGGAAGTGGACATGGAGAAGGAAAACTTTACTTAAGAGGATTGTATTCGGATAAATTTTATCGTAATTTTTTTGATATAAATGCCAAAAATTATGGAGTTACTCAAGTTGTCTATAATGGTCAAATGCGTGATAGAGAAAACGGTCCTATTAATAACTGTTATTTTTTAGGAAGTGATATAATAGATTATTTAGAAAAAATGATGGCTAATCCAACACTTCCTATAACAGAAAAAGAAAGGTTACAAGAATGTAGACAATATTTTGATAATCAGTATTGTTACAACTTCCAAGTAAATTATTTATTTGACTCACAAAGTAGAGCTTATATTGGCTCAGAAAGCAATAATTTTGATTTACTTCGTTTAGTATCAGTTTCACAGCAAACTATAGTTTGTATGGCTGCTACTAAAATAGGAATTAAATTTTGGTTAGAATATGGGCAGTTAGATTAAATGTTGTAAGTAAGACCTGTTATAAATTATCGCCATCTATTATATATACTTTTATTGAATAATTTAAACTCAAACCAATTAGTTTGTATCTAAGATTACCTTAATAAAAAAACATAGCATTTTAGCTATGTTTTTTCTTATTTTCCCATATTTTAATAAATTTATAGAAAGTAGAATGCTTTAACTTAAGAACTTTTTGAGCTTCTACTCCTGTAATCTCTCTAATTTTCCATTTATTATAAATATATTCCCAATTATCAGGAAATGGTATAGGCTTTCTTCCTTTATATTTTCCATTCAATTTAGCTAAAGTTATTCCTTCTTGTTGCCGTTCTAATATATTTTCTCTTTCAAATTCATTAATAGCTCCTATCATAGTAAGCATTAACTTTCCTGTTGAAGTACTACTATCTATATTCTCTTTAAATGATACTAAAGCAACCCCTTTTTGTTTGAGATAATCAACTATACTCAATAAATCTTTAACAGATCTTGCTATTCTTGAAAAATCATGTATATAAATTGTATCTCCCTCTCTTACAAATTCAAGTAAATTTTGTAACTCTTTTCTATCTGTAATATTTTTACCTGATACTTTCTCTAAGAATATTTTTTCTATTCCTTTTTCTTTCATTTGTACTAATTGTCTTTCTTCATTTTGGCTCACTGATGAGACTCTTACATAACCAACTTTCATACTTCTCCTCTCTGCTTAGGGCACACTTCAAATAAACACTTTATTTTTTTTTATTAATTACTTAAATTTTATTTTTGGATATAATTTATATATAGCTATCTGAATAATACCCTAAACATACACTTTTTTAATTTTTAATCAATTTTTAATTTATAACTTAATTTGTATAATTCCTTATTTTATCTAGGCTAGAAGTGATATTTAAACTCAATTTATTACTATCTACATTTTTTTATACATCCATGTCCTTGTGGGTTCTATTTTGAAGGAGATAAATGCAATTGCTCTCAACATGAGGTTACTAAATATATGAAAAAACTTTCAGGTCCTATTATGGATAGAATAGATATTCATATTGAGATGAGAAGATTGTCAGAAGATGAGCTTATGAATAGTTCAGTTGCAGAAAGTTCAGAGGAGATTAGAAAAAGAGTTATAAAAGTTAGAGAGATTCAAAGGGAAAGGTTTGGAAATGATGAAACCTTAAATAGCAATATGTCCTCTTCAGATATAAAGAAATATTGTAAGATTTTACCAGAGGATAGAGAGTATTTTAAAAGTGCAATTCAAATGTTAGGTATTTCAGCTAGAGGTTATGATAAAATTTTAAAAACAGCAAGAACAATAGCTGATTTAGATGATAGTATTGAGATAAAACGTTTTCATCTGATGGAAGCTCTTTCATTTAGAAGGAAATAAGATAATTTAAAATAGAAAAAGCTATTACAAACTAACTCTTTTGTTAATTTGCAATAGCTTCTATTTTTTATCTCATAACATTCATATAATAAGCTATATTAGCATTTTTATCTTTTCTTCCTTTAATTTTAGAAGTAGGACAACTCATTATAGCTGTTACTCCAGGACCATGTCCAGCTTTTATACAATCACTATGAACTACAACTCCAATAGTAACAGATCCTTTTAAGTAATCTCTACCAAAGCAGTTATTACAATCTTGAAGAAGAACTATATCTCCAAATCTTAAATCATTGATACCATATTTTTCATTAGCTTCTTTATCTCCAGTCATAATATCATAATCTCCAGAGAAAGCTGTTGAACTTCCTACACCAGATCCCATTAAATATGGTGGTATCTCAGTAGCTACTGGAACTTCTAAGCATCCATCTTCAGTAACTCTAATATCCATTTTTTCTAAAAGCTCTGGATCTATGTTCATACAAACAACATCATCAAATCCTTCAATTTTTAATCCTTGTCCAAAAGCTTTAACTAAAATTTTATCATCTATATTTAATTTTTCTAAAGTTTCATCATCAAAATATACTAATGTATGCTCAATACCACCATGTCCACCAGTTACAAAACCAGTAGCTCCCTTTGCGTCTCCTGACATAACCTTAGCTTCATTTCCTATGCAACCAAGTACCATAAGAGCATTATTTTCATTTGTATTTTCATTTCTAACACTTACACCAGGCTCAACATGATCTCCAACCCATTTCATACAAGAATCTCCAACTTTTACATTGTATGAAATTCCTCCAGTAGCAGGAAGTATCATAGGCATCCCATCTCTAGAAATTCTATAAGGCGAAGCTATAATTGGACTGTGAACTTTTCCACCAACTGATTGTTTAACTAAAAATTCTTTATTTGTTTTTATCATCTTATCCTCCTAAAATATTTTTAGTAATTCTCTAACATATTTTAATATATATTTTTTTTAATGTAAAGAAAAATAGGATAATTTGACATCTCTTCAAATTATCCTATTTCCTAAAACTATATATTAAAACATCTTGGGGAAAGATTTTATATTGTTAATATACCAATAATATGTGACAATTATGTTACAAATAAGTTGAAAAAATTGACAAAAAATCTTTTTTAGAATACTCTTATATTATAGGGGTGATGTTTATGGAAAATATTAAGTTAGTTGTGATTATTCAATGTGCTATTGCTAAGAGAAGATGTAGTGGTTTCTATTGTATGGATTGTTTCTACAAAAGAAAGGGAGGGTTTGTAAATTACCCAAAAGAAAAAAATATTCAATATATGATGTTTGAATGTGGTGGGTGTTGTGGTAAAGAGATCTCTAGTCTTTTAGGACATCTTTCAAGAAAATTGAAAGAAGATGACGAGATAAAAAGAGATGAAGTTGCAATTCAATTAGCTTCATGTATGGTTACAGATAATCACCATTATGATAGGTGTCCTCATATAGATTATATCAAACAAATAATAGATAAACAGGGATATAAAAATATTGTTGAGGGAACTTTATTTGCCAGAATAAGTGAGAAAAAAAGAAAATCAGGAGAATATAGTTCATATTTGGTAGATAAGTAAAAAAATTTTTTCAATTAAATCCTTTTTCCGTTGTAAAAAGTCATATTTTTTGATATAATAAAATAATATTTCAAAGTTGTTCAGAAACTATTCACATAAATAAAAAAATCAGGAGGAAGAAAATGAAGTGTGTTATTACTGTATTTGGTAAGGATAAAGTAGGTATCATTGCTAAAACTTGTGCTTATTTATCAGAGGTAAATATAAATATCCTTGATATTTCTCAAACTATTGTAGATGGATATTTTAATATGATGATGATAGTTGATATTTCTAAAATATCAAAACCTATGGAAATAGCTGCTGAAGAGCTTAAAGGAATAGGAAAAGAGCTAGGTGTTATTGTATCAATGCAACATGAAGATATCTTCAATTGTATGCACCGTATCTAATTATTAAAAAAGGGTTTATAGGAGGAAAATTAATATGATTTCCAGAGTGGAGATTCAAGAAACTAATAGAATGATAGCTGAAGAAAATCTTGATGTACGTACTATAACTATGGGTATTAGTCTGATAGATTGTGCTGATCCAGATATAAATAAATTCAATGAAAATATATATAAAAAAATAACAACTTATGCTAAAGACTTAGTAAAAGTTGGAGATGAAATTGCAAAACATTTTGGAATACCAGTTGTAAACAAAAGAATATCTGTAACTCCTATTGCAATAGCAGCAGCAGGATGTAAAACAGATTCTTATGTAAGTATTGCTAAAACTTTAGATAAAGCTGCTGAAGCTTGTGGAGTTAACTTTATAGGAGGTTTCTCTGCTCTTGTACAAAAAGGGTGTACTCCTTCTGATAGAATTCTTCTTGATTCTATCCCTGAAGCTCTTGCAGTAACTGAAAGAGTTTGTTCATCTGTTAATATAGGAACTTCAAGAAATGGTTTAAATATGAATGCAGTTAAAAAAATGGGAGAGATCATAAAAGAAACTGCTGAACTTACAAAGGATAGAGATAGTATCGGTTGTGCTAAATTTGTAGTGTTCTGTAACGCTGTTGAAGATAACCCATTTATGGCTGGAGCATTCCATGGTGTTGGGGAAGCTGACTGTGTAATTAACGTTGGAGTTAGTGGACCTGGAGTTGTTAAAAAAGCTCTTACAGAAGCTAGAGATGCTGATTTTGAAACTCTTTGTGAAGTAGTTAAGAAAACTGCATTTAAAATAACAAGAGTTGGACAATTAGTTGCTCAAGAAGCTTCAAAAAGATTAAATGTTCCTTTTGGAATTATAGATTTATCATTAGCACCTACTCCTGCTGTTGGAGATAGTATTGCAGAGATCTTCCAAGAGATGGGATTAGAACAAGCTGGAGCACCAGGAACAACAGCTGCACTTGCTATTCTTAACGACAATGTTAAAAAAGGTGGAGTTATGGCATCTTCATATGTTGGAGGACTAAGTGGAGCTTTCATCCCTGTAAGTGAAGATCATGCTATGATTGAAGCTGCAGAATTAGGAGCACTTACATTAGAAAAACTTGAAGCTATGACTTGTGTATGTTCTGTTGGACTTGATATGATTGCTATCCCAGGAAATACATCAGCAGCAACTATTTCAGGAATTATAGCTGACGAAGCAGCAATTGGAATGGTAAATAATAAAACAACTGCTGCTAGACTTATCCCAGTAGTTGGAAAAGATGTAGGAGATCAAGTTGAATTTGGTGGACTTTTAGGATATGCCCCAATAATGGCTGTTAATAAATTTAGTTGTGAAAAATTTGTTAACAGAGGTGGAAGAGTTCCAGCTCCTATCCATAGTTTTAAAAACTAATTTTAAAAGATTTATAAATGCTGAAAAGAGAGTTTTCTCTTTTTGGCATTTTTTATTTACTAAACTATAATTTATCTAGCTAAGCTAGGTTCTTTAATATATCGTTAGTTTTACAGCAAAGTTCCTTTGCATTAGCGATTATTAGTCAAGTTTAGTTATCTCTATTTCTTTTAAATATCAGCTAAATTCCATTAAATTCCATGTCAAAGAATAAAGAGAGAGTAATACTCATCTGACTAAAATTCCGAAACTCGACTTCGTCTCAAACACGTCGGAATTTTTAGCGTCAGATTTCGTGACTCTCTCTAATATTCTTCTCCAAATTACATTTAGCTGATATTAGGAGTATTAAAAAATATAAGTTTTGTTAATAGAAATTTAAGGATCACAGAAACTTCGTTTCTGCGTCTCAAAAGTAGTAGTCGTTTACACTCCTCTACTTTTGGAAATTATAGTTTAACAAATATAAAAAATAGAGCCATATAGATTGATTCTCCAATCTATTACAGCTCTATAAAATTACTATTTAATTTTTATTAATTACTCTTCTACTTTTTTATATAGTTCTATATATTTCTTAGCAGAAGTATCCCAGTTGTTATCTCTTGCTTTAGCATTTTTAACAACTTTTTCCCATTGAGGTTTATCTTTATAAACAGAGATTGCATATTCTAAAGTTTTTAATAGTTCCTCTCCACTTACATTTTTAAATCCAAATCCATCTCCCTCTCCTGTAAACTCATTATATGGAGTTACAGTATCTTTTAAACCTCCAGTTTCTCTAACAATAGGAACACAACTATATCTCATTGCTATCATTTGAGATAATCCACAAGGTTCAAAAATTGAAGGCATTAGGAACATATCTGCTCCACTATAAATATCTATTGAAAGTGGTTGGTTAAATCCTATATATGAGCAAACCTTTCCTGGATATTGTCTCTCTTTCCATTTAAAGAAATCTTCATATTTAGGTTCACCATTTCCTAAAAGAATAAATTGAATTCCTAAGTCCATCATCTTATCAAAGACTTCAGCAATCATATCTATTCCCTTTTGTCTATCTAATCTAGTGATTATTGCAACTAATGGAACATCTGGCTCTTTATTCAATCCTAATTTTTCTTGTAATTCAGCTTTTAATCTTTTCTTACCCTTTCTAGGAACTTTATATACATTACCATCTATTCCATTTACAATTCCCTTTAATTTGTAATCAAATTTTCTAAATAGACCATCTAATCCTTCTCCTAATTCTGGAGTTTTAATCTCTTCTGCATATGAGTCACTAACTGTAGTAACAAAATCAGAATAAACTACTCCTCCTTTTAAGAAAGAAATCATATCATAATATTTAATTCCATCTTCTTGGAAATATTTGTTTCTATCTATTTCTAATGTGTTCTCAATTACATTATTAAAGAAGAATCCTTGGAATCTAAGATTGTGGATAGTAAATATAGTTTTTATATCATTTAATCCACGTTCTTTTAAATAGATTGGCACAAGTCCTGTATGCCAGTCATTGCAATGGATGATATCTGGTTCAAATCCAGTTATATAGAAAGTTTCAACTATAGCTTTAGCAAAGAATGTGAATCTTTCACAATCATCTCCCTCACCATAGACTTTATCTCTCTTAAAATATCTTTCATTGTCAACGAAATAGTAAGTTACACCTTCTAATTCATAACTATCTATTCCTACATACTCATTATGATGAGCTACCCAAATTTGTTTATCTCCTAGATGTTTCATCTCATTTCTATATTTTTCAGGTATATTACCATATTTAGGCATGATAACTCTAACATCTATTTTCTCTTTTTTCAGTGCTTTTGGTAGAGAATAAGCTACGTCTCCTAGCCCTCCTGTTTTTACAAAAGGCCACGCTTCTCCAGTTGCAAAAAGTATCTTCATCTACTGCCCTCCTTTTGCCTTAAAAACCTACTCTTTTCCCTTTAAATAATCTAATAGATCTTTATAGTGTTCAACATCCCATTTAACACTTTTCTCTATAACTAATGGATAGTTTTTAGAAGCAATAAGTTTTTCATTGCATTTGATAACATTATTTTTATCAACTATAATATTTTTTAATACAGCTCCTGATTTTACAACACTATCTTGAAGAATTATACTATCTTCAACTATTGCTCCCTCTTCTACAACTGCTCCTCTAGCAAGGATAGAGTTTTTAACTTCTCCTCCTAGCATACATCCGTTAGCAATAATAGAATTTACTACTTGAGCTGATTTTTTAAACATTGAAGGTGGAGTATCTTTTGTTTTAGTAAAGATATTTCTATCATCTTTCTTAAATACATCATCTCTAACTTCTTTATTTAATAGATCCATATTGAAGTCGAAGTACTCTTTAGTTGAGTTGATGCATGCTAAGTATCCTTTAAATTCATATCCATTAATAGAAACTCTTCCAACATTTCTAGAGATTAGATCTCTTACTGTATAGTAAGCTCCATTTTGAATTCCATCACAGATTAATTTAATTAGTAACTCTTTTTTCAATACAAAGATTTCTAGAGAGATATTTTCATCTTTTTTGAAGAATAAGTTTTGTCCTATTCCAGTAATCTCTCCATTTTCTCCTAATTTAACACTATCACAGTTATCAAATCTTGAGTTAGCATTATCTACTGTTTTATAGACTAAAGTTACATCTTTTCCACTTTCTTCATGTTTTTTTACTACATCTGCAATATCTATATTACAAACCATATGAGAACTCATTACAACAACATTTTGTTGTTTACTACGGAAGAAGTATTCCATATTTTTCTTTACTCTTTTTATATTTGTAGAGTAAGTTGAGTCTGCCATTTGTTTAAAGATAAATATTCCATCTTTTTTTCTATCTAGATCCCATTCAGTTCCTCTTCCTATATGGTCAGTTAATGAGTTAAGATCTTCATTTCCACCAAATATTCCAACATTTCTAATTCCTGCATTTACAAGATTTGATAATGAAAAGTCTATTATTCTATAAGTTCCTCCAACTGGAAGAGAAGCAAGTGGTCTCATTTTTGTAAGTGATCTGATATTATCTAAAGATTCGGCTAAAAATATTATAGCCATATAGTTATTTAGCATAATAATTTCCTCCCTCGCAAGCTTATTTTATAGCTTCACTTTTTACTGTTTTTCCTTGTCCGATTATTGCAATATGTTCATCGTCACCAACTACTGTATTTTTCTTAACAGTTACATTATCAGCAATAATAGCTTTGTTAATAATAACGTTTTCTTCAATTACAGTATTTTGCATTACTACCGAATTGATAACTTTACTATTTTTTCCAATTTTTACTCCAGGGAATATTACAGAGTTTCTAACTTCTCCTTCTATTTCGCACCCTTTGTCTACTAGTGAACTTATAACTATTGCATCGTCACTTACATATAATGGTGGATATACACCTTGACGAGTGTTTATTTTCCAGTTCTTATCAAAAATATTTAATTCATTATCTGGTTTTAATAGATCCATATGAGCATCCCAGAAACTTTCTATAGTTCCAACATCTTTCCAGTATCCTTTAAATGGATATGCCATAAGTTTTTTATGGTCATTTAAAAGATTAGGAATTATATTTTTACCAAAGTCATTACTTGAATTTGGATCTTTTTCATCTTCAATTAAATATTGTTTTAATAATTTCCATTTGAAAATATAGATTCCCATTGATGCAAGAGTACTCTTTGGTTCTTTTGGTTTTTCTTCAAATTCATAGATTGAATAATCTGGATTTGTATTCATGATTCCAAAGCTTGGAGCATCTTTTAAAGGTACATTAAATACCCCTATAGTTGCATCTGCATTATTTTCTTGATGGAATTTTAACATTTTGTCATAATCCATTTTATAGATATGGTCTCCAGAAAGAATAAGAACATTTTCTGGTTCATATTTATCTATAAATTGCATATTTTGATAGATAGCATTTGCTGTACCTTTATACCATCCACCTTCATCATTTTTCTTAGTATGTGGTTGAAGTACTGTAACTCCTCCATCCATTCTATCTAAGTCCCATGGTGATCCTATTCCAATATGATCGTTTAATACATGTGGTTCATATTGAGTAAGTACTCCTACTGTGTCAATTCCAGAGTTTGAACAGTTACTTAATGCAAAGTCAATTATTCTATATTTTCCCCCGAAAGCAACTGCTGGTTTAGCTATTTTTTCAGTAAGATCTAATAAACGGCTTCCTTGTCCTCCAGCCAATATCATAGCTATTATTGATTTTTTCTTCATAATATCCTCCTAATATTTTTTAATACTATTTGGCTAATACTTTAGCTATTTTTTCTTTTTAATCTTTCTCCTTGTTTACTTTTCTACTTGTTTTTCTTTTTAAGCCCCCTTCTTTTTCAGGTTTCAAAAAAACAACTGTGTTAGCAGGAATATCTATTTCTATATGTTGCTCTCTATAATTCCAACTTTCTAAAATTGGCTTATATTTTTTCTTTTTTAGAATTCCTTTTCCACCATATTTTTTATCATCGCTGTTGATAATTACATTATATACTTTATTTTCTGGAATTCCAACTCTATATTTAATTTTATTTGTTCCAGAAAAGTTAAAGACAATTACTATATGTTCTTTTGAATCTCTTGTTTTTCTTAAAAAGGCTATCATATTTTCTGTATAGTTTTCATGCTCAATCCATTCAAAAGTGTCTCCACCATCTTCCCATAAAGATTTTTCATCTAAATACATTTTATTTAGATCTCTAACAAAAGTTTGCATATTTTTATTATCTTCATGTTGCTCTATAAGGTGCCATTCTAGTGATTCATAGAATCTCCACTCTAATCCATGGGCAAATTCATTTCCCATAAAGTTAAGTTTTTTTCCTGGATGAGCCATTTGATATGAGTATAGTGCTCTTGTATGAGCTAGTTTATCCTCTTGATATCCTGGCATTTTATCTACAATAGATTTTTTTCCATGTACCACTTCATCATGTGATAATGGTAAAACATAATTTTCTGAAAAAGCATACATAAATGAAAATGTAAGTTTCCCATGATGATCTTTTCTAAAAAGAGGATCTGTACTAAAATATTTTAAAGTATCATTCATCCATCCCATATTCCACTTACTATCAAATCCTAAACCTCCATCTACTGGATGTTTAGTTACAAGTGGCCAAGCAGTTGAATCTTCTGCTACTACCAAAACATTTGGGAAATCATCATGAACAATCGAGTTCATCTCTTTAAAGAAATCTACTGCCCCTAAATTTTCTTGTCCACCATATTGATTTGTTATCTTTTCTCCATTTTTTCCATATGAAAGATATAGCATATTTGCCACTGCATCCATACGTACTCCATCTATATGAAACTCTTTAAACCAATATGTCAAGTTAGAGATAAGAAAACTTTTTACCTCATTTCTAGTTACATCAAAGTTACATGTTCCCCACTCTTGATTTTCACCAAGTCTTTCATCTTGATACTCATAACATGGAGTTCCATCAAATTTATATAATCCATGGGCATCTTTACAGAAGTGTCCAGGTACCCAGTCAAGAATTACTCCTATATTATTTTTATGCATCAAATTTACAAAGAACATAAAATCTTCTGGAGTTCCATAACGACTTGTTACAGAGTAATATCCTGTAGCTTGATATCCCCAAGAAGCATCTAGAGGATACTCATTTAATGGCATAATTTCAACATGAGTATAGTTCATCTCTTTTAAATATTCACATAACATCATTGCTGAATCTCTATAATTTAGCCATTCGCCATGAATTCCTCTTTTCCATGAACCTAAATGAACTTCATAGATATTTATAGGCTTATTTAAACCTGTTGTTCTTTTATTTAGCCATCTTTTATCTGCCCATTTAAACTTTGGTACATCATATACAATTGAAGCAGTATTTGGTCTAACTTCTGAATAGAAAGCATATGGGTCTGCTTTCATTACAACATTCCCATTGCTATCTTCTACTCTATATTTATATTTTTCCATTTTCTTTAATTTTGGTATCTCTAGTTCCCATATTCCCTCAGCATTGATCTTATTCATCATATGGTTACTTCCATCCCAATTATTAAAATCTCCAACTACTGCTACTGATTTAGCATGGGGAGCCCACACTCTAAAAATTACTGATTTTTTTGTGCAATGAGCTCCCATATAGTTATATGCTTCTCTATGTTCTCCTCTATGAAAAAGATATATATCTAATTCTCTTTCCATTAAAATATCACCTCCTGATGATATTAGTCTTCCAATTTAGCTGGTTCTATAAACCAAATTTCATCTGCATACTCTTTTATTGTTCTATCTGATGAGAATTTACCTGCATTTGCAATGTTCATTAATTGTTTTTTAGCCCAACCTAATCTATCTCTATATTCAACATTTATTCTCTTTTGAGCATTTCTATAGGCTTCGAAATCTTCTAATACAAAGTATTGATCTGCTTGATGCCAAGGAGCATTTTCCATAAGTGATCTATGAATAGTTCCATAAATTCCTGTTCCTAGATCATTAAATGTTCCATCTATTAGAGAATCTACTATTTTCTTTAATCCTTCTACTGAATTATAAGGCACATGAGGATCATATCCTTTAGCTCTCATCTCTTCAATCTCATTTACTTTTAATCCAAATATGAAGTTATTTTCCTCTCCAGCTTCCTCTACTATTTCAACGTTTGCTCCATCAAGTGTTCCTATTGTAAGAGCTCCATTTAGCATGAATTTCATATTTCCAGTTCCTGAAGCTTCTTTTCCTGCTGTTGAAATTTGTTCTGATATATCTGCTGCTGGGAATAGTTTTTGTGCTACTGATACTCTATAGTTTTCAACAAATACTATTCTTAATTTTCCATTTGTTTCTGGGTCTTTATTGATAACTTGAGCAACTTCATTTATTAATCTAATAATTCCTTTAGCAACTAGATATCCTGGTGCTGCTTTAGCTCCATAAATATATGTTACTGGTTGGAAAGACATTGAAGGATTTAATTTTAATTTATTATATAATCCTATTACATGGAAGATATTTAACAGTTGTCTTTTGTACTCGTGTAATCTCTTAATTTGAATATCAAATATAGAGTTTGGATTTACCTCTATTCCTTGAACTTCTCTTAAATATTTTACAAGTTCTATTTTTTTAGCATGTTTAATAGATAATAATTTTTTCAATACTTCTTCATCATCTACATATGCTTCTAATTTCTTTAGTTGACTTAAATCAGTAATCCATTCATTTCCAATTAGTTCTGTAATAAGTGCTGATAACTCTGGGTTAGATTGAAGAAGCCATCTTCTTTGAGTTATTCCATTTGTTTTATTTAAGAATCTTTCTGGATATAATTCATACCAATCTTTTAACTCTTTATGTTTAAGAATTTCAGTATGTAGTGCTGCAACTCCATTTGTAGCATGAGTTCCATAAATAGCAAGCCATGCCATATGAATCATATTTCCTTGAATTATTGACATTCTATCTTGTCTTGCAGGATCATTTGGGAATCTTTCAGCTAAGAATCCTCTTAATTGATTGTTAATTCCTTGAGTTATTTGATATACTCTTGGTACTACTTGTTCATATAATCCTACCCACCATTTTTCAAGTGCTTCAGCTAGAATAGTGTGATTTGTATAAGAGAAAGTTTTTTCAACTATACTCCATGCTTTTTCCCATGAAAGTCCTTCTAAGTCAACAAATAATCTCATTAATTCAGGTATAGCAATAACTGGGTGAGTATCATTTAATTGAATAGCAACATATGATGGAAACTCATCAAAATTTGTTCCATGAATTCTCTTATATTTTCTTAAAATATCTTGTAATGATGCTGATACAAAGAAATATTGTTGTTTTAATCTTAATTTTTTACCTTCATCTGTTGAATCGTTTGGATAAAGTACTCTTGAGATATCTTCTGCTCTAGTTTTATCTTGAGTTGCATGTAAGTAATCTTGTTGATTGAATTTTCCTAAATCAAGATCTACTAAAGATTTTGCTTCCCAAAGTCTTAAAGTATTTATGTTTCTTGTTCCATATCCAATAATAGGCATATCATAAGGAACAGCTCTTACACTTCCATCTCCAAAACTTACTATTACTTCATCAGCAGGTCTCATAACTGACCATACATCTCCATATTTTAACCAAGTTTCTGGCTTTTCAACTTGATATCCATCTTTAAATGATTGGTTAAAGATACCATTTCTATATCTTATTCCATATCCATGTCCTGGTAAGTTTAAAGTAGCTAATGAATCAAGGAAACATGCTGCTAGTCTTCCAAGTCCACCATTTCCTAAAGCTGAATCCTCTTCTGCATCTTCTACTTTGTTGTAATCTATTCCTAGTTCTGTTAAAACTTCTTTAACTTCATCTAAAACTCCAAGGTTAATAAGGTTATTTCCCAAAGCTCTTCCCATTAGGAATTCTGCTGAGAAATAATAAGCTTGTTTCTTTTGTGAATAAAGTTTATTAGTCTCATACCAATCTTCAGCTATATCTTCCATTATAGCTTGCCCTAAAGCTCTGTACACCTCAAATTCAGTAGCTTCAGAAATCTCTTTTCCAAAACTTACCTTAACATACTTTTCAATTTGTTTTCTTAGTTCTTCTTTTCCTACTCTCATTTTCTCTCCCTTTAATATTAGTGTTTCTATCTGTAAAACTTTCTAGTAATATTCTTTAAATTTTCTGCTACCTCATCTGTTAATTGATGAGATTGCATTCTCCATTTCCAGTTTTTACCAAGAGTTGAAGGTGCATTCATCCTTCCTTCTTCTCCTATTCCTAGTAGATCTTGCATCTGTACAATTGCTATATTAGCTTTTGATGCCCATATTGCATTTATAAATCTCCAATTTATAGGATCCCAATAGTTACAATTTTTCTCTACTAAATATTTTTTTAAATACTCATCGCAATAGAATTTTGTTTCTGGTGATATTCCTTTATACCATCCTTCAACTGTGTTATTATCATGAGTACCTGTATAAGCTACTGAATTTTTTTCATATTTATGTGGTAAATAATCACTGTCATCAGAATCAAAGGCAAACTCTAGAATTTTCATTCCTGGAAATTCACTTCTTTTTAGAAGTTTTCTTACTCCATCTGTAAGCAGTCCTAAATCCTCAGCTATTATAGGTTTCTTTCCTATTCTTCTTTCCAATACTCTGAAAAATTCAATACCTGGACCTTTTTCCCAATGCCCTTTTACAGCTGTTTTATCCTTAGCTGTAATACTCCAATAAGCTTCAAAACCTCTAAAGTGATCTATTCTCACTATATCATATATTTTAAAACTATACTCTATTCTTTTTACCCACCATTGATAACCACTTTCTTTTAAATTTTTCCAATCATAGAGAACATTTCCCCATAATTGTCCATCTTTGCTGAAGTAATCTGGTGGACATCCAGCAACTCTCTTAGGTCTTTTATACTTATCAAATTGAAATATTTCTGAATTTGACCAAGTATCTGCACTATCTGTGGCAACAAAAATTGGAATATCTCCAATTATTTTTATACCATTTGAATTAGCATACTCTTTTAACTTAAACCATTGCTTATAGAAAGTATACTGCACAAATGAAAAATAATCCATATTTTTCTTTATTTCTTCATCTATTAACATTTTCTTTACATTTCTATATTTATAGTCTTTTGGCCAATCTTGCCAAGATTTACCATCAAACTTAAATTTTAGAGCCATATATAGTGAATAATTATCTAACCACCAACTATTTTCTTTTTTAAATTTTTTAAACTCTTCAACTATATCTTCTCTATTTTCTTTTTTAAACCCTTCAAAAGCTTTTTTTAAAACTTTTGTTTTTCTCTCATATAATTGTTCATAAGCAAGATTATCACTGTAGTTAATCTCTCTCATATAATCTAAATCATCTCTATCTAAATAACCTAGTTGATAAAGATCTTCTATATCTATAAAATATGGGTTTCCTGCATATGTTGAAAAAGATTGATATGGAGAGTCTCCATACCCTGTAGGTCCCATTGGAAGTACTTGCCATAATTTTTGTTCACTTTTCTTTAAAAAATCAACAAATTCATAAGCTTTTTTTCCAAAATCTCCAATTCCATATTCACTTGGAAGGGAACTTATATGCATTAAAATACCACTGCTTCTCCCAAACATCTTTTCACCTGCTTTTAATATATAAAATTTTTCTTTTCATGCAAACTATTTATTGAGATACTTTTCTCAAAAGATTTCTCATATAATTTTGCTAATCTTGCCATATAGATATCACTATGTATATGCTCAGAAATTATTTGAATATATTCTGGATTATCAGTTAAAGTTCCTGTTATTTTCTCACTAGAGTTTGTAACAACAAAACTTTTCTTCAAATCTACAACAACCATTATTCTCTTTGAATGTTTATAATCTTCACAAACATCTGTTTTATGATAATATTCTATCCCTTTAGCATCTATCTCTCTTAACTTATTGAAAGAAAAAATAATTACTCTTACACCTTTATTAGCTACCTCTTTCAACTCCTTTTCTATTATTTCTAAAGGAAAATCTATGTTCATATAAATCTCTTTCTCTGAATTTTTTATTATTTCTTGTAAAGTTTTTAAGATATTATCATATCCCTCTATTCTTAAATAGTAATTTTCTTTAGGAACTTTTTTAACATTCTTTAACTGTTCTTTGGCTATTTCTAAATTTTGATAAAAACCTTTTTCTAATTCTTTAAATAGTAATTCTGGATCTTTTGCTTCATATTCTCTACTATCTCCTGGAGTCATAAATACATAACCCTTTTTATATAGCGACTCTAATGTTTGATAGACATTAGAACGAGAAATATTAAGTTCTTTAGCCATTTTATAGCCATTCATCTTTCCAAATTTTAAAAGAGTTACATAGACTATAGCCTCTGTTTTAGTAAAACCAAACCCCATCAGTTTATCTATTACATCTTGCATATCTTACTCCTTTTAATAAGTAGTTCTTTTTAGTACCACTATTTTATACGTTTATTATACTTCAAAAACCTGATTTATTCAATCATATTTCTTATAAAAATGTTTATCTATCTAACATTTTATAAATTAA
>OGWQ01000791.1_pt1 | contig 21885 bp, 19 predicted proteins | sample 1576091 | NCBI WGS metagenome assembly OGWQ01 (sample SAMEA3541584, study PRJEB24748) | human gut metagenome | biome: human gut; feature: human-associated habitat; material: faeces | place: China | collected 2012
TCTAATATTCACTTCCAAATTACGTCAACTTGATGTTAGGGATAATCTATTTTTATTTTAATCATTAGAACGATAAATTATAGTTTATTTAATTTAAAAAGAGCTGATTAATTTAGATCAGCTCTAGTTTTATATTTTAGTATCCCATTTTTTCAACTATCTCTTCAACAATATCATCAGCACGTTGCCCTTTAAAATACTCGTTGCTAACATTTTCAAAACCAATAGCTCTATATTTATATGGTCTTCCTATATATTTATTTACAAGGTTAAAATGTTCATCAAGTATAGCTAAAGTAGGTACAACATATTTTTCTTCAGGTATTCCAAGTTTTTCTCTTAAAAATTTAAATCCTCTACCTTCAGTAATAATACTTAAAGAGATATTAGGGTTTAACTCTACCATCTTCATTAAAACAGGCAGAGTAGCTCTAACATATGGACACCAAGATTCAGCACTTAGAAGAAAATAAAACTTTTTATCAACAGCTTTTACTCTATTTGTAAAGCTATCTCCCAATCTTAAAACAGAAGTAATCTCTTCTATTTTTTCCTTTTCATCTTTACTAGCTATGCTTATAAATGTTTCATAAGACATTCCAGTTTCAAATAGTTCTCTATACTCCATAACAGATACCTCCTCTTATATTTTAAAAGTTTACTTTTTTAAGTACACTTTTTATCGCCTCTTCAATAGAAGTGAAACTTTTTAATTCCTCTTTTGTGAGCAGAGAGTCAATCTCTTTTTTACTATATCCCAATCCCTCTAAAGCAGAGTAAAGCTCCTCTTCAATTTGGAATTGTGATGATATATTTTCATTTCTTGCTTCAACAGAAAGAGTATCTAAAGTTTTTAACTTGCTTTTCAAATCTAAAATAAGTTGTTGTGATTTTTTTTCTCCAAGCTTTGGAACTTTTTTTAGATTTACATAATCGTCAGCAGCTATAAGATCTCTCAATGTATCAATATCAAAAGTAGACATTACAGATAGTGCAAGAGAAACTCCAATCCCTTTAACTCCCAACAACATCTCAAAAATATTTCTCTCTCTCTCCTCTAAAAATCCTATAAGTTTAAAACTATCCTCTTTTATGTAGTTATAAATATATAATTTTACTTCACTTCCAGTCTTAACCTTATCATAAGTTCTAAGAGAGATACTTACTCTATAACCCACACCATTTACATCTAATGCAAGATACTCTGGTTTTTTATACTCAACTTTTCCTCTTAAATATTCAAACATCTATTTCACCGACTCTTCTTTCTTTTTTCTACCTCTTTTTTTAGGTGTAACTTCTAAAACAGGAGTTTCTTCAGCTACTTCTAAAAAATTGTTCTCCTCTTTCTCCTTAGCAGTTTTTAAAATTTTTCTTATATATGTAGCTGTATAACTTTTCTTAACCTTGGCAATCTCTTCAGGAGTTCCACAAGCAACAATTGTTCCCCCTCTATCTCCACCATCAGGTCCAATATCTATAATGTAATCAGCTGTTTTTATAACATCTAGATTATGCTCAATAACTACAACACTATTTCCCTTATCCACAAGTCTATTTAAAACCTCAAGGAGTTTTCTAATGTCTTCAAAATGTAGTCCAGTAGTAGGTTCATCAAGAATATAAATAGTATTTCCCTTTGTCATCTTAGAAAGTTCAGTAGCTAATTTTATTCTTTGAGCCTCTCCACCAGATAGAGTTGTAGCAGGTTGTCCAAGTTTTATATAATCAAGTCCAACATCTATAAGTACTTTTAATTTCCTCTCAAGAGATGGTACAGCTTTGAAAAATTCATAAGCTTCACCTACACTCATATCCAAAACATCAGAGATTGTTTTTCCTTTGTAATATACATCAAGAGTTTCTTTATTGTATCTCTTTCCCTTACAAACTTCACATTGTACATATACATCTGGCAAAAAGTTCATCTCAATCTTAATTATTCCAGCTCCTTGACAAGCTTCACATCTTCCACCTTTTACATTGAAAGAGAATCTTCCTTTAGAAAATCCATGTTGTTTTGCATCCTTTGTTTCAGCAAAAATTGCTCTAATATCATCAAAAATCTTTGTATATGTAGCAGGGTTAGACCTTGGAGTTCTACCAATAGGACTTTGATCTATATTGATAACCTTTTCAAGTTGATCGATTCCCTGTATACTTTTATACTCTAAAGGATATAATTTTCCTTTATTGAGCTTGTTAAAAAGTACAGGAAAAAGGGTATGATTAATTAAGCTTGATTTACCACTACCACTTACCCCAGTAACAACAGTAAAAACTCCCAATGGAATCTCTACATCAATATTTTTTAAGTTATTTCCCTTTGCTCCTAAAAGTTTTATACTTTTCTCCCATTTTCTTCTAATTTTAGGAACTTCTATTTTTAACTCTCCCTTTAAATATCTTCCAGTAAGAGAGTTTTTATTTTTCATAATCTCTTTTGGAGAACCAGAGGCAACTATATTTCCACCAAACTCTCCAGCTCCAGGACCTAAGTCAAAGATTTTATCAGCTTGTAACATAGTATCTTCATCATGCTCAACAACTATTAGAGTATTTCCAAGATTTTTTAATCTCTCAAGGGTAGCTAAAAGTTTATCATTGTCCTTTTGATGCAATCCAATACTAGGCTCATCTAAAACATAGAGAACCCCTGTCAATCCTGAACCAATTTGAGTGGCAAGTCTAATTCTTTGAGCCTCTCCACCAGATAGAGTTTTTGTTTCACGAGCTAAATTTAGATAATCTAAACCTACATTTATCATAAAAGACAGTCTCTCTCTAATCTCTTTTAAAATCTCCTTAGCAATAGTTTCTTGCTTTGGAGTCAGTTTTAAATTCATAAAAAACTCTAAGGCATCTTTTATACTAAGATCACATATCTCCATAATATTTTTATCTTGAATTGTAACTCCTAAAACTTCAGGTTTTAATCTCTTACCATTGCAGACTTTACAAACTCTCTCTATCATGAACTTATTTTCAATCTCTTCCCTTTGAGCCTCTGAAAAGCTTTCATTATATCTTCTTTCAAGATTTTTTATAGCTCCTTCATACTCCTTGTATCCATGATATTGAAAATCACTACCTTCAAAATCAAATCTAAATTTCACATCTGTTCCATATAAAATAATATCTAACTCCTCTTTAGTTAGATCTTTTACAGGTTTATTAATATCTATTTTAAAGTGTTTTGCCATGGTTTTAAATATTTCCCATGTATAACCTTTTCTTGAACTAGCTCCTGGGATATACAAACCACCATCAGCAATAGAAAGCTCCTCATTTTCAATAAGTTTATTCTCATCTATCTCAAGCTTTTTTCCTATTCCTTTACACTCTGGACAAGCTCCAAAAGGTGCATTGAAAGAGAAAAGTCTAGGATTTAGATCAGGAATATTTACCTCTTCATGTTCTGGACAAGCAAAGTTTTCACTATATAAAAAGTCCTCTCCACTTACATTTAATAGAACTTTTCCATTAGCTAACTCTGTTGCAGATTCCACAGATTGAGTCAATCTACTTTCAAAATCTTTGTCCTCTTTTTTTAATACCAACCTATCAACAACAACAGCTATATCATGTTTTTTATTCTTATCCAATTCAATTTCATCTTCTAAGTAAAGAATCTCTCCATTTACTCTAACTCTAACAAATCCCTTTTTTTGTAGATTTAAAAATAGATTTTTATGAGTCCCCTTTTTCTCTTTTACTAGAGGTGCAAGAACTATCATCTTTGCTCCCTCATCAAATCTCTCTATTGCTCCATTTACAATCTCCTCTGTACTTTGCTTTTCAACTTTTCTACCACATACAGGGCAGTGAGCAGTTCCAATATGAGCAAATAGAAGTCTCATATAATCATAGACCTCAGTAATAGTTCCAACAGTAGAACGTGGGTTTCTATTTGTAGTTTTTTGCTCTATTGAGATTGCAGGGGCTAACCCCTCAATACTATCAACATCAGGTTTTGTCATCTGTCCAATAAATTGTCTTGCATAGGCTGAAAGGCTTTCAACATATCTTCTTTGCCCCTCAGAATAAATAGTATCAAAAGCTAGAGAAGATTTTCCACTTCCACTAACTCCAGTAATAACTATAAATTTATTTTTAGGTATCTCAACATCTATATTCTTTAAATTATGTTCCCTTGCTCCTTTTATAATAATCTTATCTAACATAGCCACCTCTTAAATTATCTATATTCATCTATAAGTTTATCATTGTTTTTCTAAAAAAACAAGAAGTTAGCTCCTAAACCAAAATTAATAGAGTTTACTTTAATTGAAAAAAGTTTTCTAAGTACTTAGCAACTCCATCTTCACTATTTTTTTCAGCTCTATTACTAATTGATTCTTTTACAATGAATTGAGCATTTTCCATAACAACAGGGTGTCCAACTTTTTTCAACATATCTAAATCATTTTCAGCATCACCAAAAGCTATTATTTTATTCATATTAAAATCTAGAGTTTCAGCAAGTATCTCAAGAGCATTTCCCTTACTACAACCTTTTGGAGCTATGTCAACACAAGTTGGATCAGAGATAGTTATCTCTACTAAATGGGAAAAATTATCCTTTAATTTTTTACTTAAATCTAATATAACCTCTTCCTCATCTACAATAATAATCTTATTAAGTTCAGAACAATCTTTCAGATCTACCAATACATGCTCTACAAAACCAGTTCTTCTACTATAATCAGTTTTGTCATACTCATCTCTATAAAAATCTTCATGGAAGAAACAGTTATAATTAACTTTTTCCTCTCTTAAAAGCTTCAACAGTTCATAAGTTACCTCTTTAGAAATAACCTTTTCAAATATCATATTTTCATCTTTATCATAGATATTAGCTCCATTGTTACAGATAATATATGTATCTATCCCAAGTTGATTTTTAAATCTAATAGCTGATGCCTCTCCACGTCCTGTGGCAATAATAATTTCAACTCCCAATCTATTTAATTTTTTTATAGTTTCTCTTGTATAGTCAGTTATTTTACTATTTTCATCTAATAGAGTTCCATCTAAATCAGATACTATTATTTTCATTCTTCCCTCCAATTATTCTATATTAAGCAACAGGATAAGCTAAAACATATATTGCCATAGCTGTAAGATACATAAGTGATACCATAAAAATTGACAACATTATACTAGCTACTATTTTAAATTTTTCACTTTTTTGTAAGTTAAAAATCTTAGTGATTAGATAGATATCTAATATAGGGAAGATAGCTGCAAAAATTCCCTTAGCCATCTTTATTTTTAAAGAAAATACAATTAAAAGAATAGTAACAACTATCATAGGAAAGATAATAAGATATATTGGAGTTGTAAAAGTTTCACGTAGATCCCCCTTCTCCTTTTCATCAATGAAGATATCAATATTTTTAAAATCTACAAAAATCTTTCTCTTATTTCCATTATCATCTTTAACAGTAGATCTTCCATTGTTGTTTTTTACCCTTTCATCATTGTATTTTAATATGCAATTTTTTTCCTTATCAACTTCTAAAATAATTTTATTTTTTTGAAAGTCTTTATGTTTCAATATCAGTTTCATTTTTTACCCTCTCTATAAAATTTATAATATATTATATTTCTTTTCAAAAAAAATAACAAATTTTTTATTCAAAAAATAAAAATACACTCCTTATAAAAATAAAGAGTGTAAGTTTTGAAATTATCCTACATAAGATGCAAATACATGGATAAATATCATAGTACAACTTGCTATACATATCCAAGTACATCCACCAAGAATAATTGGCTTCATACCTTTAGTAAATAGATCAGCAAATTTTATTTTAAATCCTACCCCAGCTAATGCAGCTGTTACAAAGAATTTATATCCAGTTTTTAGGTATTTGCTGATATTTAACATATCTTTTCCAAATAGTCCGAAAGTATTTAATAGAGCCATAACTAAGAACCAAAGAATAAACATTGGGAAAACTTTTGCTACAGTTTTAGCTATAGAAGTTTGACTTCCTGTTCCTGCATTATTTTTAGATTCCTCTTTAACCATTAATATTGTAAAGATAACAGCAAGAGCTATAAGCATAGTTGTTCTTGTTAATTTTACTGTGATAGCAAGGTTTAGATCTAAAGCATGAAGAGCACTATAAGTAGCCTCAGCAGCTGCAACACTTGATGTATCGTTAATAGCACATCCAGCTAAGAATCCAAATTGGTTAAGAGTAAGTCCTAAATATGTTGCTAAGTATGGATATGTTAAAGCAGCTAAAATATCAAATAGGAAGATAGCAGTCATTGCATAGGCAATCTCTTCTTCTTTAGCTTTAATAATTCCTGCTAAAGTTGCAATTGCAGTTCCTCCACAGATACAAGTTCCTCCTCCAACTAGAGTACTTGTATTTTTAGTAACTCCTAATCTCTTTCCAACAAAATATGCTACTCCAAATGAGATGCAGATATTAGCGATGATAAGAGGAAGTGCTTTAGCTCCATATCCAACAACTTCAGCAAAGTTAAGAGTTCCTCCAGCTAAGATAATACCAATATTAAGGAATTTTTTTCCAGCAAAAGTAGTTCCTGCTTTAAAATCTTTATCAATAGAAGGCATTAAGTTTAATATAGTTATACCAAGAAGAAGTCCAATCATAGGAGCTCCTACCCAATGTTGCAGTTTTCCAAGTTTTGTAGCTATAACAGCTAAAATTAAACATGTAATTATTCCAATATATTTTTTGTTCAAAATAATTCTCTCCCTTTAAATTTATTCTTTAGTTCATTTTTTTAGATAAAAAAACTGCTGAGAAAAAATATATTCTCAGCAGTTAATGAGGGTTTCTATAAGATTAACAAGTAGCTCCACCAACTAAGTGTAGTTGAGCATCTAAAATTTCTTGTTTTCTTTCTAGTAATTCATTTCCTAGTAATTGAGCTTCTACATTTTCAAATCCGATTCTTTCAATTGTAGTTGCAAATCTTTCTCCAGTTTTTCCTTGTTCTCTAAATAGAAGGATTGCTTTTTCAATAACATCAAAAGCTTCTTCTTTAGTTGTGAAAACTTTTCTTAAAGGAATTCCGTGAGCTGTTGATTTTCCCCATCTTCCACCGATATAGATTTTAAATCCTTTTACACCATCTTCGATAGCATCAAAGTGACATTTTCCAACACAAAGTCCACAGTTGTTGCAAAGATCTTTATCAATTTCTAAAACACCATCTACTACTTTTGCAGCTTTCATAGGACAAACTGTTTCAATAGCACATTTTTTACATCCACTACATAGATCAGAATCATAGTTAGGTACATATTGTCCAATGATACCTAAGTCATTTAAGTCAGGTTTTACACAGTTGTTAGGACATCCTCCAACTGCAATTTTAAATTTGTGAGGTAATCTAACTCCACTGTATCCATTGAAAAATCTTTCGTGGATTTCTTCTCCAAGAGCTTGAGTATCTTGAAGTCCATAGTTACATACAGTTCCTTTACAAGCTACTACTGGTCTTACTTTAGATCCTGTTCCTCCAGTCATTAGATCAACAGTTGCTAGGTGAGCTCTAACAGCTTCAATATTATCAAAATGAACTCCTGGAAGTTCAACTGTAAGTCTAGATGTGAAAGTTACCTTTCCATTTCCATATTTTTCTGCAACTTCAGAGATAACTCTATTTTGTTCAGCAGAAATAGCTCCCATTTTAGTGATTACTCTAACTGAAAAGTTTTCAGTTCCTTTGTTGTGTAAAAATCCCATTGCTTTTACTCTTTTGATTTCAGCAGCATCAATTGCCATAAGATAATCCTCCCTTATATTCCTTTATTTATTTTAACTTAACTAACTAATTATTTTTTAATTATTTTCTTTAATTGTATTAAATAGATTTCCACCTTCTAATACTTTAACATTTGTGTGTCCATAGTATTTTAGACGGTTTTGAACCATGTAAGCTCTTTTACCTTTGTTACAGATTAAAAGAATTTTATCATCTTTAGCATATCCATCTAGAGGTCCATTTACAGTTGGTAAATCAACATATGGAGCTCCTTCAATAGATGGAACTAAACAAGCATCAATAACTTTGTATCCTTCATCAGCACCTGCAGCATATTCTGCTGGAGTTATTGTTTCATAGTTTCCATTTATTTTATTAAATAATACATTAACTGTATGTACTAATGGATGAATTGCAGTCGAGAATGGTGGTGCATATGCAAGATCTAAGTCTTCTAAGTCATGAAGTGTAGCTCCCATTGACATTGCAGTCACAACTACATCTACAACTTTATCCACTGCTCCTGCTCCCATTACTTGTACTCCTAAAACTTTTAAGCTATCTTTATCAACTATAAGTTTTATCATAAAGTTTGATGCTCCAGCATAGTAGTGAGCTTTATCATCTACAACAGTAACAACACTTATAGGGTTAAATCCAGCTTCTTTAGCAGCAACTTCAGTAAGTCCTGTTCTACCTACATTTAAGTTAGGAAGAAGTTTTGCAACAGCAGTTCCTACAACTCCTCTATAAGCTATTCTTTTTCCATTGATATTTTGAGCTAAAATACGTCCCTCTATATTTGCAGAAGATCCCATTGGTGACCAAGTAGGTGCTCCAGTTAGAATATTTTTAACCATTGCACAGTCTCCTGCAGAGTAGATATCAGCATCATTTGTTTCAAAATATTCATTTACTTTTACAGTTCCATTAGGCATTAATTCAATACCAGTATCAGCTAAGAAAGCTGTGTTAGGACGAATTCCAACAGACATAATTACAGCATCAACTTTCATTGCTCTTCTAGATGTTTGAATTTTTTCTACTTTTCCTTCTCCAAGGATAGCTTCTAATTTTGTTCCTGTAAATGCCATTATTCCATGATCAGCAAGTTTGTTTTCAGCATATTCAGCAAATTCTTTGTCAAATCCTGTAAGAATATTTTGAGCCATTTCAATAACAGATACTTTTACTCCTTGAAGTGCCATATTTTCTGCTACTTCTAGTCCTATATACCCAGCTCCAATAACAGCAGCTCTCTTAATTTTTCCAGTTTCAATATCAGCTCTTAAATTAATAGCATCCTCTGGAGTTCTCATAAAATATACTCCTGGAAGATCTATTCCTTCAATAGGTGGTTTTACTGGACTTGCTCCAGTAGCAATTACTAATTTATCATATGAGAATGTTACTTCTTCATTTGTTTTTAAATCTATAGCTTTAACACTTTTATTTTCTCTATCTAACCCAACTACTTCAGTTTCTGTAAAAACTTGTGCTCCTGTTAATTTTGAAAATTTCTCAGGTGTATTAACAATAAGTTGAGCTTTATCTTTTATAATATTTCCTACATAATATGGTAATCCACATCCAGCATAAGATATTTCTTTACTTTTAGTTAAAATAATCACTTCATGATCACGATTTTCTCTTTTTAATTTTGCAGCAACTTTAGTTCCAGCAGCTACTCCACCAACAATTACTACTTTCATATTTAGAACCCCCTCAATAACAAAGTCAAAATAAAATTAACAAAACATATTTGTTCCAACAAATTTCAGTGTAAATTATAACACCTTTATTAAAATAATGAAAATAAGAAAATCAAATACCTCGTATAAGAAAAACTAATACCAGATTTTTTGTTCTCTATTTATACTATTTGTATAATTAAAATTCTTTGTTTTTTAAAAAATATGACTAAAAATATCCACTATCTTATTACAAGCTTTTTTCCTATACAAAATAAAAAAACTACATCTCCTACCTTATATTTTTAAGATAAAAGATGTAGCTTAAATTATACCTATTTATACTCTTGAGCCACTTCAACAAAATTTTTTATAGCTGTATTTTTATATTTATTTTTATGATAAACTAACTTAAATGAACGAGGCCATTGAAAATCTTCAATATTTATTATGTGAAGTTTACCATTTTTTAATTCATTTTCAATTAATCTAGCTGATATTACAGAGAGTCCATGATTATTAATTACTCCTTGAATTATTGCAGCAGGGTTACTACACTCCCAAGTAACATCAATAGTTACTCCCTTTGAGTGCATAAAATTAATAAAAAGTTCTCTTGTTCCACTTCCCTCTTCTCTTAAAAGAAAGGCTTCATTTTCTAAATCTTGTAAACTTATATTTTTTTTCTTTAAAATAGGGTGCTCACTACCGCAAACTAAAACAAGTCTATCTTCTATAATAGGTTTGCTTATCAGTGTAAAACTTTTAATCATTCCCTCAACTAACCCAATATCCAATTCATTTGTTAATAGTTTTTCTTCAATAACTTTAGTATTATTGGCATAGACTTTAACCTTTATATTTGGATATTTTTCTTTAAACACCTTTAGAATATCACTGATAATACAACTTCCAACTGTTATAGTTACCCCTATATTTAGAGTATATTCATAATTAGGATTTTTAATAGTAGTTTCTAAAGTATGAAAAGCTTCTAGTACATGTTTAGCCTGTTCTAAAAATATCTTTCCTTTTTCTGTTATAGAAAGAGTTTTAGGATATCTTTCAAATAACTTAATATTGTAATGTGATTCTAACTCTCCAATAGCTTGACTTACTGTTGGTTGAGAAACAAATAAGTTAGTTGCAGCTTGGCTCATTTTTCCACATTTTGCCACTTCTACAAAAATTTGTAAGTGTCTTAAAGTCATATTTCCTCCTAAAATTCTATACAAAGTTTCCTATCAAGGTTTTTATTCCTATTAAAATTAAAATTGCTCCTCCTAAGTATTGAGCCTTACTCTCTAAAAGAGTTCCAAATTTATGCCCCATAATAACTCCACATCCTGCAATAATAAAGGTAACTATTCCTATTACTGAACCTTGAAAATAGATATTAGTTACTTCTGTTAATGAAAAAGTGAATCCTACAGCAAGAGCATCAATACTAGTAGCAATTCCCATAAATAAAAGATTTTTTAGTTTATTCTCTCTATCTGTTTTACAGCTACACTCTTCGTTCTCTTCACTTTTAGCTTCTTTAATCATATTTATTCCTAGATAGACTAAAATTATAAATGCAATTATATTCCCGTATTGAGAAATTTTTTCATTGAATATACTCCCAATAAAAAATCCAATTATTGGCATCAATGCTTGAAAACCTCCAAATATAATAGCAGGTTGAAGAATATCATTTAAACTAACATGTTTTTTGCAAAGCCCATGACAAAGAGAGATAGCAAAAGCATCCATAGATAAACCAATTCCTATAAGTATCACTTGTAAAATATTCAATTTTTCCTCCTGAATTACACAATTTCTTTTTATAGAATAACACATATTATAGAAAATTAAAAGCTCTTTAAAATTTATAATTACAATATTTATATATAAAAAATTAGCCTATTCCTAGAAAGAAAGTTATAATGAAATAAAAAGCTTTTTAAGGGGGATAAAGATGAATATTAGAGTTTTTAGTTCTAGTTATTTAGGGGTTGAACCTTACTTAATAGAAGTGGAAATAGATATTAGCAATGGACTTCCTATTTTTTCAATAGTAGGATTAGGAGATACTGCTATTTCTGAAAGTAAAGATAGAATAAAAACAGCTTTGAAAAATTGTGATTATAAAGTTGAACCAAAAAGAATGATAGTTAATCTATCTCCAGCAGGGATAAAAAAAGAGGGGGCTCAATTTGATTTGCCAATAGCTGTGGGAATAATGTTGGCTATGGGGTATATTAGAGATAAAAACAGCATTTTAGATAACTATATTTTTCTTGGAGAGCTATCCCTTGATGGAAAAGTAAGAGGAATAAAGGGAATAATAAATAGTATGATTTTAGCTAAGGAAAAAAATTATACAGGAGTTGTACTCCCTCTAGAAAATTTAGAAGAGGCTAGTTTAATTGAGGGAATAGATATTATTCCTGTATCTCATCTAAAAGAGGTAGCAGAATTTATAAGTAATAACACTAAACCTATTTTTGAAAAACCTCAAAGAAAATTGAATACAGAGTATAAAGTTGATTTTAGTGAGGTAAAGGGGCAAACCCTAGCTAAAAGAGGATTAGAGATTGCAGCAGCAGGGGGACATAATATTCTTTTAATAGGAAGTCCAGGTTCTGGAAAATCAATGTTAGCAAAGAGAATGATAACAATTTTACCACCTATGACTGAAAATGAGATAATTCAAAGTACTAAAATTTATAGTGTTGCTGGAGAGTTAAATAGTGAAAATCCTATTATTAATAAACGTCCTTTTAGAGCCCCTCACCATACAAGTTCACCAACAGCTATTATAGGTGGTGGAAAAAAGATAAGTCCTGGAGAGATAACTTTAGCATCAAATGGAATTCTACTTTTAGATGAGTTAGCAGAGTTTCCAAGAAGTGTATTAGAAAGTTTACGTCAACCTTTAGAAGATGGAAAAATCTCTATAACAAGAGCACATTATAAGGTAAATTTTCCAAGTAAATTTTTATTAGTAGGAACAAGTAACCCTTGTGGTTGCAACTCAAAATGTAATATGTTATAATTTCAGTTTTTCTATTTATTCTTCTTGTAATAATCTACTAAATATCTGTAAAACCATCCATCAAATGCTATACTATACTCATTATTATAATACAATACTGGATAATCTATCTCATACTTATTTGCTAAATTTTCTAATTCAGTTTTGTCTCCAAAAAGTTTAGCAAACTCATCATGTAACTCCAATCTAAAATTTTTTATATCATCTATTTCTACTGTAATTTCAAAAGAATCTAAAAGCTGATATTTAAAATTTTCTCCTAAACTTTTTCTTCCTTTTTTAGTAGCTCTATATATAGTATTTTGGGATATCCCATGTTTTTTTGCATATCTACTCAATGACTCTCCCTGTTTCCAAATTTTATATACTAATTTAGGCTCATTAAATTTTTTTAATGTATCTTTAAAGTCAGCAATAAATTCTTCAAATGTATAACTAAGTTCCTGTTCTACATCTATTTTTTTACATAGAACATAAAATGAAAATTTGTAGTTTTCATTCTTTAACCTTTTCATTTGTGTCTCTCCTATTCTTTCTTTTAATTTTTTTTCTCCAATAATATTAAATAATTTTTTTACCAATATTTTCATTTTCTCCCCCTATATTTAAATATTGAAGTAAATCTCATACTCAAAATCATTAATAAATTGAATTTTGTTAATAACTAAATGTAAGTATTCTTGTTTCTTTTCAAAAGAAGTTTCCACTTTTAATTTTTCGATTATCTTTTTTAAAAGCTTAATACTTTTCTCTTGATTTGAAGATTGTTGAATATCATTTTCAAGAGTCTTTATTTCTATTTCATATTTTTTTATATTTTTGTCTATTTCTTTTTTTCTTTTCAAATACTCCTCTTTTTCAATCTCTTTATCTAAATATAGATCTGTTAAAACATTTCTTTTTTCTAGATATTTCTTCATATTAAAAGATATTTGTTTTAATTCTTCTTCTTTAATCTTAATACCTTTTTTTATGTCAACCTTTGAAATATCAAAGTTGATTAAATCATTTAGTATTTGATTTTCTATTTTATTAGCTGAAACATGCTTTTTAGGGCAATATCCTGTTTTTCCAAATTCCTGTGTTGTCTTATGCATGGTACAAGAATAAAATCTGTACTTTCCAGTAGTTTCTTCTCCATAAAGAGTATGTCCGTTGTAGCATTTTAACAATCCGTATAATAAGTATTTCTTTTGTTGCTTTTTTCTTTTAGCATGATGTTCTTCCACATTTTTATTTAATATTTTTTGAACTAGATAAAATATTTCTTTATCAACTATTGCTTCATGTGCATTAGGAATTATCTTTATATTTTCAGGATTAGCTTTAACTATCTTTCCATCAGAATTTACTTTTCTAGTTCCATATACTTTATTACCTATATATGTTTCAGACTTTAGTATTCTTCTTACTGTTGTCTTTTTTATTTTAAATCTTTTTGATATTTCATTCAGATTTTTACATTTTATAAATTCTTGGAATACTTTTTTTACTATGAGAGCTTTTTCAGGATTAGGAATTAATTTTTTATTTATTAAATCATACCCATATGGTGCTACTCCTCCAGTATGATTTCCATTTTGTGCTTTAGTATCTAATGTATTTTTTACTCTCCTCTTTATATTATCCCTCTCAAGCTCAGCAAATACTCCATTCATTAATAACATAGCTTTTCCCATAGGAGTACTTGTGTCTATATTTTCTAATATTGATATAACTGTTATCTCTTGTTTTTTAGTCTCTTCTATAATAGATATTAATGTCGCCATTTTTCTTGAAATTCTTGATAGTTCAGTTACTATAACAACATCTATTTCTTTATTTTTTATCATTGAGATCAGGCGTTTTAATCCTGCTCTATTATCATCTCCTCCTGAAGCTATATCATAAATTTTATCTACAACTACTATATTTTCTTTAAACTCTAAAAATTTATCAAGCCGTTCATATTGATTCTCTATAGACTCTTGTCCTTGAATTGTTGTTGAAACTCTAGCATATACAACTCCTTTTAATTTTTTATTCATTATTACCTCCTTAGCAAAAAGAGCCTAATAATATAGGCTCTTTTATTGTTTTGTACTCTACTCTTCCTCTAAAGATATTTCTGCACTTTTTATCATATGAGACAAATTCAAAAAGATAATTTTTTTACATTCCATAGCACTCCCTCCTTGTTTTTTTGGTTGGTTTGTGCTAGAATTTCTATATGGATAGAGATATTCTAGCAGTATCTTAATGCTCTAACACCCCCCAGTGTTAGAGTATTTTTTATTTAGCTTCTTGATTTTTCATTTAAAATACTATATAATCCAAGTAAACATAAGCAAGTAAATCGATAATATACTTTAGTAGGTTAATAATTAACTTATATATGTTTTATTTAATAATAAGACATTTTTTGTAATTTGTCAATAAATTTTAAAAGGAGATTTATATATGATGAAAAAAGTATATTTTACAAATATCTTAGACCTTCAAATAGGAAGAACAAGAAGAGATTCAATAGAAGCACAAAATATAAAACCAATATTTTTAGATGAACAAAATTTTTATTCTTTAAAGAATTACCCTAAAAATAAAATAGGGATCGGTAATTTAAAAAGCTCATGTTTTTGTGAACTTGAAGATGAGAAAATAAATGCTTTAGCTAAAAAATTAAGGGTCATAAAAGATGAAAAAATATTTTTTACAAATGAGCTTGATATCAGACTTCAAAATGAAGAAATTATAAATATAAGTTTTGGAGATATAATAGGAGATATTTTAAAAAAAATTAACAGACTTTATTATAAGTTAAGAAGTAATAACTCAGATAATATACAAGAAAATATTATTAATTTAAAAGGAGAAATAGAAAAATTATTAACTGATGGAAATTTAACTGATCAAAATAATAAAAATATATTAGAGGTTTTTAAATTCATTTTATCGGAATATGATTGTATTTATAGTGCAAAAGATTTTAGCATCATTAGAAGTGAGTTTATAAAATTTTTATTAAAAGAAAATATAGTTTTAGATTCATCTTTTTATCTTGTAACACCCTTAAGATTAGAGATTTTTTATTATGTTCAAACAATAAAGCATTTTTCAAAATTAATAGAAATTTTAGGTTACAAAGAAAATAATAAAGAATTTTTTGAGGATTTTTTAGGAGGAAAAAATGCAAATATAGTAGGAAATGGCTATCTGAGGGGACATAGAAATCTAAATTTCTCTTTGATAAATAAGTTTAATAAAAAATATAAAAAAGAAATTCCATTAGAGGATCAGAGCTTATTTTATAGCTATCTAGCATCTTCTGAATTGATTTCAAATATCTTATCAAATGATTATACATTTGATAAGATAGAAGTCTTAGAAAAAATTCTTTACAAACAAATTGAGACACAAAACATAGAAGAAAATATAGAAGAATTAGCCTATTCTAAAAATAATAAAGAAATTTATACTAGACTATACTCACCATTTTTAGATAAAATAGAGGTAACAGTAACTGATGAATTGGAGTTAAAGCCTGAAGAATATTATTTGATAAGATTAAATAGAGAAGTAAATGAAGAAAAAGAATTAAAAAGTAAAAGAGCAAAGAGATTAGAAATATGGTCTAAAGAAGATATAAAATATATATCAGAAATGGAAGATAATATAACCCTAAGATCAGGTATAGAAGAAATTAGCAATTTAGGACATCGAAAATTTATCTTTAAAGTGTTAGAGATAATAGAAGAAGAAAACATTGAATACATCTGTGGAGCTATTTATGAAAAAGTTTTTAATAGAGAAAGATTACATGATATAAAGTTAAAGAAAATTTTATATAGTATAGTGTACCTAAAAAAGAAAGACATAGAAGTCTTTGGTAAATTAGAAAATATTAGATTTAAACAATAAAGTATAAAAAGAAGAAAAGTAAAATTTTTCCCCTCTCTTTGGAATCTACTAAGTTTGAGTTTAAAAAGAAAGACTGAAAGGATAAAAGCCTTTCAGTCTTAACTTAAATAATCAAGAGAGGACAAATACACAAAATTATTTACACTTTTCCAAATGCGTACTTTAAAAATTTTATTATTTATATTGTTATAAACTTTCTTTCCAAAGTATTATCTAATATTTCTATAAATTCCTGAGTAGTAATCTTTTTTGATAACCCTAATTTAAAAGTAGTCCTATTAGAATAATTTATATCTAAATGATTTAAAGGATGAAAATTTCCGTTTTCATGTTCTAAATCATAATCATATCGCAAATAACCATATTCTAAAAAACAAATTTCTTTTATAAAATCCCAAATTTTTTCTTCCAAATTCGGAAGAATATTATTTTTATCAAATATCTCCTCTATAAAATCCTCAAATGTTTTAAAAAAAGCTTCATTTTTAATTAATTCTGTTATTTTAGAAAGAAATTCGTATGTTAACTCTGTTCCATCCTTGAGAAAAAATCTATATTCTTTTTCGTCAGTTTCAATTCTAAAAGGAAAAATTATAGAAAAATATTTATTGTTTAAAATATAAAAAATACGACTCATTCTAGATATAGTAATAGTAATTTTAGCATCAGTATCTTCAGAAATATACGGGGAAGCTTTTATAAATTTAATTGTTTCAATCAATAATAATATTACATCTTTTTTTTCTCTAATACTAAAAAAGAATTTTTCTTCGGTGTATTTAGGTATCTTAAAATCATATCTTAACATATTTATTTCACCAATCTTATTATGAACTCAGATATCATTTTTTCAGCTTCTTCATTTTTGTAAGAATTAACATCTAAACTTACATTTAAATACTCTTCAATCAATTTTTTATATTTCATATCTATATTTTTTTCTGACATCACTTTAAGTATTAACTCTTCTAATGTAAGAAAAGCTTCTTTTTTATATTTTATAAGATTTGATTTAATACGTTTTTCTTCTTCTGAAGTAGGTTTTTTAATAGTCATTCTATCATTATTATAGATTTCATCTAATCCCCTTTCTAGTATTTCTATTAATTCATTTTGAGTATTATTTAAAATTAAATAAGAAGTTAAAAAAGACCGAGTTAGCATCATATATATAGCATTTCTTTCTGTTATTGAATCAGTAATTGTTTCAACTAATGTGCCTGTCAATATGAAATGTAAAAAAATGATAAAAGAGAATGTAAATTTTTGATAGGAGTAATTGTGCTTTTTTGACAATGGCATTTGTAAGTTTTTGATAAACTTATTTGCAAATTTGTGGTAAAGGTAAATGCAAAATTTTGGTAAAGCTGTTTGCTGAATTGCAAACAGCTTTTTATTAAAAAATGGTACTTCTATTTTCTAATCTATAACTATGTCCTTTCATATTTATTACTTGAGCTTTATATACTAATCTATCTAAAATAGCTGTTGCTAAAGCTTCATCTAACATCAATTCTGTCCATTGCGAAAAATCTTTATTCGAACTTAGACAAATTGAGGCTTTTTCTTGTAAATTACTTATTAAACTAAAGAATAAATTTGCATCATCTTTAGTTAATGGTAAATAACCTACTTCATCAATTAATAAAAGATCACATTTTTCTATACGATTTATCATCTCCTTTGATCGCTTATTCTCTAAAAATGTTTTCAAATAGTAAATCAAATCATTTAATGATGCAAAGAAAACACTGTATCCTTTTTTTATTGCTTCTTCTCCTAAAGCAATCATTAAATGAGTTTTACCTACTCCAGGTGGTCCTAAAAGAATTAGATTATATATATTGTCTACCCAATTCATTTCTTTTAAAATATTTAATTTTGTTTTGTCTAATGATTTTTGAAAGTTTAAATCAAAATTTTCTAAAGTTTTTATATATGGAAAATTAGCTTTTTTTAACCTAAGATTAAATGCTTCATTTTCTTTTCTTTCTATTTCTGCTTTTAAAATTTTATAGATAAAATCTTTGTAGGTTAATCCTTCTTTTTCAGCTTCTTCAAGATATCTCATAATATTATTTTTTAAAGAGAAAAGTTTCAAAGTTTTAGCCATTTCTCTTATTTCTTCTAAATTATTCATATTTTATTTCACCTGCTCATTTTGAATATTTTGATATTCATTAATACTTCTAACTTTAACCTCATAATATTGAGATATATTATTTTTTTGACTATATCTATTTTCTCTAGAAATTTCTGATTCTTTTAAAGAAAATTGTTCAGCTTTTAATTTTAAAGTTGTTATTGTAAAATCATTTTTTGCAAAAGCATAATCAATAGCAGTAAGTAAAGTTTTTAAATTGTGTTCTTTTTCAATTGCTGTAAATTTTTCTAAATTCCTTCTTATCGCTTTAGGCGACAATTTCATTAAATTTTTTAAGTATTCACTTATCCGCTCATTTGATTCAAATTTTTTTAAATACTCCTCTCTTAATTCCGCAACACTTTTATCTATATTCCTATGATAAGGTTCTTTTTGAAGGAGTTTACCTTTTTCCTTTGGAATATTGTATGAAACTATTAATTCTAAATCTAGAGTTCTAATTTTTAAAATATTATCTTTGATATCTAAAACAACAGTTTTATGGTCAGTGTAAGTTCCTTTTGGGAGAGAATATTTATTTCCATTATATGAAATTGTATTGTCTTTTCTCACTCTATGCTGTATAATTGGAGTATCTTTAGTTAAGTACCTAGTAGCTAAGTATTGTTTTTCAAGGGAGAATACTTCTGCTGGTACTTTTTTTGTTATTTCATGAATTTTTCCATTTCCTGTTCTTTCTAGCCACTTGTAAAAAGAATTATTAAAAGAATCGATATTTTTAAAAGTTCTATATCTAGCAAAATTATTCTTAACAAACTTTACAACAGCTTCAATTTTTCCTTTATTTTCAGGATCATAAGGTCTTGAAAACATAGGTTTAAAATGTGATTTATCTACAAACTTTTGAAAAGGTTTAGAAAGTTTAAAAGTTCCGTCATCATTTTCAGCGATTAAAGCTGTTTTAGTTCTATCATAGACAATTTCTTCAGGTATTCCACCAAAGAATTTAAATGCTTTTTCATGAGCTTTAACAAAATCTTCTGCATTAAAAGGTTTTTCTTGCCATATTCCAAATTTATACCTAGAATGAGAAAGAACAATTAAAAATACCCATAATTTAACATTATTTCCATCTATGTCTTTAAGAATAATCTCTCCAAAATCAACTTGAGCTTGTTTTCCCATTGGAAGCTCAGGAACAGCAACATATTCTCTAACTCTAGTTATTCTATTTAAGTTATATTTTTCTTTAATTTTAGCAACATATTTTCTAACTAAACTATTAGAAGCGTTAAACTCAGGATAATTTTCTTTTAAGCGATCATAAATTTGTGCGGCAGACAAGAATCTAAATTTTTTAAGCCAATCTATTATTTCATCAGCATATTTATCTAAAACAGATTCCTGTTTTCTTTCAATATCTTCTTTAAGAAGTTTTAAATACTCTTTTTCTTCCATATTCCAATATTTTTTTACAGTTCTAGTATCAATATTTAAGTATTTAGCAACTTGAGCTTCAGTTAATTTAATAGGTAATGCTTTTAATTTTTTAATATCTTCAAACATACATATTCCTTTCAAGAATAATCATCTCCTTCTAAAGTGAGTTAATTGATTATTCTTATTTACTATATTTAAAAAATTTTTTCAACATTTTCCTTTATCATTTTTTTGCAAATACCCTTATCAATTTCTTACATCTTATTATATCAGTTACACTAAACAAATAACAAATGGATATTCTAATCCTTTTATATTATTTTTATTAGTTAGCATTAAGGTATTTGGAACTTTTTTATGAGTTTCATATCCTATATTACATTCCCATCCAAAAGTATTTAAAATTCTCCATTTTAATTTTTCAGCAAATTCATAATTTTGAGAATTATTTTTTAAAAAAAGAATAACAATATCATCAGGAGTAACTGTAGGATTTTTTTCTTTTATTTCTCCAACTATCTCTAATATTTTATCCATATATTGATCTACTCCTGTTTTTATAAGCTCAATTGTTTTTATTTTTTCAATTTCAAGATCTTCAAATCTTTTTAAAGGTTTCCTAGTTAAAATATAATTACCTTTTTCTTCTTTTACTGAGTACCCACATGCTTCCAATTCTGTTTTAGATAACCAACTTATTCTTTTTTCTTCAAATAATCCCATTCCTAATGCATGTGCAAACATTAAAGTTTTAGGATCAGTTCGATAACATTTATTTAGTAAAAAATCAAAAGAACTTTCAATTTCAGTATTAAAAATATTTTGAAAAATATCCCCAGCCAAATATACTGTATTTTTAGTAACTTTTTTACATAACTCAAAAAAGGATTGAGGAAAATCTTGACTTTCATCGACTAAAATATAATCGAAAAATGGTTCATAATTTTTTTTCTCAAGTTCATCAATAGCCCTTTGACAAACAGAAGAAAAATTTTGATTTTCTCTATAAGTATAAAAATTTAAATTATAATAATTACAAATAAAACTATATAATCCTATATTAGGATTTTGTTTTGACCCCCATCCTCTACAGCACCACAATTTTTCATTCCATTTAATTTGTTCTTCTACTTTCATAAAATCAAAAAATTGTGGAATTCTTTTATTAAGAGTATCATGTAAAATTTTATTATAACAAGTAAAGGCTATTTTTATATTTGGATCTTTAAGATAAATATTTTTTAGTTTATGTAATAATAACTCTGTTTTTCCAGTTCCAGCTAATCCTTGAATTTTAATACATTTTTTTTTGGGTTCTTGATATAAAAATCTTGATTGTTGTCCATCAAATATTATAATTTTCTTTTTTATTTTTTCTAAAATAGTATTAGGAATTTCTCCTTTAATACGTTCACTATCATTAATGCTACCAGTTAATAAAGAAATAATTATTTCTAAATCCCTTTTTTCTTTTTCATTATTTAATTTATGATCTTCTAATATTTGCTCTAACTTTGTATTCTCAAATTCTTGATAATCAATTCTATTTATCAAATCATTTTTCCAATATCTAGGCCTTTTCAATTGGTCTTTAAATTTAAATTTATCAGAAATATATCCTAAATCATCTAAAATGTCATCAATATAATTTCTAAACTCAGAAGAAGTTGAATTATTTTTAAAATCAATAAAAATAATTTTAAATTTAGGAATTAGTAAAAAACAACCTTCATTATAATCATATTCTTCTTCTATTGATAAAGGTTTATTTAAAATAAAAACTTGTAAAAAACTATCATTTGAATATTTTTGGAAAATATTTATTAAATTTTTTTTACTTCCATTCTCTTGAGTAAGATTCGTATAAAATAATTCATTCTCCATATCTATTTTTCCTCCTTGTTATAAAAAACTAAATATATTATATTTTTATAAATATATATACTTATAGTATAATA
>OGWQ01000793.1_pt1 | contig 21882 bp, 18 predicted proteins | sample 1576091 | NCBI WGS metagenome assembly OGWQ01 (sample SAMEA3541584, study PRJEB24748) | human gut metagenome | biome: human gut; feature: human-associated habitat; material: faeces | place: China | collected 2012
AGCGAAGACAGCAAAGAGATGTTTGAATACCTCAAAGGCTACTCTCCACTGCACATGTTCGTGCCGGAAGAGCTGGAGCAGGTCACCTACTTCGGTCTGGGTCCCAAGGAGAACTATATCGATAAGCGCCACGCCGCCAGCCACGGCCTGTACCACGATACCGTGGACGGCCTTCACGAGGACTATATCCGTCCTCAGGAGAGCGGCGCTCACGGAAGCTGCGACTACGTCATTCTGGAAAGCGACAAGCTGCGTCTGATCGCCGTCGGCCCCGAACCCTTTAGCTTCAACGCCTCCCACTACACCCAGGAGGAGATGACGCAGAAGGCCCATAACTACGAATTGAATGAGTGCGGCAGCACTGTGCTGTGTCTGGACTACCGCCAGAACGGTATCGGCTCTGAGAGCTGCGGCCCTGTTCTGCAGAAGAAATACAAGCTGATCGACGAGACCATCGACTTTGCCATCCGCATTATTCCCGAGCTGAAATAAGAACATATCAATGAATTGAATACAGAAAAGGGGATTACATCATGACTGAAAAGCGATATTTGAATTGGTATAACAAAGTGGGTTACGGCTCTGGCGATATCGCCGGCAACGTGGTCTATGCGTTCCTGACCTTCTTCGTTATGATCTACCTGTCCGATACCATCGGCTTGAACACCGGCATTGTTGGCACCCTGATGGCAGTAGCCAAGATCTTCGACGGCATCTCTGACATCATCTTTGGCTCCCTCATTGATAAGACTCACACCAAGATGGGTAAAGCCCGTCCCTGGATGCTGTGGCCCTATCTGGGCTGTGGTGTCTGCCTGTTCGCAATTTTCTCTATTCCCACTTCCTGGGGCCAGACCGCTCAGTACGCTTTCTTCTTCATCTTCTATGTGATGCTGAACGCAGGCTTCTACACCGCAAATAACATCGCTTATTCCGCGTTGACCGCTCTGATTACCAAGAACGAAAACGAACGTGTTCAGATCGGTTCCCTGCGCTTCGTCTTTGCATTCACCACCAGCACCATCATCCAGGCTGTTACCTTTGGCCTTGTTGAGCACTTCGGCAATGATGCCGCCGCATGGAGAATCGTTGCTCTGATCTACGTTGTTCTTGGCATCATCTCCAACACCATTTCTGTTCTGTCCGTGAAGGAACTGCCCGAAGATGAGAACGAAAGCAAAAAGGCAGTTGACACCCCCGAAGAAAAGTACACCCTGCGTGAAGCTGTCGGCCTGCTCATCAAGAACAAGTTCTACCTGCTGATTTTGGGTGTTTACCTGCTGACTCAGCTGTATACCGCCTTTACTGGCGTCGGCACCTACTACATGACTTACGTGTTGGGTAATAAGGACCTGATGGGTTATTTCGCCACGGCTCTGAATGTTCCCATGATCGTCGGTCTGCTGCTGGTCCCCACTATCGTTGCAAAGCTGGGCGGTATGTATAAGATCAACTACTCCGGTTATGCTCTGGCCACCGTCGGCAGAATTCTGGTGATTGTGGCCGCCTACCTGGGCAGCGTCCCCATGATGCTTGCTTTCACCGCTGTTGCTTCGCTGGGCATGTGCCCCCTGCAGGGCGACCTGAACGCTGTGATTGCCTCTGCCTCTGACTACACCTACCTGACCACCGGTAAGCGCATCGATGGCACCATGTACTCCTGCACCTCTCTGGGCGTCAAGATCGGCGGCGGCCTGGGCACCGCTATCTCCGGCTGGCTGCTGGCTGCCAGCGGATTCATCGAGGGCGGTGTAGCCACTCAGCCTGAGTCTGTTCTGACCATGCTGAATGTGATGTATCTGTGGTTGCCCATGATCTTCTGCGCTCTGGTTACCTTCCTGCTGACCAAGCTGAACGTGGAAAAGGCCAACGCCAAGCTGCTGGAAGCCAAGAACTAAGCAAATCATCTCAAAAGTGAGGGAACTCGAATGAAAAACGAACACTTCCTGATCTCTGCTCCTGGCCGCACGGAGATCAGCGGCAATCACACCGACCACCAGCGTGGTTGTGTTCTGGCCGCCGCGGTCAATCTGGAAACGGTGGCTGATGTGACGCTCAATGGCAGCAACAACATCCTTGTTCGCTCCGATGGATACCCCGACACCGTGGTTGAACTGGATGATTTGAATATCCGCGAGGAAGAAAAGAACACTACCGCGGCCCTGGTCCGTGGCGTTGCAGCTGCCTTTGAGCAGCTGGGCGCCCGGATCAAGGGATTTGATGCCGAGGTCCACTCCACCGTTCTGCCCGGCAGCGGACTGAGTTCTTCCGCCGCCTTCGAGGTGCTGATGGGTACCATCTGCAACGAGCTGTTCTTTGACCGGAGACTCAGCCCGGTGGAGATCGCCCAGATCGGCCAGTATGCGGAGAATGTGTACTTCGGCAAGCCCAGCGGCCTGATGGATCAGGCAGCCTCCTCTGTGGGCGGTATGGTTTACATTGATTTCGCAGATCCCGATTGCCCTCAGGTGGAGCGGATCGATTTTGATTTTGAAAAGGCCGGCCACGCCCTGTGCATCATCGCCAGCGGCGCCGACCATGCGAACCTTACTGACGAGTATGCAGCTATTCCTCGGGAATTGAAAGAGATTTGCAATTTCTTTGGAAAGGATGTTCTGCGAGAAGTCCGCGAAAAAGAATTTATGGAGGCTCTGCCAAATCTGCGAGGGAAGGTTTCTGACCGTGCCATCCTGCGGGCCATCCACTTTTATCAGGAAAATAAGCGTGTCCAGCAGCAGAAGAAAGCATTGCAGGAAAATGACTTCGATGCTTTCCTCCGGCTGACCACACGCTCCGGCTACAGCTCCTGGATGTATCTCCAGAACATCAGCCCTGCAGGTGCTACGCAGCACCAGGAGGTGGCGGTAGCTCTGGCCGTGTGCGACACCTTGCTGAATGGTCGGGGAGCCTACCGTGTCCATGGCGGCGGCTTTGCCGGAACGGTGCAGGCATTTGTCCCTGTGGATATGCTGGAAGAGTTTAAGAACGGAATCGAGCGTGTGCTGGGCGAAGGCAGTTGCCATGTGCTGAGCATTCGCAATGAGGGCGGCGTGAGACTTCGCTGAGGGAGGAACAAAAATGGATGTAAATGTTTATATCGCTTCTCTGGTCCAGTATGGTTTGGATAAGAAGCTCATTGAGCCCTGCGATACCATTTATGTGACCAATCAGATTCTGGATGCCATGAAGCTGGACAGTTTTGAACCTGCCGACCCGGAACCCATGAGTCTGGAGGAGATCCTGAATGGTCTTCTGGAGGACGCTGTGGACCGGAATGTCTGCGACGATGACATTACCAGCCGGGACCTGTTTGATACCAAACTCATGGGCATCCTGACTCCGCTGCCCCGGGAAGTGCACCAAACCTTTGCTGAGATGTATGCTGCCAGCCCTGAGACTGCCACCGACTGGTACTACAATTTTTCTCAGGATACCGACTACATCCGCCGCTACCGCATCCAGAAGGACGTGCGCTGGAAGACGGCCACCGAGTACGGCAATCTGGACGTGACCATCAACCTCAGTAAGCCCGAAAAGGACCCCAAGGCCATCGCCGCGGCAAAGCTGGCCCCCCAGTCCGGCTATCCCAAGTGCATGCTCTGCGCGGAAAACGAGGGCTATGCGGGCCGTATGAACCACCCTGCCCGTCAGAACCTGCGCACCATTCCCGTCACCATTGCCGGCGAGGGTTGGCACCTGCAGTACAGTCCCTATGTCTATTACAACGAGCACTGCATCGTGTTCAATCGGGAGCACGTTCCCATGGTCATCAACAAAGCCGCCTTCTCCAAACTGCTGGACTTCGTATCCTTGTTCCCCCACTACTTTGTGGGCAGCAACGCGGACCTTCCCATCGTGGGCGGCAGCATTCTCAGCCACGAGCACTTCCAGGGCGGTCACTACTGCTTCCCCATGGAGCGCGCCGCTGTGGAGCGTGAGATCGTCTTTACCGGCTTTGAAGATGTGAAGGCCGGCATTGTCAAGTGGCCCATGAGCGTGATTCGTCTGCGCTGCGGAAAAAAGAACCGGTTGGTGGAGTTGGCGGATAAGATCCTGCTCAGCTGGCGGGGTTATACCGACGAGGATGCGTTCATCTTTGCGGAGACCGAAGGTGTGCCTCACAATACCATCACCCCTATCGCGCGCCGTCGTGGAACTGACTACGAACTGGACTTGGTGCTGCGCAACAACATCACCACCGAGGAGCATCCGCTGGGCGTGTATCATCCTCACGCCGAACTGCATCATATCAAGAAGGAAAACATCGGCCTCATCGAGGTCATGGGTCTGGCTGTGCTGCCCGCCCGCCTGAAACAGGAACTGGCCGGAGTAGAGAAAGCCATCCTCGCCGGGGAAGAGCTGACCGGGGAGCTGGCCAAGCACGCCGAATGGGTAGAGGAGCTGAAAAAGCATCACACCTTTACCAAGGAAAATACCGCTGCCATTCTGAAGGTGGAGACCGGCAAGGTGTTTGCCAAGGTGCTGGAGCACGCAGGCGTCTACCAACGCAACGAACAGGGCGCAAAAGCCTTTGATAAATTTGTGAAGTACGTAAACGAGGAGGGCTAAATCATGAACGTGCTTGTAACCGGCGGCGCCGGGTATATCGGCAGCCATACCGTTGTGGAACTGATCCAGGCGGGCCACAGTGTGGTCATCGTGGACGACCTGTCCAATGCCAGAGCTGACGTTGTGTGCCGCATCGAGAGCATTGTTGGCCAGAAAATCAAGTTCCGTGTGCTGGACTGCGCCGACAAAGAGCAGATGCGCCTTGTTTTTCAGGAGGATAAATTTGATGCTGTCATCCACTTCGCAGGCCGCAAGGCAGTGGGAGAGAGCGTCAAGAAGCCCCTTGAGTACTACCGCACCAATCTGGACAGCACCATGACCCTCCTGGAACTGATGGAGGAATACGGCTGCAAGAAATTCGTGTTCTCCTCCTCCGCCACGGTCTACGGCCCTGAAAATCCCTACCCCTACAAGGAGGAGATGCCTGCCATCCAGTCCAGCAGCCCCTATGGCTGGAGCAAGGTAATGAACGAGCGCATCCTCACCGACTATGTGACGGCTCACCCCGATTTCTCCGTAGTACTGCTGCGCTACTTTAACCCCATCGGTGCCCATGATTCCGGCCTGCTGGGTGATGACCCCAACGGCATTCCCAACAATCTAATGCCCTACATCGCCCGTGTGGCGGCCGGTGTGCTGCCTGAACTGACTATTTTCGGCGGAGATTATCCCACACCCGATGGCACCTGCCAGCGCGACTATCTCCATGTGGTGGATTTAGCTGTGGGCCACCTGAAGGCTCTGGAGTACGCCGAGAATCATACCGGTGTGGAGGCCATCAACCTGGGTACCGGCAACGGCATCTCTGTGCGTGAACTGGTCCATGCTTTTGAGTCGGCCAACGATATGAAACTTCCTTATGTGGTCGGCCCCCGGCGCGATGGCGACCTGCCCGCCTTCTGGGCGGATGCCACCAAAGCAAAGAAACTGCTTGGTTGGGAGGCGACCCATACTGTGGAGGATATGTGCCGCAGTGCCTGGGATTTTGCAAAAAAGAATACGAAGTGATAAAAGCCGTCTGACACCTGGTTGAAAGGTATCAGACGGCTTTTTGTTGAGTTAGTCAGCAAAAAAGGGGATTTTGTGTATAAATTATCCCGGTTTGTCCATGGCTCGGAAAGGAATCTCAGCCTATAATTTAGGAGAATTCATCAAAAACACTCCACCGAGATAAGACAAATATGACCAGATATCATTTCGGATGAAACACAGGAGGATGAAATATGAATCTGCAGCTTGAAGCTTCGGAATACTATCAGAAAGCCCTGAAACAGGGCCGGAAGTCCCACCGGGAGAGCGTTCATCAGGGGCAGTATCCCTATTTGCGGGCGCTGGATGATTTTTTGGAAGATAGCCTTGTGGCAGGTCAGGTGGATTTGGGGGTTATCGAGATTCCCATGGACATGATCGTTGGGACAAAGACTGCGGGAAGGACCAATTCTTTCTCTTCCGATTTCATGCCTTTGCTGAATGAGTACAGTGAGTTTGGTTGGAAATGGCGAAAGCTGTGTGAGGCTCACCTGGGGGAAGAAGGCATCCGCGATCCCATCCGCTGCTATGAATATCTTGGGCGTTTCTATGTTCAGGAAGGAAATAAGCGGGTCAGTGTCATGAAATACTTTGGGGCCTCCACGATTCCGGGATATGTGATCCGTATTCTTCCTGTCCACGCACCCACGACAGAGATCCTGTGTTATTACGAGTTCGTGCACAATTATCCGCTGGCAAAGCTGTATCAGATCCAGTTTACGCGGCTTGGCAGCTTTCCGAAACTGCAGGCGGCTTTGGGATATGAAGCAGACCATGTCTGGACAGACCAAGAGCGCCGCCATTTTTCCTCCGTCTTTTTCCGCTTCGATACTGCGTTCCGGAAACTGGGTGGGGAAAAAATAGCAGCCACTTCCGCAGACGCACTGTTGGTTTGGCTTGGAGTCTATCCGTTTGGAAGCATCTGCAATCTGTCCATGGCTGATCTGACAAAGAGCCTCCAGGCGGTTTGGCAGGATGTTAAGGCGCTGGAAAACGCGGAGTCCATCGCCGTCGATACCGGGACTGCCGATGAGGGAAAATTCCGGAATAATCGGGTTTTCTCCATGCTGCCCTCCTATCTGAATGTTGCCTTTATCCACGAATTGAATCCGGAAAACAGCAACTGGGTCAAGGCTCATGAGCGGGGCCGCAAGCACATGAAGGCAGTCCTCGGGGATCAGGTGATTACACAGGCATTTTTTGGTGTTGGATCCGGAGAACAGGCCGAGGAGGCCATGGAGACGGCAATCAAGAACGGCGCGGAGGTGATCTTCGCCACAACGGCCCCTCTGATTGCAGCCTGCCGCAAAACGGCCACACGGCATCCTGACGTAAAGATTTTGAATTGTTCCATTTCCATGCCTTACACCGGTGTGCGCACATACTACAGCCGCATTTATGAAGGCAAGTTTATCTCCGGGGCCATTGCAGGAGCCATCAGCAAGAGTGACCGGATCGGATACATCGCCAGCTACCCCATTTTTGGTGTCCCGGCGGGAATCAACGCCTTCGCGCTGGGGGTGCAGATGACAAATCCCCGGGCTCGGATTGAACTGAAGTGGGCCTGCGTTTCGGGGAATCCGTTGGAGGAACTGAAACAGCAAGGTATTGACACCGTCTCCACGCTGGATATCCCCATGCCCGGATGGGAACAGGGAAACTGGGGAACCTTCCAGATCCTGCCGGATGGAAGCACGGAGCTTCTGGCGTCGCCTTATTGGAACTGGGGCGCATTCTATGTGAAGCTGGCTCAAAGTATTTTGAGCGGAGACTGGGACGCGCTGAACACCGGGAAACACGGCGGTCAGGCAGTGAACTACTGGTGGGGTATGGAAAGCGGTGTCATTGGATTGGAAATGACGAAAGCCCTGCCCGCAGGAGTTGAGGTATTGGCACAGATCCTGAAGCGTGATATGGAGCATGGCACGATTGCCCCCTTCCACCGGCCTATTGTTTCTCGGGATGGCGCTGTGAGAAACGATGGAAACATCTATTTTACGCCGGAGGAGCTGCTTCGGATGGACTGGCTGTGCGAAAATGTGGATGGAGCCTTTCCCGCCTACGAGGAGTTGGTGACAAAGGCGCAGAGTATTGTTCGGCTGCAGGGAATTTATAGAGATGCGATTCCTCCTGAAAAGGAGGAGACATCCCTATGAAACTTCTGCTGCTCTCTGATCGCGAGAGTCCCTATTTGTGGGACTATTATCAGCCCGGCAGACTTGATCCCTACGACCTGATTCTTTCCTGCGGCGACCTGAAAGCGAGCTATCTGTCCTTTCTTGTGACCATGGGGCGGTCCCCGCTTCTCTACGTTCACGGCAACCACGATGTTTCCTATCGGCAAAGGCCACCAGAAGGATGCGATTGCATCGAAGGCAGGGTCTATGTGCATAAAGGCCTTCGGATTCTTGGCCTTGGCGGATGCGCCCAATATAACGGTGGACAACACCAGTATTCTGAACGGGCAATGCGCAGACGGATTCGCAGACTGTGGTGGGAGCTGAAAAAGGCAGGCGGTGTTGATATTGTATTGACTCATGCACCGCCGGCCGGCTATGGTGACGGGGATGATTATGCCCATCGTGGTTTTGAATGCTTTTTGGAACTGATCGATCATTATCATCCCCAATGCCTGATCCACGGCCATGTTCATATGAACTATGGCACAGACATCGAGCGGGAACTTGAATACCATGGAACCAAAATCATAAACGCCTATGAACGATATGAACTGAATGTTTAGCCTAAACCAAAGTTTGTGGAAAATATTAACAAACCGGGATATACCGTGCATTCAAGGCATGGTGTATCCCGGTTGTCATTACTCGTTATCCTCTTTTACGTTTGGTACAAATTCCGCAATGTCCTCAAGTCTGCACGACAAAACCAAGCACAGTTTATCAAGCGTTTTGGTTTCGATATTCTCATTGGCCCGGAGACGTCGAACGGTCTTGCTGTCTATGCCGCATTTCTCTCGCAGCTGATAAGTGGATACGCCACGACTTTCCATTGTTGCCCATAGCTTATCAAATACGATCATGTGCATACCCCCCTTACTTTGACACCATTTAGTATGGGGGTTATAATCTTTTCTATTAAGGGGATATAATCCCCATATCGCAAAAGGTAGGGATTACAAAATGGCTAAGTCGTGCTTTTTTATCGGCCATCGTGACGCCAATGACGAAATCTATCCGTCGCTCTTGGCCGAAGTCGAACGCCATGCAACGGAGTACGGTGTGAGGGATTTTTTTGTCGGCCGCTACGGCAGTTTCGACCGCATGGCAGCACAGGCGGTCAAGGAAGTGAAAAAGCGTCATCCTGAGGTGTGCCTGATGCTGGTACTACCCTATCATCCCGCCATCCGCCCTATCGAAACGCCAAAGGATTTTGACGGCACTTACTATCCTTGGGAGGATGAGCGTATTCCCAAGCGCCTTGCCATCATCAGAACCAACCAGCGCATGGTGGACGCCTGTGACTATCTCATCTCCTATGCAAGGCATTTCCTCGGTGGCTCCGGCCAAATCGTGGAGTATGCCCGCAAACGCGAGACGAAGAGACTGATCCATGTGACTAATTTAGCTCCTCACACCGATCTATAATAGCATTCAACGGGAAATAGATTCTTGTATCAAAACGGCAATCTAGATATAATTTTGTCAAAGAAGTATTGGAGTATGGAGTCTTAAGGAGGCGTGTTCAATGGCCCAGAACGTAACGCTATACAATCTGCTGGTTTCCTGTCCCGGAGATGTAAAATCTGAGGTCGCTTTAATCGAATCTGCCGTTGATGAATTTAATGAATTGTATACTGAGCCTTTAGGTATAACAATCAAAACTCGGCATTGGAGCAAGAGTTCATATGCGCAGTCTGGAGGGAAACCGCAAGCACTTTTGAACGAACAATTTGTAAATAAGTGTGATGCAGCGGTTGCAATTTTTTGGACAAGATTTGGTTCTCCTACTGAAGAATATGACTCCGGAACCGAGGAGGAAGTTGAAATAATGCTTCAGTCCGGAAAACAGGTGTTCATGTATTTTTCGGACAAGCCAATCCCTCCTTCGCAGATGAACGGCGATAGTTATAAAAAGATTCAGGCATTTCGCGAAAAGTATAAAGATCGAGGCATTTATTGGACCTGTTGACAAAAGTCCCAAACACCCCATTCCCATGGTATAATTAAAATAAGGGAGGGATGGAGCATGATGGGACGGCAAAGCGGTCAGATGAGTATGGTGATTCTGGATATAGCAGAATTAATTCCACGCGATCACTTACTTCGGAAAATCAATCAGATGGTTTCATTTGACTTTATCTACGATCTTGTAGCGCCATATTACCCTGCAAATGGCCGCCCATCTGTTGACCCTGTTAGTATGTTTAAAATGCTGCTGGTGGGATACCTTTATGGCATCAAGTCAGAACGCCGGCTTGTCCAGGAAATTCAGCTAAACATTGCTTATCGTTGGTTTTGTGGCTTTGAGCTTGGAGAAAAGATACCGGATCATTCTACCTTCAGCAAAACAAGAGTCCGCAAGTGGAATGAGAGCAGCTTGTTCCAACAGATCTTTCTGGAAATTGTCCGATGCTGCATGGAACAGAAATTGATAGACGGCAAAGAGATGGCCTCCGATGGCAGCTACATCCCAGCCGAAGTTTCAAGGAACAGCTGGATGGATATAGAAGTTGAAGTCGAGCAGAGCATGTTGAGCTATCTTGATAATCTGGACCAGGAGCTTGCATCACAGCCGGGATTTAAGAAGCCAGCGAGCCATACAGTCACCAAAAAGATTACAACAAGCACAACAGATCCTGAGTGTGGCTATATCCACCACGGGAGCAAACGAGGTGTGGGATACCTCATGGAAGCGACCGTAGATTGTAAATATGGGATTATTACAGGAGTAGATGTATTCCCGGCAAATGAAAAAGAAAGCCTCTTGGTTTTGCGGCATTTGGAACGGCAGCAAAAACAGTTGGGCCTGTCTATGGAGAAAGTTGCTTTGGACAGAGGGTATGACACTGGTGCTGTTCACAGGGGCTTGGAACTACTGGGAATTACCGGTTATATTCCGGCCATCCGTTTTCCCAATGACCCAAGTAAATATGGATTTTCATATGATCCGCAACAGGATACATTTATTTGCCCAATGGGACAGCCTCTTGTATATCACCGTCTGAACTGCAATAAGTCCACAGGGAAATATCTTCGTTGTTACCAGGTACAGGGAGATGTCTGCCGGAAATGCACTTCCCGTAAGACTTGTTTTGATACAGCCGGTGTGCGTAGAAGAATTTTGGCCAGCAGCTGCTATCCTGCGTTTTACAGAGGGCATTTAAGGGTCAATACTCCGGAATACCTGTACATGATGAGAAAACGAAAAATATGGGCTGAAGGCAGCTTTGCTGCTATGAAAAGAGAGCATAACCTTTTAAAAATTCGGAAACGAGGCATTCTTGCAGCGACTGAGGAATGTCTCCTGTCTGCCATGGCATTAAACCTAAAAAGGATGGTTAAAGCCATCTTTTCTGCAATGCTAATGGATAAAATATGGGCCGAGAATATAATTTCTCAGCCCATATTTCGTCTTTGTCAACAGGTCCTTTATTTCACATACTCATCCGATGAAGAATTCAAAAAGCTGTTTTTCGCTCACCTCTCGATGCATTTTTTGTCCGATAAAAAAGTGAGAGAAACGGAGGGGGAACGTCGTTCCGAATTGAAACTGCTTGGCATAGATGAGCGCGGTCGATTATCAAAAGAGGCCTCCGTGTATCGCTTCGTGTTAAACGCAGAAACCTCGTTGAGCGAGTACATTGATTCTATTCGTGCTATGTACCAAGAAATTGCCGGAATGAATCCGGGGAAAAGACGTTCCCTTGAGGACACTCCTTTCGCAGGGTTCAACTTTACAGATCCTGTTGACATTGATGAGGAAGAACGAGAGTTTATTACAACTACCGCAAATCAATTAGGGATAGAACTTCCTAATCATTTTTTTGATTTAGGCAATCTGTCCCAGAACATGCTGCCTTCAACTATTTTTGGGGGACGCGATTTCTCTGGAACGCCTGATGAAATTCAAAAATACAGAAAAGTTAAAAAACTGCATAAAACTATTTCTGATGCGTTGGAATGGACGCCGATTGAAAAAGCGTTCTCCGATAAAAACTGTTTAAGGTTAGCTGTTCAAAATTGCGGAAAAGCAATAGATGAGGATGTTGAGTTAACGCTTACGATAAATAAAGGAGCGCTGTTAACTTTATCGGAGTTCCCCAGATTTAAAAACCATGAAATGGGGTATCTTCTGAACGACTGCGAAATGAGTGTGCTGTTTGGTATAGTGGGCACAGCGGAGTACATTGAGTATTCCGAGTCAAAGAAAAGTGACGTTATTCATCATAGTGGCAGTAACCGTTCTTTCGGATTACCAGGCTATATTCCGAATTACAGCGATGATTTTGAGGCGGAATTAGATAATGTGTTTTGCTATGCTGTCTATCCAGTTGGGGATGATTATATCATTAAGCTCAAAGTGGATTACATCAAGCACAATACAACAGTTGCATTCCCCTCGATCTTGTTCGTTAAAGATAAGATACCTGAGATTCCTTACAAGATCACATCTAAAAACAATCCTGACGTTGTAGAAGGAACATTAAAGGTTGCCAATAACAATTTGGTGCAGCAGGGCAATAACGGGCTGAATGAGAGCCTGTTTTGAAGCGCAAGAAACGGCACTATGGAAAAACGCCAACTATACAAGAACCATCTGCCTTGATACACTAAAGCTGTATTTAGGGTAAGGTGAGTCAGAAACCAATGTGGCTGCTTGCAAAAGCTGCAAGTAGATGTGCCTGTAAAATTCTGATAAACTAAACCCATATTTAGGGCGAAGTAAGTTAGGGCGGAGTAAGTTAGGGAGGAACAGCGACGGGGAGGGGGAAAGTGCGCCTACCCGCCACCTCAAAACGACCTTGAATGAAAAAGAACCAGCAAATACAACCGAGTAGAAATTAAATAACCGAGAAATCAAAAGACAGATCAAGTCTACCATCATCCCTGTTGGGTGCGGAGCTTGACCTGTCTTTTTGCATATAGATCGCTGTGGGATGCCAACCACGGCCCAGCAGGAACACTTGAATGTTTGAAACCTTATCGATCATAGAGCAAGCCGTCAGGACGGTGCGGCAGGAATACCGTCAAGGGAGTCTGGCAAACTCCCGGCCTGCAGGTCTCGCAATGATGCGAGCCCGGTCCCGCAGGAACAGCGACTCCCGATCCGCAGCCGGGCGGATCATTTGACACAAGCAGTTGCTTACAATTTGTCAGCAACTGCAGCCGAGTTCAGCGGTGGTGTCAGCGGCGGCTCGTCAGAGCAGAGGCTTCTACCTCCATGCCGCATTCGTACTGACCGCGGCAAAAGTAAACAGAGACAGGAATCAGGGCAAGACTCCAAAAGCCCGAATTTACAAGGGTTTTCAGTTCCACAAAAGCCTCCTGTTCCCGGAAAGCAGCCGGAAACGGCAGCCAATGCCAACGGGCGAAGTGCGCCTATCTGAACAAACACTATGATCGATAAGGAGTTTTATATATGGCAAAGAAAATCATCAAACTAGGTACATACCGTACTCTAATCGCTCAACTGAACAAGCTGGCGCGGCACAATCGCCAGGGCAGTTTCCGCACCAAGGAACGCTATTATGAGGCTTGTAAGCGCTTCTGCGCTTTTTTGGCGGACAAGTTCCATCTCCAGAAGCTGTCCAATATCAGCGGCAAACATCTCGTCAGCTATGTGCTGTACTTGCAGGAGAAGGACCTCGCTGCCAGTACCATCAAGACCGATCTGGCAGCTATTCGCTTCTTCCACGATAAGATGAGCAATCCCAAGTACGAGCTGCCCACCAATGATGAATTGGGCGTGGAATTGGAGCGGCGGCGCTTCGGCGGAGCGGACCGCACCTGGAGTGAGATGGAATTCGACAGGATGTTGGGCTGGGCTCTGAGCGAGGATCGCTGGGACTACATTCTGGCTCTTTATCTGGGCCGCTGCGCCGGACTGCGTATCCATGAGTGCTTCCGTATCGATACCGCCACAGCGGAGCGGGCTCTGCGAGAATACGACATTATAATCAAAGGCAAGGGCGGAAAGGTACGAACGGTTCCCATCGATGACCGCATCGATACTGCATTAAGCGAGCAGTTGGAACGAACCCCGCGCGGACACAAACTATTGGTACCGGATGGTATGCCCACCCATCAAGCCATCAACCAGCTGCAGCGGTTCATCTACAGCCATCGGGAGGAAATACAGGAAGATGCCAGCCGTCCCCTAACCTTCCATGGGCTTCGACATACCTATGCCGCAGAGAAGTACCAAAGGCTGATTGACAGCGGCATGAGCAGTCTGGACGCTCACTTTGCAGTATCCCGTCTGCTGGGGCACGAGCGGTCCGATGTGACCAAAATTTATTTGGCTTCGCTCCGGAAGGGGGAGGCTGATGAATCCTAATGTTCACTCCATTGATGACCTTCCTCTGACGCTTCGTGTGGAGGATCTGATGCCCATTTTGAACATTGGACGCAACACTGCTTATGAGCTGGTGCGCAGCGGACAGATCAAAAGTATCCGCATTGGACGAAACATCCGTATTCCTAAATCGGAAGTGATTCGTTTTCTGAACAATACATAATTGAGTCCCGCATGAACAAGGCCATTCTATTCACATCGAATGGCAGATGTGGTAGAATGGCCTTGTAACAGCGGGTGTTCTATCCTGTTAGAAAGGAGTTTTTATGACAGGAAGCCTGCAAATAAAACGAGATAAATATTACGCCGTTCTCTCTTGGTACGAAGGGGAGAAGCGAAAGCAAAAGTGGATCGCCACCGGTCTGCCCGCTAAGGGGAACAAGCGCCGTGCGGAGGCTTTTTTGAAGCAGGAATTGGAGAAGGCACAGCAGGCGCAGAAGCACCATCTGAACGGTGAGGATCAGCCGTTCCTGCCGTTCATGGCTAAGTGGCTGGATGAGGTGGAGGTCTACGCCATCCGCAGCACCACCTTGGATCAGTACAAGGCGGTCTACAAGAATGTGATCGCCCCATTCCCAGCCTTTCAGAATGCTACCTTGCGTAGCCTGACACCCGGACAAATCCAGAGTTTTTACAATCAGGAGATCCAACGGGGGATATCACCATCCACGGTGCGAAAGTACCATACCAACATCCGCAAGTGCCTGCAATATGCGTTGCAGTTGGACATCATCGATAGAAACCCTGCCGACCGGGTAGTATTGCCCAAGAAACAGCACAAACCCAAAGGGATGGTCTATTCCGCTGAACAGCTTCGACAGCTTCTGGATTTCTTCCAAGGGGATATACTGGAAACCCTGATCCAACTGACTGCTACTTATGGTCTGCGCCGCAGTGAGGTATGTGGATTACGCTGGGATGCGGTGGATTTTGAGAAGAAGACCGTCTCCATCTGCCATACGGCGGTGAGCAGTAAGGACGGTGTGATCTATGCCGACTCCACCAAAACCCGCAGCAGCTGCCGGACACTCCCATTGACATCTACCATGGCCCAATACCTGAAGGACGTACGGCAACAGCAGGAAAAGAACCGAGCGTTCTTGGGCGAGGCTTATGTGGACAGCGGATATGTCTGCGTAGCGGCAGACGGCACTCCGCTCACGCCTAACGCAGTTTCCATGCACTTTCGGCGCATGATCAAGAAAAGCGGCCTGCCCTACATTCGGTTCCACGATTTGAGACACCCGTATGTCAAGCACACGACAAAAAAATATAATTCTGAAAAGCAGAAAACCCAAGCTACCAAGATAGATTTGATAGCCTGGGTTTTCCGTTTTTGTATCTTCAATTATTCAAAGAGGTCATGGACTTTGTAAACAATCTCAATGCGGTTGTCGGGGAATACATACACCTTTTCAATCAGCAGATCGGTCAACTCCGAGGTTAGCACATCTGCTTCGGCAATCGAGTGAGCAATCTCCTGTCGGCTGCTTTGGCGGGCTTGTTCTTCCCGCTTCAGCTTTGCCTGGGCGGTGACAGCAGCATAGGCATTTTTGACTTTCAGTATTTCTGCGTCATAAACTGCCTTCTCCGATTTATATGTGTCCAGCTCGATCTGCCCCAGGAGATACCGTTCAAAGAGAGCTTGCTTCTGATCCTTCAGAGCCTCCATCTGTTTCTCGTACTCGGAGCATTTAGCAGCGGTGTCCTCCAGGTGAATGGTGCCGTCCTCATGTACGGGCAGCAGGACTTCCAGCTGCTTTTTCAAAGTGAGGAGGACTGCTTCTTCCAGACCAGCAGCATCTGCCCGGACATCGCGGCAGCGGCTGTTCAAATCGGCTGTGGAATGGCGGCACATATAAAACGGTTTCTTTTGGGTGATGCGGGAGAGTGCATGGTCACAGCAGCCACAATAGACCTTGCCTTTCAGTGGGTAATCCCTGGTTTTCCTGGTCGGCAAGGAAAACCGGCGCTGCACAGCCTGCACCTTTTCAAATAGTTCTTTATCAACGATTGCCGGATGATGGTCGGGAATAATGAACCATTTGTCCCGGTTCTTCCTGCGGCTCCGTGTGCCGCCTACTTCAATGACTGCACGACGCCCGATGACATAGGAGCCGATATAGCGTTCGTCCTCCAGAATACGGAGAACCGTAGAACTGCTCCAGCGTCCACGGGAGCGTGAGACATCGTGGTACTGCTGTCCATGAGCTGCTTTGTGTTCTCCGGGGGTCGGGATGCCTCGCTTAAAGAGTTCCCTGGTAACGGCTGCTGCTCCAATTCCGGTTGCGGCAAGTTGGAAAATGAGCTGTACCACAGCAGCGGTTTCCGGGTTCGGTTCCATTCTGCCATTGGCGCTTTTGCGATACCCGTAAGGGCAAACTTTGCTCTGGTATTCGCCGCGCTGCATTTTGGCGTACTTGGCGCTTTTGGTCTTGATGGACATATCCCGGCTGTAATACTCGCTGATCAGATACTTGAAAGCCACATCCATACCTCCGGTATCGCCCTTGTGCTGATCGCTGTCAAAATTATCGTTGATGGAAATGAACCGGGTGTGAAACAGAGGGAACACACGCTCAATGAAATAGCCAGTCTCAATGCTGTTTCGCCCAAACCGGGAAAAGTCTTTTACGATGATGCAGTCGATCTTATTGGCCCGCACCATCTCAATCAGCTCCTGGACTTTGGGACGCTCAAAGTTTGTCCCGCTATACCCGTTGTCGATAAATTCAAGGATTTCTGCATGGGCGGACTCCGGCATGGAAGAAACAAATTCGTTCAGCGCAAGGTGCTGGTTTTCAATGCTCATACTGTCGTATTTGTAATCCTCCAGGGAAAGGCGGATATAAAGGGCAATCACATATTTCTGCACTGGCTCAGCACCTCCTCACAATGCTCAAATTCACTCTGGAAACGGAAACGAACCGTAATCCGTTTCTCTCTTGAGACCTCTACACGGTCAATCAGTCGGTCAATTAGGGCTGCCGTCAACTGGCAATCTTCCTTGATATGCTGTGCATCCTGGGACAGCATTTTATACTGTTCCAGCTGTTTGGTGATAATTGCAAGCCCTGCTTTCAGTTGCTCGATTTCCTCGCTGATGGCCTCGATTTTGGCTTCGTACTTCTCCTTGAAGGTAAAATACTCGTCTTTTGACAGATGGTTCTGGATCAGGCCCTCATACAATCCGCGCTGATAGGTTCGCAGCTGCTGGATTTCCTGTTTACGGCTGGCGATTTTAGCTTGTATGTTTTTCTGTTCCTCGGCTTCTTTGGTGAGGTTTTCCAGACCGAGAGAGTATTGCCCCAGCGTGGTATCAAGCTGTTCCTGTATCATATCGGCCAGGGCGTCCAGCAGCTCTTTTTCAAAGATAAACGCACCAGGACAAACACCCTTTTTGATACGGTTATTGCTGATACAGTGATAGACATATACCTCCTGAGACTTTCTTCGGACGCATTTTTGCCGGTGAAGGCTGTGTCCACAGTGGGCGCAGAAGATTTTTCCTCTCAAAAGATTAGGGGACCAGGAATGTATTTCCCTGTCTTTGGCCTGCTGTGCAGCCTGGTCCAATGCTTTCTGAACAGCGGCAAACAGCTCCCGGCTGATGATGGCTTCATGGGTGCCGCGTACCGTTGTCCATTCATCGGCGCTGGCTCTGACCTGCTTGTGGTCAATGATTTTAGATACCCCTTGCACCAGATCGCCGGTATAAACTTCTGCACGGAGAATTTTGGCAACGGTGCGGGTTTGCCAATGCCCATTGCCCACCAGATTCTCATGGGTGATCTCTCCCAAGGTTCTCTTGTAATGGCTGGGAGAGAGATACCCGGCCTCGTTCAAGCGTACCGCGATAGTATTTAATCCTGCGCCCTCGGCGGCCCATTGAAACATGGTTTCGACTACTTCGGCAGCTACCGGGTCAACAATCAGCTGGTGGCAGTTATCAGGAGCTTTCAAATAACCATAGGGTGTGCGCCCGCCAACATACTTGCCGTCTTTCATGGCCTGCCGCTGCTGGGCTTTGATTTTTCTGGCAATATCCATCGCATAGGCTTCGTTAATCATGTTCCGCAGCGGAATGATGATACCATCGTGGGCGTTATCCGGGGAAGAAGAATCGTAGCGATCATTCACGGCAATAAAGCGGACTTTCTGCATGGGAAAGTAACGCTCAATGTAGTAGCCGGTGTCTATGACATTTCGCCCCAGCCGGGACAAATCTTTTACAATGACACAGTTGATAAGACCCGCTTCAATATCGGAGAGCATTTGCTGGAAGCCGGGACGGTGGAAGTTCGTACCCGTTGCGCCATTGTCAATGTAGGTCTGTACCACAATAATCTCCGGGTTCTGCTCCAGATACCGGGCGATAATCAGCTGCTGGGTTTCGATAGAGGCGGTGTGAGTATGCTTATCCTCAACGGAAAGCCGCACATAAATTCCGGCGCGGCAAGTAGCATCTATCTCCGGTGCGGGAAGTACCACAGTTTCCTTTCTGCTTTTTCTTGCCACAAATCATCCCACCTTTCTTTGACTTGTTTGCTCTGCCAGCTGAATCAGCTGGATCGCTTTCTGGTATTCATCCTGGTATGTAAAGGTAATCTCCAATTCCTTTTTCCCAATCACCTTGATACTCTGTATCATGTGAACCACAGCTTTGCGGTCCAAGGCCTCCATCGTAGAGAACTGTGTGAAGTGGGAAATCCAGCGGTTCCGTTCACTCCGGTTCTCCAGAACATCAGCCAGCTTTTCCTTTAAGACCCGAATACTCTCTTTTGCATTTTCCGCAATCCTCGTGTATTTGGCCTTATAGTCGGTATATTCCTCTTTGCTGATGGTGCCGGTAATCAGGCTTTCATACAGGCGAGCCTTAAATTCAAGCGCCTGTTCCACCTGCTGCTCATTGGCGGCGATGTGGGAGGCGTATTCATTGGCAAGCGCCTGATTGATACTGCTCTGGTCGATACCGTCCAGGATGGCTTGCAGGCAGCTCACATTGTCAATGTAGCCTTTCAGACTGTCCTTGACGCACTCGACAAGATCGCTTTCCTTGAGCATTACCGGGTTGGTGCAGCCATGCTTTTTCCCGGTGGGGCAATAATAATAGTGATATTCCTTGCCCTTGACCTGGTTCGTTTTCCGCGTCATGCGGCTCCCACAGCACCCGCAGATTAAGACACCGGAAAACAGATACACCGTATCCTGCTTGGGAGAAGTCCGGGTATCCAGTCTGCGGATACGCTGGACAAGTTCAAAATCCTGCTTGGCAATCAGCGGTTCATGGGCGTCAGGGACGCGAATCCATTCAGAGGATGGCCGCTGCTCCATTTGCTTGATTTTGTAGTGTGGGGTGCCTTGCTTCCCCTGTACCAATGTGCCGATATAGGTTTCATCCTGCAAAATGCGGATGATTGTTGTAGCAGACCACTTGCAATCCTCTTTGTCGGCATAGCCGTGTTTGGCATAAGGAAAACCATTGTTTTTCTTATAAGCCAGGGGGGAGAGGATACCCATTTCGTTCAGCACGGTGGCGATTCGCAGGGCGCTCGTCCCATCCAGGCGCATACGGAAGATGTCCTGGACAACGCGGGAAGCATACGGGTCAGGTACAAGCAGGTTTTTGTTTTCCTCAGACTTCATATAGCCGTAAACGGGAAAGGCTCCAACAAAATCTCCGTTACGGCGCTTTATATCCAAAGAGGTACGGGTCTTGATGGAAATATCCCGGCAGTAGGCTTCGTTCATAATGTTTTTGACGGATACGGTCAGATCGTCACCGCTGCCTTCATGGGCGGTGTCGATGTTATCCGTGATGGCAATAAAGCGGACCCCATAAGTTGGGAATACCCGGCGCAGGTAGCGTCCGGTTTCAATGTACTCTCGTCCCAGGCGGGAGAGATCCTTTACAATGACACAGTTGATCCTGCCATCGGTGATGTCCTGCATCATTTCCTTAAACGCCGGACGGTCAAAAATGATACCGCTGTAACCATCGTCGATTTTTTCGGATACGATTTGGATGTCCGGGTTTCGTTCAATGAAGTTCTCAATCAGCTTCCGCTGGTTGGTAACGCTGTCGCTCTCGCTGGAGCGATCATCTGTGTAAGACAGACGAATGTAAGCTGTTGCCTGATATTTTGGCATGAAAAAGCACTCCTTTCCTCCCGGAAGCTCCCGCAAGAAAAGAGTGGATTTCGAGGTTTTCAGTTTTCATCCTTTTCCATACACATCGTAGCACGCTTTTGGAAAAAGAGCGAGGATGTCGATTACCTTAAAATCCCTTGCAGGCATTCCTCCAATGTGACCCCGTTGCTGGAAAATGCAGCGTTTACCACAAAATCGCCGCAGCGAAAGCGATAGGGGTTTTTGATCTGATGAAGAAAGGCCGCGATCCGTTCCTCTTTGGGGAGGTCTTTATCTACCGTGACTTCACGGATGTCAACCAATTCATCGGTTGATGTTTGTGTTAGCTGGCTCATAAGTGTTCTCCTTTCTTTGAAGTCGGTTTCAAAATCACATGAATGAGCTGGCAACCGGAGCTGCCAGCTCATGGTATCTGACTTTGAAAAGAAAGGACTGCACCCAAATGATGCCTTGTTGTTGCTAACAGCAAATGGACGCAGCCTTTCAGATAATATCCGTTACTTTCGTCACATTTGCCACGCGCCCCTGACGATAGGGACATTCCTGGTCTCCGCTGGCGCGGCTGTCATAACTCCGCAGCGTCGTTTTACTCGTGCGCCGCAGGGTTCCCCCCAAGTCTTTAGGAGGCCGTGAGGAAGTATCTTTAAGCCCCCATGTAGTCACCGCGCTCCGAAGTGCCACCTTCGGGTTCCAGGCTTGCGTTGATCGCTCAGGACAGCTTGTTCATCACCTCCTTGGCTTGTCCTTCTTGGCGGCGCGCCTGATTCGCTCGTACATGGGTTATGTACCAGAAATGCCGTCTATTCAGTTGTCAATGTACCAGCGAAGGGGAAGAATTGTCCTTCTAATAGTAGTGAAGAAAACTGCGATATTTTGGCCACGCAAATTAAATTTTTTCAATTTTTTTTGCCAGATGCTTTAAGCCCCTCCTGATACTCTTATATACCCAGCTGAGATCGACACCTTCAGCCTGGGCAATTTCCTTGACGGTCATGCCCAGGTAGAACCGGGCGTAGATCCACTTGGCCTGCTTATCCGGCAACTCCATTATCGCAGTATAGAGCTGATCGCGCAGCTGCTTGTCCTCCAGGATTTCTTCTGGGGTCGGTGGGTGCTGCATCAATGCTTTCTCAATGCCATTGTCGCAGTCCAGGGAATAGTGCGCTTTGTAGTTATACATCTGGCGCAGGTAGCGTGCTTCAGCTCGTTTATCGGCCAGGAACACGGCCTGTACTTCATCGGTCACTTCCAAAAAAGTGTCTGTTTTATAAATATCGGGATATAGTTCCCGAAGATTGATTTTCTGCATTATGTACCTCCATTTCGGTTCACGGGTCCAGTTGGCGAGTGAGCCGAAATGGGGCGGAGAACGACACCGGCATAATACGGGTCCATTCCACAAAAAACGACAAACAAAAACGCCAGCATCCCAAAGCGGGAAACTGGCGTCATACTTATTCCATGCATTCTGATTGCCGATCAACCAGCAGGATACTACTGGTGGCGGTGCGTAAGAGGTCGCTGCATGAGCAAGACTTTTTTTGATGAATTATATATTACTGCTCTCATGGCGGCTCCCTCCGTGGGCCGCCGATCCTG
>OGWQ01000805.1_pt1 | contig 21666 bp, 16 predicted proteins | sample 1576091 | NCBI WGS metagenome assembly OGWQ01 (sample SAMEA3541584, study PRJEB24748) | human gut metagenome | biome: human gut; feature: human-associated habitat; material: faeces | place: China | collected 2012
CAATGCTCTTGGCCGCAAGCAGCGATCTCGTTGCCTGAGTACGCCGAATCCCCAAGTCTTCGGGATAAGCGACTTTTCCTTCGTTGCGCAATCTTCTGACCGTTTCAGGACTGGCGCTGCGTCCGAGATCCGTAATCCCCGCCACTGCCGCAATCATGTCCTTTCTTTCCTGCAGACTGTCTGCCATATAGACATAGGCAATGCCTTCTTCGGTCAACACATGCGTAACATCGTCTCCATAGATCATGACAGGAGCCAACGGCATGCCGGACTTTTTGGCAACTTCAACAGCGTCCAGATTCTCCACAAACGTCGGTTGCCCTTTGGCCTGGAAAGTTTCGACCATCTGCACAACAAGCTTGTGTCCTCGCGCTGTCGGCGACTTAGCCTTGATCATGTCGAGCCATGCACGGGTAGCATGCCTGCGTCCATGCGGATCGTGTCCCATATTCGGAGCGCCGCCGAACCCGGACAGACGCGCCTTGGTAACAGTCGACGAGTTTCCCTGCGGGTCAATCTGCAGTGTCGAACCAATGAACATATCGACTGCGTACTGCCCTGCCATCTGACAGAACGCACGATTGGAACGCATACTGCCGTCAGAACCCGTGAAAAACACATCGGGACGCGCGGCGATGTAATCCTCCATACCCAGCTCACCGCCGAAACAATGCACGCTTTCCACCCAGCCGCTTTCGATGGCCGGAATCAGAGTCGGATGGGGGTTCAGACACCAATTTCGACAAATCTTCCCTTTGAGCCCCAGCGATTCGCCGTAGGTCGGCAACAGCAGTTCAATTGCCGCCGTATTGAAACCGATACCGTGATTGAGGCTCGTCACCATGTGTCGTGCGTAGATGCCTTTGATTGCCATCATCGCCATCAACACATGCTGGTTCTTGATCTGTCGGGGATCCCTCGTAAAAAGCGGTTCAATGAAAAACGGCTTGTCCGCAACAACAACCACATCCACCCAAGATGCCGGCACATCCACACGCGGCAGATCCGAGACGTCATCGACCACCTTATTGACCTGCGCGATCACGATACCGTCATGAAAGGCCGCAGCTTCAATCAAAGCCGGGGTGTCTTCCGTACTCGGTCCCGTGTACAAGTTGCCGGCCCGATCCGCCTTGTAGGCAGCTATCATCACTACATTCGGAATCAGATCCACATAGAGGCGAGAATAAAGTTCGATATAGGTATGAACCGCGCCGATTTCCAGTACGCCATCTTCCAAGAGCTGTGAAATTCTCAAGCTCTGCGGCCCGGAATACGAAAAATCAAGCTTGCGGGCAATCCCTTTTTCAAAAATATCCAAATGTTCCGGCACACTGATGCTCGGAATGATCATGTGAAGATCGTGTACCTTCTCGGGATCAACTTGAGCCAAACAACGTGCAAGAAAATCAGCTTGCTTCTGGTTGTTGCCCTCAATCACGACTTTGTCACCGGATTTGAGCAGTGCACCAAGCACCTCAACCGCATCAGCCGTCTGAACGACTTTTGACTGTTTTGCGAGTCGCGCCAGTCGTTCCTGCTTAGCTCGCCGTCTTGTGTCCCATATCTTGGCTTCACTCTTCACCATGCCAGTCTCCAAATCTGCGGCCTTATCCGAAACCTCCATTTCGGAAACGCCTCGTCTATCGGTGTTGAGTATGGATTTTTTGCTATCAGAGCATCAATTAAGCCAAGCGAACAATCATTACCTTCAACGTAACAATCCAGCAAGCACACCCTTGGTCAATGCGTTTTTCCCATTTAAATTCAAATACCTAGATGACACCATTACATTCACAATGCGAACAAATCCGACAAAAACCGAAAGAATCCTGCGCTAAGCTCCGCATCAAAGAAACAAAAGTCCCAGACTCCCTCAGCCATGAATACACCGCTTAACGCCCATGATCTCGTGTGGTCGGATTCTCTGGAAGCTTTGTCCGGCGACAAACCGTCATGGCTCATCCGTCTTTGGACGCCGGATATGCCCTTCGTGGTGCGCCGAGCTCACTCGCGACCCGGACTTATTGCTGTAGGAGCACGCGGTCGACTGCGTTCGGAACGTGCAGCTCTGTGGCTTTCTCTTTCGGACGTCAAACGCGTCATGCGACCACAGGAAACGCTTAAATACTTAAGTTCATGCCCTTGGCAAAAATCCAACGGCGTTCAAAGCGCCCGATTTTTAGCCGGTAAACCTTGGCCATTTTCCTGGGGAATCACCGGAAGCACTGGATTTTCTCTGGCAAGCGGCATTTGCGCGATACACCCCCAAAGCGACTTGGATATCGTGATTCGTTCCCGAAAAAAACTTCACCGAGCGCAACTTCAAGAATGGACCGAAACCATTCATTCCTGCCACTGCAGCGTTGATACGCAAATCGATACGGGAGTCGGAGGCTTTGCTTTGACCGAATGGCTCTCAGCTAAACGAGTTTTGCTCAAAACCGCCTCTGGCCCCTTTTTGACACACGATCCATGGAATTTCGAGGAAGTGCAATGACTGCCAAACTTTTTTTCTGTTTTCCCGGTCAAGGCGTTCAGTATCCCGGGATGCTCGAAAACATTGCTCACCGCGAAAAATGGTTATCCCAAGCCAGTGAAGCGCTGAACAAAGACCTTTTCGGTATCGACTCAGCTCAAGCTCTTGAACACACCCACGCTGTACAGCTCTGTCTTTTGATCAGCGCAACGGCACAAGGCGAAACACTGAAAGCTGCCGGTATTCGTCCCGATTTCGTAGCGGGACTTTCCATCGGTGCCTTTGCCGCCGCTGTCTGCTGCGGATCTCTTGAATTTGACGATGCGGTAAGACTGGTCGCCTTGCGTGGTGAACTGATGGAACATGCGTATCCTTCCGGTTACGGAATGACCGCCATCATCGGCCTGCATTTTGATAAAGTGGAACGATTGTGTCTGGCAACGTCTGGTGTCTACATTGCCAACTACAACGCGGAAACCCAGATTGTGATTGCCGGAAGCGAAGAAGGCATGGCTGACGTCTGTCAACAAGCTCTAGAGAAAGGGGCCAATCGCGTCCAACGCATCAACATTTCTGTTCCATCACATTGCAAACTTCTTCAGGATGCTTCCGAACAGCTGGCTCAAGCCTTTGATTCGGTTTCTTTAAAACGCCCTTGTTGCACCTATTTGAGCGGAAGTACGGGAAGAGCCGTGTGGCAACCTGAGGCAATCAAAGCGGATCTTGTACGCAACATGGCTCGCATGACGCGGTGGCACGACGTAGCCATTGCCGCCCATGAACGTGGCGCGCGTCTGGCCATCGAATTGCCGCCGGGCAACATACTCACAAAACTCAACGCGGCCGAATTCGGTTCGGAAAATGTCGTCTCTTGCGCTGAAACAAACGTCGAAAAGCTCAAAGACTGGTTGGAATGTCGAAGTGTTTCGGCACAATAAGATCTCGTCTTCGCGAGTACATACGCCCTTCTGCGACTAGAGCCAGCAAGTTGGGTTCATGCTCGCGGCTTCTGTCGAAAATAATGCTGATATGTTGGTACTGCCGGTACTTTTCCGTCAGACGCAAAAACTTGACGGTACTTTCGTAGACTCGGCTCATTCGATGAGGCAACAAAGCCATACCCAAACCAGCCTGCACCAAGCTCAGAAGGGAGAAGATGTCTTTGACTTTCGTCACGATCCGAGGTTGGAAATTCGCCAATTCAAATGCTCTGTCAAAGTCGGCACTCGTAGCGAATCCTTCGGAAAGCGTGATGAACTTTTCATCCTTGAAGTCCTTCAAGTCCATCTCCGAGCGACCGTCGGAGTCGATTCTGTAACTTGACGGAACCACCAAGTAAAGCTCATCGACAAACAGTGGCAAAACCTCAAAACGCGAGCGATTGATCGGCGTTTTTTGGGCGTCGATGATGATGACATCAAGTTGATTTTCAGACAGTTTGCACATGAGATTCTCATTGCTTCCCATGCAAAGCTCGTATTCGATGTTTTCCCGTCTGAATTTAGTTCCCAGGATCAACTGAGGGACGGTTCGAACCGTCAACGAGTAAAGCGTTCCCAGTCTCATCAAATCGCTGCCGACCCCTCCGAGACGGCGGGTTTCCGCAACGGCCTTCTCAAGATCTCCAAGAACATGCCGGCTGTTCTGGTAGAGCACTCGAGCCGTTTGAAGCGGCAACAAATTGCGTCCTTTGTGTACAAACAGCGGACATCCGATGCCTTCTTCGAGAGAGTGCAGAGCGCGATGCACACTCACGCTGCTCATTTTGAGGATTTCAGCTGCCTTGCCGATATTTTCCACATGCATGAACACAGCAAAGATTTCCAGTTTCTTTAATGTGATCTGCTCATCCATCATCACGCCCTCGTCACATCGATTACACCTTTGATAATCATGTACAAAGTGCTCAGCCTCGTCCGTTAGCCTCAGCGCAGGGATCCTTACACCAAGGTTTATTGATTCGGGGATGTAGTTTACGGAAAGCTTACAGAGCGCATAGGACAAATTCAATGAACTTTCCGATTGTGCTCAATTTTTTCAACCCGCTCCGAGGTGCTGAACATGAAACGATTTGCCGTTACGGCGCTTGCCGTCTCAATGCTTTTTGTCAGCCCGTTTGCCGTTTCCGCACAGACGAAGGCTCCGACCCAACAACCAGCCGCTGTCCAAGCTGTCAAGCAACTACCCAACGTAGCAATCTTGGCAACCGGTGGCACAATCGCGAGCAGAGGCGCAAACTCTCTGTCCCTAACGGATTACGGCGTCGGTTCAGGTCATAAACCTGTTGGTATTGAGGTGCTGGTTGACGCTGTTCCTGAAATTAAAAATTTCGCCAATATTTCCGGCGAACAGGTTTTCAATGTCGGAAGCTCCAAGCTGAGCATTCAGAACTGGCTGACGCTGGCCAACCGTGTCAACGAACTGCTGGCTAAAGACAGCGTGGATGGCGTTGTGATTACCCACGGCACCGACACGATGGAAGAAACAGCCTACTTCCTCAACTTGGTTGTGAAATCCGACAAACCAGTCGTGCTCGTCGGTTCGATGCGCCCCGCAACCGGTTTGAGTGCCGACGGTCCCTTGAATCTGGTCAACGCTGTCGCGCTGGCTGCCAGCAAAACCTCCGCTGGCAAGGGCGTTATGGTTGTCATGAACGATCAGATCTCGTCAGCTTTCGGCGTCACCAAAACCAACTCCACCAATGTGGCCACTTTCAAATGTCCGGACACGGGTTACCTAGGCTACATGCAGAACAACAAGCCTTATTTCATCAACACCGTAACCAAGCGCCACACGACAAAAAGCGAATTTGACATCAAAGGCATGAAAGATTTGCCGCGTGTTGAAGTGCATTACACCACGCTCGGCACCGACGGGAAAGTCATTGATGCAATGGTCAAGCTCGGAACGAAAGGCATTGTCAACGCGGGCTTGGGTCACGCCAACGTGCCCAATAGTGTTATGTCAAGTCTGGTTGCAGCGAAAAAGGCCGGTTGCGCCGTTGTGGTTGACTCACGCGTCGGTACCGGTCTGATCACCCCTGTGGGTAAGTTCAGCAAAGAAGGTTTCGTGAGCGCCATGATGCACAATCCGCAAAAGGCTCGCATCCTCCTTATGCTGGCACTCACCAAGACGAACGATCCTGCCGAAATTCAAAGAATTTTCGATGAATATTAAGCATTCTCTCTCAATATCCTGATTATCCCCAGTGGTCATTTCCAAGCGGTCCTCATAACTGAAGACCGCTTTTTTTCCCGTCAAAATTCTCGATCGTTACCCTCACGATAACAATCGTGATAGCAAGCTCTATTGATGCTTTCTCCAAATCAGTTGAAACTAAGCATCGAAACAATGGGCGAAAAGGCATTGGTTTCGCCTCTGTAAATTCGGCGGGAAACCCGTCATAAGGAGTCTGCAATGAGAACTACATTCATCGCCAGCGGCGACAGTTTTATTACGCGTCACGTCGCCAAAGACGGATACGACGGCTTTGACGCTCTCTGCGATCTGATTGGCAAATATGATGTTCGTTTTGCAAATCTTGAAATGACCTTTCACCGCCAAGAAGGCTATCCGTCAGCAACAAGCGGCGGTACCTGGGCTATGACTGACCCGACGATGTTGGACGACATGCTTCGGTATGGCTTCAACATCTTCAATACCGCGAACAATCATTCCGGAGACTTCGGTCAGGGCGGTGTGAGTGCCACCATTCGACACTTAAACGAACGCAACATGGTTTTTGCCGGCACCGGTAACACGTTGCAGGAAGCATCTCGTGCTTGCTATTTGGAAACCCGCGAGGCTCGCGTTGCTCTGATTGGCGTTACCTCAACGCTTGATCCTGCGGCCATCGCAGGCGGTCAGGGCGGAGACATGATTGGTCGCCCGGGACTCAATCCGTTGCGCTTCAAAACGGTCCATCATGTCAATGCCGAGCACTTCGCCATGGCCAAAACGTTGTCTGACATTTCTCAGATTAACGCACGCACGGAACAGAAAATCCGAAATGGTTACCTAAATCCGTTCCCCGAAGGCACGTTGCCGTTGGGCAATATGAACTTCGTGCTCACAAACGGTCCGGAATACAACGAAACGTCACCCAATCCCAAAGACTTGACACGCACCGTTGAGGAAATCAAAGAGGCTCGTCGGCAAGCTGACGTCGTGCTTGTCAGCGTCCACGCCCATGAAATGAAAGGTGCCGACTCCAAGGTTGCCGCACAGTTTGTCGAAACCTTTGCGCGAGCCTGTATTGATGCCGGCGCAAGTGCAGTCATCGGCCATGGTCCGCATGAGCTGCGCGGCATTGAGGTTTACAACGGCGGATTGATTTTCTATAGCCTCGGGAACTTTATTTTCCAAACCGAAACAGTCGCCACACAACCGTACGACGCGTTCGTCGGCAAAAATCTGCCGATTGATACCAAGATCGGTGCCTATATGGATCACCGTAGCAAGAACGGCACCAAGGGATATATCGTTCAGGAGGATATCTGGCGAGCAATTCTCCCGGCGTGGACCGTTGAAGACGGAGTCATCAAGGACGTTGCTCTTTATCCGATTGACCTTGCTCAGAAAGGCACACGCTCTCAGCGAGGGACTCCGAAGTTGTCCAGATCAACATCTACCCTGGAGCACATCAAACGCTTATCTGAACCATACGGTACGATCATTGAAATTCGGGATGGGGTCGGTTATGTGAAGATGCCTTGACTATAGATATCACTCATCTCTAGAGCAGTCGTCTTGCTATAAGTCGACTGCTTTTTTTATTGTCAAGCGTGTTGGGCGAACTCTTAAAGTACCCCCAAAATGAACTGACCCCCACAAATGCGACACACTGAGACTCTCGCGAGGTGTGTTTATGACTATCAGTTACCGTGTCCGCAATCTCCCCTCGCCTAGCCCGACAATAGAAGTCGTAAAGCCTTCAGATCAAGTAGAGAGAGCCCTTACAGGCTCTCCAACCCACACCGCACAGCCCCAGTGAAGGCTCGGACGTGCCGTTCGGCATCCGGCGGTTTTCGAACATAAGAAGTGGGTTAAGCCTGTGCACGAAAGCTGTATAACCCCATTTTCTGAAAGAACTGGTTGTCGAACGCATGTCGCATATGCAAGGCTCCTGCGTTCCACCACGCGTCCCGTCCGTCCATCGACGACTTTCACGCTCGTTGGGGATCCAGTCCCCGTTTGTTGAGGTTTCTCGCCCGAGTCTTCGGCTTCTTCCATGCAATCCATATCAGCTTGCGTAGGTGGCGTCTTATGTGGATGTCCACAGCTTCAAATATCCCTTTGCGTTCATCAAGTCTGAAGTAGTTTCTCCATCCTCGCAAGACCATGTTCAGTCTCGCAATCGTTTTGAGCAGGGACGTTCCCCTGGCTCGAAAGAAGATTTCCTTCAGCTTGTCTCGGAGTCTATGGAGGCTCTTGGTGTGCACTCGGGCTGCCCCGGTCGTGCCCACAAAGGTATACCCGAGAAATTTCGCTCTCGAAGGTCGAAACACGCCGCTCTTGTCGCGATTGACTCGCAACTTGAGCGTCCCCTCTATAAACGAAATCATGTTCTCGAGTGTCCTTTCTGCCGCCTTCCTCGATTTGGCATAGCAGTTACAATCGTCAGCAAACCGACAGTACTTCAATCCTCGCTTGTCCAGATATTTGTCGAGTTCGTCCAAGACGATCAACGACAGGACCGGACTCAGAGGCGAGCCTTGCGGTGTGCCTTTCTCTCGCACCTGAACCACGCCCTCGGACATAATGCCCGTTCGCAGATATCGGCGGATCAACCTCAGAAGCATATTGTCTTCGATGTGTTGCCCCAGTTTCGACATCAGTCGATCGTGGTTGACCGTATCGAAGAACTTGGCCAAGTCCAGTTCCACAACCTACGTTCGCCCTTCGGCGATGTATTTCTGGGTTTGCTCGATGGCCTGGAGAGTACTCTTTCCAGGGCGGAATCCATAACTGAACTCCGAAAACAGAGGATCAGAGTGCTTTGACAGGGCTCGAACTATAGCCTGTTGGATGCCCCTGTCCTGCGCCGTCGGGATGCCCAGCATACGTGTGCCTCCGTTCGGTTTGGGGATATCGACGCGTTTGACCGAGGCAGGAATATTTCACCCCTCGAGGATGTGCGCGCAGATGCTTGCTCCGTGTTTATCATAGTGTGCCCCTACTTCGTTGACGGTCATACCGTCAACTCCAAGGGCTCCTTTGTTGGCTATTACCCGTCTGCATGCTGTCTGCATGTTTTCGGGAGACAGTACTTCTTCCAGCGTTATCACTGGCTACCTCCTGTGTTCGTCCAGTGTGCAGCCCTGCGTGGCTCTTATTCCGACCTATCTGGCCGCTCCCATTCGTGTTCGGATGTCGAGTAGAGAGAAGTCATTGCTGACTCTCCCCCTCTCGGAACCGTACGTGCGGTTTTCCCGCATACGGCTCTTCAAACCAGCTTCGTATCGACTTTGTACCCCCAGATTTGGACGCAAATGCGGGGAGGCTTAATCGTCATTTCCCACCACTGAACAAACTTCTCCCACGTGAGCTTACTTCTCTGACTACGCCGTCTCAGCATCCAGTAGGTTCTGTATTTAGCGTAGCGATCAAACTTCGCAATGAACTTGAAGTTCCCGTTTACCCCGTAGTAGTTGTAGTGTCCCTGTAGCTTGCGATTCAGCGTTTGCAGTGTCTCGTGTGGCGGCTTATTCACTCGCTCCCTGAGCCACTGTTTCACTGCTTCGCGCTTGGCTTTGAGCTTCTTCGTGTTCGTGCGAACACCGAGACGGTTGAATGTCTCCGTCTTCGCCCGCGCGATGAAGAATGTGAAGCCGAGAAAATCAAAGGTTTCCTTCGTCCCGCATCGGCGGTCAAACGGCAGAATCCTTGTCTTCTCCGCGGCCACTTCCAAGCTAAACCTCTCCAGACGCTTGATCATTGACCTCAAGATGCGATGCGCATCCCTTTCGTCTTTAACGAGGAACAGAAAATCGTCCGCGTACCTGACGTAGGCCACTGATCCTGGCACGTGCTTCTTGACTCGCTTCTCAACCCACAGGTCAAGCACGTAGTGGAGGTATACGTTGGCCAGAACAGGCGAAATGAGGCCGCCCTGCGGCGTACCCTTGTCGCTGTCCAGTAGTTCAGTTCCATCCATTACGCCCGCTTTCAAGAAGCGCGCTACGTAGCGCAGGAAGTTGGGATCACTGATATCGTTGGCCAGAAACATCGTCAGGGTTTTGTGATTGACATTGTCAAAGAACCCTTTGATGTCTGCTTCCACCACCCATTTGAAGTTTCCGTGCATCACCTTTTCGTTGATAAATCGAACGACGTCATGCGCACTGCGGTTTGGTCTGAACCCGTAGGAGCAGTCCAGAAACCGGGGCTCGTAAACCTCATTGAGGATGTCCGCCATCACACTCTGTACCAGCCTATCTTCATAGGCCGGTATGCCCAGAGGTCTCAGTTTGCCGTTAGCCTTCGGGATGTATACCCTTCGGACTGGCTGTGGAATGTACTTGAAAGCCTTCATGCGACCGATCAAATCCTTCAGGTTTGGAATCAGGTTTTCTCCATATTCCACCTTCGTGATTCGATCGATGCCCGTGGCTTTGCCCGACATCTGTTTGTCATGGGCCATCATTAGTGAGGCCACGTCCACTCTGTTGATCAGTGAGAAAAGCTTCTTGTGCTCTTCTGACTGCGATCTTATTGGCTTCAGTTCATGTTTCATGCTTTCTTGACTTCCAGCGTCAAGCATGCTTCACCTCTGTCAATTGCTGGTTTGTCGCTCCCTTGGCTCCACCTGCTTTCGCAGGTTTCATAGCTACTATGAAGCGATCCGACTTCTGGCAAGTCATCGTCCGTCCCTCAGCCTTCTCAGCCTTGTTTCAGGTCTACCCCTTTGGGGAACTTGCCAGATCTCCCAGGTACATAGTTGAGTTGTTGTGTGCTCGCCGCGCCCTCAGATCCCGGTGGAATCTTCATGATCAGGCAGTCTCGATCATGCTCTTCTGTCTGCGACCGACGGAAAGGTATCGACTTCCACTTTAGGGAATAACGGGACTCAATAGCTTCACTTTCGTTGCGACTCTCACACTCCTTTGCCTACGCTTAAGCCTCTCCTCGCAGATGCGGCTCCAAGGCTAAGTACTGGCTGCTTGCCAGGCTTTGCCAAACGGGGACTTTCACCCCGCTAACTCAACTACGCCGAACTGGCGCACTCCGTCCGTTCCCGACCGAGGCGATCTACTTGGTACCCTTCGACTTTTATAGCTACTGTCGCCGAGTTCGCAGTTTCTGCACTCTCTACTTACAAGTTCAAATTCGGCCCTTCAGCACTTTCGTGCCTACTACGGCCTCTGCTGACTTCCTTGTCGACATCCCTTCGCCTCGCGACGTCGGTAGCCCTTTGTGGGCATCGGTAAGGATCTCCCCAGGTATCTTCGCGTCCTACCCGTCTGATCTACGTGGCGACATTCCGTTTCAGCATAGGGCTAACCAGTTACGGCCAGCTCTCCCAGTTGTCCCGCTTCACATCAGATTCCTGTACGTCGGGCTGATGCTTTGCTATCGGCTTCCTTCATCAGTTTGTTACCTCCCTGACTCTGCCGAATCGCTAGATCTTCCCCTGAACGGGCGATCAGTGGACTTTCACCACACAAACACACGTGCGCTGCTGGGCGCACCACCTAAAAGAAAACGAGGCGGAAGTCAACCTCGTTTCCCATACAAAATCAAAGAATTAGGTGAAAATTTGCTCAATTCAACGTACCTAATCGCTAGCGTTACGGTCGAACTCTTCTGAAGCGGTTTTTGTAATTTGGGAATCTCAACTTGCAGAACTTCGATTTATTTTGCTTCGGTTAGCATGAAAAAAATGGCTTCAAATGGGACAGATGAACTGAATGTGTTTCAGCTGCTTCTCCAGCGGCGACCGGTGTTCTCTGTGGCATCAACTCGCGTTTGATCAGAGGAACCGAGCTTTCGGCTGAAATCGAATGACACTGCGGAGTTGATCCAAACGATCGCTCCATCTCCGTCGACTCCCATGCCATTTTCTGTTCCCTAATTCATCTTAAGCAATTGCAAACAAACGATGGAGATTGACGTCCTGTGAAAATCCTCTAAGCCCAAGGTACTCTTACAATTTCTGTAGTCTTCGGAGAGCAATTGATTCCCAGACGCAAGCGTAAATTCCCACTTTAAGAGTTCGCCTAACACCTGAGTGGACGACACAAGCCACTGTCTGTAATAGCGCCTCGTCGTAATTGGTTACATCAAACTCGAAAGGAGTAAGTGTGGCATACTAAAATTCTGAACCTAAAAAACTTTGACAATTATTCAGAAACGATCCTGAACACGGTCCTCAGAGCCCACTCTTAAAAAATTTCCTTGTTAGTGAGAACTTGTGTGTTCAGACACCTCTTAGAGTTTTTAAATTAAAAACAGACAATCATATGAATAGTCCATTTCATTATCCCCCTGAAGTTTTCAATATATTAATTGACACCATTCCACTTCTTTGTCGTAGCAAGAAGGACGTTATTCTTTTTTTCTTAGGATCGGGGGTAGAAGAAAAAGATATTAAAAATCTGTCGTATATCGTCAGAACAAACCCGAATTCAATTAAAAAATATGATATTGCACGAGAAATACTTACAATTGCAAACTCGAGAGGAGATAGTTACCTATCGGTTCGTCGCGAAATTCTGAAACGAGTTATAGAGTTCGATAACTTTGATACCTGCTGGGAATCGGATCGACTTAAAGCCAAAGGACTTATAGCGGAGTTACGAAAAGTAGTCAACATAAAAGACTCATTTACGCGAATGAAACAGGAACGCGATGCCGAAAGAGCAAGAGCATCAGCCAAACATCAAACCCAACAAGCAAAAATTACAGAAAGAAATGCAAAAATTGAAGAAATTGCTTCACGTCTTAACTCATTATTCAATATGAATGACCAACCACAAAATAGAGGAAAATTACTAGAAAGCATTTTAAATGATCTATTCAAGGTCTACGGAATTCACATTTGCGAAGATTTTCGGCGCAGGTCGCCTGAAACTGGATCACTCCTTGAACAAATCGATGGAGTCATTGAGCTTAATACACGTATTCACCTAATTGAGATGAAATGGCTTAAGTCTCCCGTCGGCATTATGGATTTTGCAAATCATCTCAACCGTCTATATTCACGCCCAAATGTATGTGGAATCTTTATTTCTGCGAGTGGCTATACCGAAGCAGCATTACTGGAATGCAAAAACGTTTTATCCCAAAAAACAATCTTTCTATGTACACTAAAAGAAATTGTACTATTATTACACAGAAAAGATGATCTGGTTAGCTTTTTGAATAAAAAATTTCAAGCAGCCATACTAGATAAAAATCCATTTCTTGAAATTCTTCAATAAAATACAACCATGCAAAAAGATCAAATCATATCCATTCTTGAAGCTGGCAATTTTCATATTGCCAACGAAAACAATCTTAAGAACGGAACAGGGATTCAACTCCATTTAGACATGGGCGCGATCGTTAATTGTTTCCATAAAGGAACTTATAATGTTCAGGGTAAAAATAGTTCAGCTGTAGACTCCTATCTTAAACTCCACTTAAAAGAAATAGAATCAATACCTAACAAGAAAAGCCATTTAGAGAATCCTACCATCCATAACAAAGTTTTTGTAGTTTACGGGCACGACAAAGACTCACTAAATGAACTTGAAGCAATGCTTCGTCGCTGGAAACTTGAACCATTAATTTTAGATCAACTTCCATCGGAAGGACAAACACTCATAGAGAAATTGGAAAAGTATACAGCTGAAGTTAAATTTGCTGTCGTTTTAGCAACCCCCGATGACAAAGGTTACCGTAACGGACACGAAGATGAGCTAGCATCCAGAGCTCGTCAAAATGTGGTATTAGAGCTCGGCATGTTGCTTACGCGTTTAGGTAGAAAAAATGTTGCTATTCTATTGAAACAACAAGAAAAAATGGAGCGCCCCTCAGATATTCAAGGATTAATATATCTCCCATTTCATGATAATCTTCAAAAAGAAGTGGGACCAAATCTTGCTAAAGAAATGTTAGCCTGTGGCTATGAGATTTCATTAGCAGATCTCTAAATTTCTAGTTTCTGTCAAAATAAATCCTCCTTAAACAGTCAACCAATAACATTCCATTTTTTTAATACGATTGAAAATAACTAGCACTTAGCTATTACAATATGAAAATAACAAATATTCGTCAACATCGCTCTGAGAAAACTGAAGTACTTAGCATACTTCTCTTTGCCATACGTCACGTGAAATATCGAAATAGTCCAGACAATTAGCGTTGTGAAAGAAACGACCTACAAATGTTCTGGTAACACTATTGCACGTACGAAGGAGTAAGCAACAGCAAGGATCCCACGTGGCCACTGTAAGGTTTGGAGTGGATTCCTGATTCACACCAAACAGAAAGTTCTTCGCCCCCGAATAGCCCAGTCTCGATTTAGTGCTGTGCGTATACAGTGAGGTCCTTGGTCAAGTGCAAGTTCCCGAGTGACCAGCGTTGCCAACATGTCAACAGATCATCGATTTACCTGCACTAACCCTCTCAACGATGATTTGGCAGAAGAAAGTCGGAAAAATCGGAACTCAAGTCCATGTCGATAACCGTGCGTCCGATAGTAATAACCAAGTGAGCCTTACCAGTTCCAACAGGACTGAAGAGCAAGCGTTTTTTCTTGTTTGAAAAAATCACAACTGCTCTCAGACGCAAGCGTAAATTTCCACACCTTCGTGGCCCCTACGAAATCAACTACATTGTGTTGGTCACACAGAAGATCTTGCTGAGACACTTCAATAACCAAGGCTCGCTTGTGCTAGTAGGAACACTGGAGTCACAATGACAGCCGCCAATGGCGATCCGGTAACCTGACGGGGGCCTTGCGCCCAGATTCCAAAAGCATACGACATGATGCTGCTCAACAGCCTAAAATCCGCGCCATCCATCAAGCACAAGCTCAGGGTGAAGCTGCCGATTCAACAATTGCTACCTACAAAATCCAATAATTAAGAATCGAACTGAAAACCTCGCCCTCTCGGAAAGAGATCTGCACTTATAATCAAATTAGCCTAAAGTCGGGAAATATTCGAAACTTGTTCATATAGATGAGAGAGAAAAGCCAACGCTTTGGGGAGAAATACTTCTCTGTCAAACGTTGGCCTCTGTTCGTATTTCTGGCACTTTGCGTGCATCCGCGCATTTTCTGTGGAATAGTGACGAGTAACTCAGAGGTCAGGCTATCAATGTAAAACCTGCGTTATACGATCAAACCATCCTTTAACTTCTCCATCAGGATCAATTTCTTCTAGAAAATCACATGTCATTGCATCTGTAAATACCTTACTAAGCCTTTTCTTCGCTTGACTTGCCGTCCATGGCGCACCTTTTTTATTCTTTTCGAAATAAGCTTGAGCGAACCTATTAGGCAAGTCTGGCTCTTCGGTATTAATGTCAACGTTATAAATTTGCTTAATTGCTTTCGAGTTCAAATAATTCTCGATTTCATACTTTTTAGTTAAAACTCCCCAAGAACCATCTGCACGCTGATTTATCTTATCAATGCTCTGCTGATATTGTTTGACATCATTATCATATATATGAACTTCCTTACAATTTATCTTATTTAACTATTGATAATTTACCCAGTACTTCAAAATACTTCCACCTAAAGGAAGAATCATAATTCTTCCATCGTTTTCAAGATCAACAATATCTGAATACTTCTCCCTAAGACACCTATTCATCGCCTTAAAAGCAACGACATCGGTTGGACCTTCAACACACAATACAAGCTGAATATTTTCATTCACACTAGGTAGCACGCCAAGAGTATCAGCAATATCAGACAGTATATCTATTCCTGTTTTCACCACAGGTCTACCCGACTCATTACGATCTAAAAATCTTAGGCCCTCAGTTGGCAATTCCTTAGCAAGCTCAGGACTGTGCGTTGTCAATACAATCTGGCAATTATTTGAATTCGATAACTGTTTAAACGAATTAATTAAAATTCGTTGATTATGAGGATGTTGCGCCGTTTCAGGCTCCTCTATTGCATAGATGACATTCTTTTTATTTGTTTTTTCTAGCATTCTCTCAGTCGCAGCCTTAAAAAAAGCGACCAAAACCATTCGTCGAACACCACTTCCTCTTTTATTCAGAGCAATCCCTTCATCTGTATCCATTGAAATGGAAAACAACGAATTCCATTTCGTCAACGAAGGGCTCGTAAATCTAGGGGTTAGTCTATTAGCCAAATTTGGATCAATCTGCTTAAGCGAATTTAAGGTTTGATTAGCGATTAGCTCCGCCTTTTCTTTGACTTTAGCTTGGATTTCACTCAATTCATCTTGAACTTCATTTATTGCTTCCTGAACCGCCATTTTCATAGGATTCTGAATTTCTCCATCAGAATCCAAACTACTTCTGTCACTTTGAAATAAAGCAAAACTTGGAAGGTACGCATTTATTTTTGATAATATTTCCTTTCCGCCCTCATTTGTTTTAGTTATCTCAATTTCCTTCTCGCAAACATTTAACTCATCAAAAGAATCTAAAATTGCCTTCCGCATGATAGGATTTCCCTTCAACGGCGATTCTATACCACGTTCTTTAATTATTTTTTGCAGCTCTTTTTCCTTTAATGGCAAAAGACTTTCAAAACCTGGCAAACTAGGATGTCTAGCCACTATATATACCGTAGGAAGAATTTTAGATTTAGTGCAATCAAAAACTTTTCTTATGCGTAATGTATCTTTCTCGATTGTTAAATATTCATCTTCTAAAGTAGTTCTTTCTCCCGAATCTAAAATTAACTCTGAAGGTAGTTCAAAAAAGTCGCACGTGATCACAACACGTCCATCTCCATGGAGATTGGCATCGCTCGCTTCAATCTTTACCGCATCATTATTAAAGAAAATCTCCAGAGCTTCAAGAATCGATGATTTCCCAATGTCATTCCTTCCAACTAGCGTGGTTAAATTATTAAATTCGACTTTGACCTCATTTTCGTAGCATCGAAAATTCTTCAAATATAATGTTTTCAGTCTCATACAAAAACCCCATGACTGGACAAATCTTCACCAATGAAGCTGTATGCAGAACTATCTTAGCAAAAGCCCCGATGATGAATAGTTCACCAACGGGGCCTCTCTTCGTCTCCTCTGAATTGAATACTTTTTACGGCACCATCTCCTGCACCTCATCCTTCTTAATGGGCTTCACCAAATCTTCTCGCTTCACGCCTAGATACATGGCAATGGCAGCTGCCACGAACACCGACGAGTAGACGCCCAGAAGAATACCGATCGTCAACGCCAGCGCGAAGTAGTGCAGCGCAGGACCACCAAAGAAGAACATCGCAAGCGTCATCGCAAGTGTCGAACCGTGCGTGATCACCGTACGCGAAATCGTGGCTGTAATAGCCGAGTTGATTACCTCAACCGTTTCCGCGCGGCGCATCTTGCGGAAGTGTTCACGAACACGGTCGAAAATAATCACGGATTCGTTAACGGAGTAACCCAACACGGCCAACACTGCCGCCAGAACAGGAAGCGAAAATTCCCAGTTCATCACGGCAAAAATACCGACCACAATCACGATGTCGTGCAAGTTGGCGATGATGGCGGCAATTGCGAACTTCCACTCAAATCGCATCGACAGGTAAATAATGATGCCGGCCACAACGAGCAACAGAGCCGTCAAACCATCGGTCGCAAGTTCTTCACCAACCTGTGGACCCACGAACTCGTTGTTGAGCATCTTGACGCCGGGAGCGGTTTCCTGAAGCACTTTCAGAAGTTCCCCGGCCATTTGACCGGACGTTTCGCCCTCCTTCATCGGAAGACGAATCATGATGTCGCGCGCCGTACCGTAGTTCTGCACGGCTGCTTCAACACCGAGTTTGCTTTGGATCTGTTCGCGGATCTGTTCCGTCTGAACAGCTTCCGGATACTGCACCACAACCTGGGTGCCGCCCGTAAACTCAATGGACAGAGCCAGACCGTGATAGAAGTTCCAGAACACGGCAACAATGAATGAAAGCAAAGAGATCGCGTTCAGAATATGCGAGTAGTGCATGAACGGGATCGTCTTGTGAATTCGGAAAAACTCCATGATTTTCCTCTCTTAATTCTTTACTTCGACTGCGTCTGCGCCGTATCCGGGCGCCAGACCTGACCGATATGCACTCGCGTCAACTTCTTCTGGCGACCGTAGATGAAGTTCACCATGCTGCGCGAGACAATCACGGAGGTAAAGAGCGACGTCATAATGCCCAAGCAGTGCACCACAGCAAAGCCTCGCACCGGACCGGAACCGAAGATCAGCAAGGCAATACCGGCAATCAAACTGGTGACGTTGGAGTCGACAATCGTCGCAAATGCCATGCCATAGCCTTCACTGATGGCCAGCTGCGGCGTTCGCCCTATTCGAAGTTCTTCACGAATACGTTCGTTAATCAGCACGTTCGAGTCAACGGCCATACCCAGCGTCAGTGCAATAGCGGCAATACCGGGAAGCGTCAAAGTCGCCTGCAGCATGGAGAGCAATGCCACCAGACACATCACATTGCACATCAGACTGATGGCCGTCACGATACCGAAGACCTGGTAGTAAAGGATCATGAAGACCGCAACGAAACCGAAGCCGTAAAGTGTCGAACGGAAACCGGCAGCAATGTTGTCGGCACCCAAGGACGGGCCGATCAGTCGTTCTTCGACGATTTCCATCGGAGCAGCCAAAGAACCGGCACGCAGAAGCAATGCGGTGTCCGTCGCTTCAATCGTCGTCATACGACCGGAAATCTGCACGCGGCCGCCCGCAATTTCCTGACGAATGACAGGTGCCGTCACCACTTCGCCCTTACCCTTTTCAAAAAGGATGATGGCCATGCGCTTGCCGACATTGTCACGGGTCACATCGCGGAAGATGCGGGCACCCTTGTTGTCAAGCGTCAGGTTCACCGTGGGTTCCTGCGTCTGAGAATCGAAACCAGGCTGCGCGTCGTTCAAGTTTTCACCGGTAAGCACCACACGACGCTTCACAAGAATCGGGCGGCCTTCACGGTCAAAATATTTTTCATCGCCGAAGGGGACATTCCCCTGAGCCATCTGCGTCAACGCTTCGGGCGAATCGTCGACCATGCGCACTTCCAGAGTTGCGGTACGGCCCAAAATGTCCTTAGCCTTGGCCGTATCCTGAACACCGGGCAACTGCACCACGATACGGTCAGCACCCTGTTGCGCAATCACGGGTTCAGCCACACCCAATTCGTTAATACGGTTATGCAGCGTGGAGATGTTCTGCTTTAAGGCATATTCCTGAACGTTCTGGATAGCCTTCTGCGAAAGCTCCGCCGAGAGAATGAACTTGCCGGCACGATTGCCTTCCGTCACAACCAGATCAGGCTGCGTGGAACGAAGAAGATCATTGGCGCGAGCGCGTTCCTGTTCATCGTTAAAGGCAATCACAACGGTGTTGCCCTGACGAGAGATACCAGCATGGCGAATACGCTTGTCACGGAACTGGGTGCGCAGATCAGCTGCCGTCGATTCAGCGCGCTTTTCGATGGCCGAATGCATATCGACCTGCAACAGGAAGTGCACACCACCGCGAAGGTCAAGACCGAGATACATCGGCAGAGCATTGATCTTCAACAGCCACTCGGGGGTGTTGGGAACCAGATTGGGCGCGACGATGTAGGAAGGATCCGTGCGATCGGGATTAAGCGCGCGTTCGAGCACTTCGCGGGCCTGAAGCTGCTTTTCAGCTTCCGTCGGATCAAAGCGCACTCGAACGGTGTTCTGCTGAGCACCCCGTTCGAAGAAAACGCCGTTAGGCTTTAACTGCGCGTCTGCAAGCGCCTTTTCCACACGTGCAAGCACCGTCTCGTCGATCTTCACCGTCGACTTGCCGGAACTCACCTGCACTGCAGGCGATTCACCGTAAAAATTCGGCAAGGTGTACAGCGCCGCAATGAGCAGAACCACTCCGATGACGATGTACTTCCAAAGAGCGTATCGATTCATACTAAAAACTCCGGGCCATTCCGTGATCCTTTCTTTCGATTGTCCTCAAGATCAGTCACAGTTGCCTTTCGTTGCGAAAATCAAATCGGCAAAAGGGATTTCCCTCTTAGCCTACAAAACTCTCCCGCGGAGAGTTTTGTTTCGGCAAAAAACGAGGTGATTGTGCAAACACTTCCGTTTTTTGCGCAACAACCGCAACAGGTCATTGACCAATTGCGGTGCATTAACTAAACGGCAAAGCGGGCGTCAGCCATATCCTTTTTTGTCGGATACGGCCCGCCCGCTGCATAAAAGCCGCTTTTACTTGTCGATCGACTTGAGCGTGCCGCGGGGCAAAACCGTCTGCACGGCGCCGCGCTGCATCGTGATCGTCACAGGATTGCCTTCAACGCGGCTGATTTCGATCACGACATACTGTTCGCTCACTTCGGCGATACGGCCGGCCAAACCGCCGATCGTTACGATTTCATCGCCCTTGGTGAGCGCTTCGCACATCTTCTGATGTTCCTTCTGGCGCTTTTGCTGCGGACGGATCAGGAAGAACCAGAACACAACAAAAATCAGAATGATCGGAATGATCTGCATCAGCAAACCGCCGGTACCACCGGCAGCGGCCGCACCTGCGGTCTGAGCCATTGCGTCAGAAATGAAAAACACTTCTTACCTCTTTTAAAGTTTTCTCGTTAAAAATCTTCTCGCGCGACGCCGCCGGCGTGCACTGCAAAGCTTACGGATTATACGGAAAATCCTTGAAGAGCCTCGAAAAAATGCATTAGAGATTTACCAGTGTCAGCTGTTGTTTGCAATTTTGCAATGCGCCTGCGGCAAACATTTCCGTCATCGATCTGGAATGGCCCTGCATCGTTGACCGAAAAAAAATTCTTCACTGGGCTGAAGATTTTTATATCAAAATTCTTCAATGTACTGAAGATTTTTTGAGTCACACTGTCACGGCACCAGCGCCGGTGCATCCAGTCCCGTCTTTTCATCCAACCCGAAGAGAATGTTCATCGCCTGCACGGACTGCCCCGCAGCACCTTTGACTAGATTGTCTTCCACTGCCAGCACGATAATCAGATCACCATTGCCCGGTCGATGAACCGCCAAGCGCAGGAAATTGGAGCCACGCACGCTTCGCGTTTCAGGCGTGGATCCAGCCGGCATCACATCCACAAAATACTCGTCGGCAAAGCGATCTTCATAAAGTTTTTGAAGGTCAATCTCGGTCGACGCGTCCTTCAAGCGAATATAGATCGTCGAATGAATCCCTCGAATGGTCGGCAACAGGTGCGGCACAAACGTGAGCTTCAGGTCGTCCGTGCCGGCTAGGATCTTCAGCTGCTGCTCGATCTCGGGCGTATGACGATGCCCCTTGAGCCCATAAGCATGGAAGTTATCCGACATTTCGGCGGTGATGATCGACACGTCAGCCTTCTTGCCGGAGCCGGAAATTCCTGACTTGCTGTCGGCAATGATGGTCTTCAAATCAAACGTTCCCGGATGCCCCTTTTCGTACTCCATCAGGGGCAACAAGCCCAATTCGATGGACGTCGGGTAGCAACCCGCCATGCCGAGAATTCGAGCGTTCTTCATCTTCTCGCGCATGGTCTCGGGTTGACCATAGACCGATTCTTCCAGCAGGTCCGGACAAGCATGATCAAGCTTGTACCAGGTCTTAAATTCGTCCGTATCACGCAAGCGAAAGTCGGCCGCAAGATCAATGATCTTGACGCCGGCAGCGGTCAATTCACGTGCCATGCTCATTGCCACACCGTGCGGCGTTGCAAAAAACACCACGTCGCAAGCGGTGAGTTCGGCTTCTTCGGGTGTCGTAAAGACCAGATCATCCATAAAACCCCGAAGCGACGGATACATGGCCGTCACCTTGGTTCCCGCATCCTTGCGCGACGTGATGGCGCAAACCTTAACTTTTGGATGGCGGCTCAGCAAACGCAACAGCTCCACCCCTGTGTAGCCAGTTCCTCCCACAATACCGGCCTTGATGTTCTTTTCTTGCATGTCGAAAACTCCCCGAAGACTTTTTTGTTGTGATGTCTTTGGCAAAAAGAAACCCTTCCGGCAACGAGCATAAAAAAA
>OGWQ01000807.1_pt1 | contig 21640 bp, 16 predicted proteins | sample 1576091 | NCBI WGS metagenome assembly OGWQ01 (sample SAMEA3541584, study PRJEB24748) | human gut metagenome | biome: human gut; feature: human-associated habitat; material: faeces | place: China | collected 2012
TTCTAAAAAATTAATGTAGCACAGGACTTCGCCTGTGTCTCAAAAGTAATAGTCGTCTACACTCCTTTACTTTTGGAAATTACGACTTTAGTTGATATTGGGATAGAATTTTTTCTTTTTAAAGATTATTATAAATAGATACATTACTTTCAAATCAAAAGGACTGTTTATCACAGTCCTTTTACTATTATCTTATTAAATTTTTGCATAGTGTTCAATTATATTATAAACGTGATCTGTTGCTCTTCTATAATAGTTTAAAATATCCATATATCCAGTACTTAATTTTGCTGGAATAGTTTCATCATTTTGTGCCTCTTTATCAAAATGCCCATGTCTTGCTTCTTTATAAAGATTTTTTATAGCTGTATATTTTGAAATAGAAAGCATAAATAAATCTCTATCTTTTGTTTTATAAGCTTTGTTAATATCATCAAAGAAGTCAAACACCATATGATTTAACTTTTGAAGAGTCTCTTTTCTCTCTTGTGTAAGTTCTAAATCATCTTTCTTTAATCTCATTAAGCTGTTTGAAACTCTTTTTAGATAGTCACTAATAGTTTCATACTCATCACAAGTTATAAGATTTCCACGTGTTTCCTCTACATATGAAGCTTCTAATCCTTTGTTTAAAATTGTAAAGTTAGCATCTGAAACCTCTTTTTCATATAAATCTAACTTTTCCTCTATTGCATCTATCTCTTCATTGTAAGCCTCTAATTTACTAGGATTATAATAAACTTCCTCAAGCTTAAAGAATATCTCTTTTATATTTGCTGCCATTGTTAAAACCTCTGTTCTTGTTTGATCTATAACAACATTTGGAAGAGTTACCATTAATGAGCTAAGTTTTGTTACTCTTACAACTCCATTATCATCATCTTTAACTATTGTACATAGGAACTTAGCAAGATATCCAATAAATGGAATAAATAAAATTACATTTATCACATTAAACATAGTATGTGCTGTTGCTATTGCAGTAGCCATATTTGCTGTTGAGTCAGAAAAATGAGCTAGAATACTAAGATATGGTCTAAATATAACAGTTGCCCACATTACCCCTACAATATTTATAAGAGTATGTGCATATGCTGCTCTTTTAGCATTTGAACTTGCACCTATTGAAGCAAGCAGAGCTGTAACAGTAGTTCCTACATTTTCTCCTAATACAAGAGCTACTGCTGTTGGATAGTCAATAAGTCCTTGTGTTGCAAGTGTTATTGTAATCCCCAATGTAGCTGCTGAAGATTGAACAACCCCTGTTAAAAGTGCCCCTACCATAGCTACTTTTACTACTCCAAAGAAAGAATCTGCCTTAAAAGAGTGAAATAAATTAATAAATTCAGGAAGAGTTCTAAGTGGACTAAGCCCTTTACTCATAAGTTCCAATCCTAAGAATATAAATCCAAATCCCATTACTGTCAATGCTCTTGTTCTGCTCTTCTCTCCCTTTACAAACATAAAGGCTATTGCAGCAAACCCAACAATAGGAAGCCCATATTTACCGATATTAAGAGCTAATAACCATCCTGTAATTGTTGTCCCTATATTTGCTCCCAATATTACTCCAAGCCCTTGTTGTAGTGTTAAAAGTGAAGCATTGATAAATCCAATTGTCATAACTGTACTTACTGATGATGATTGAGCTAGTCCAGTTACAAAAATTCCCATTAAAATAGCCATTATTCTATTAGTAGTTAAAGCTGCTAATATCTTTTTTAATTTATCCCCTGCTATTTTTTGCATTCCAGATGACATATTTTCCATTCCATAAAGGAATAAACCTAGTCCTCCTACAACTTTAAACAAAACGTCTAAATACATTAATCTCCTCCTAGATAAATTAATATTTTGTTAAAAAACTGTAAATTCTATGTTAAATTTATGTAAAAAATTTCAAAAATATCATATCATATTTTCTAAAATTCTTCAATTACAGTATTTTTTATTTTTTAAAAAATTTTGTACCTGCAAACTGGTACAAAATTTTTTTAATTTTTTTTCAATTTATGATATAATTAAAGATGTAGTTATTTTTCTTAGCTAGAAATAATATAAAAAACTGGATTATTGGAGGTAAAAAAAGATTGAAAAAAGACATTAAAATTGAGAATATCAATAAAAGCTATGACGGAGTACAAGTTTTAAAAAACATCAATTTAACTATACAAGATGGAGAGTTTTTTTCTATCTTGGGACCCTCTGGATGTGGTAAAACTACTCTTTTAAGAATGATAGCTGGATTTATTGAACCGGATAGTGGAGCTATATATTTAGGAGATGAAGATCTTACTTCTCTTCCACCTAACAAAAGAAATGTTAATACTATATTTCAAAAATATGCACTATTCCCTCATTTAACTGTCTATGAGAATGTTGCTTTCCCATTGGGAATAAGAAAAGTAGATGAAGCAACAATAGATACAGAAGTTAAAAAATTTGTAAAAATGGTTGGATTAAGTGAACATATTAATAAGATGCCTAACCAACTTTCTGGAGGACAACAACAGAGGGTTTCTATTGCTAGAGCTTTGATAAATAAACCTGGAGTTCTTCTACTAGATGAGCCTCTATCAGCTCTAGATGCTAAACTTAGACAAAATCTTTTAATAGAATTAGATAATATACATGATGAAGTTGGAATAACATTTATCTTTATTACACATGACCAGCAAGAAGCTCTTTCTATATCAGATAGAATAGCTATTATGAATGAAGGAAAAGTTCTGCAAGTTGGTACTCCTGCTGAAGTTTATGAAGCTCCTGCTGATGCCTTTGTAGCTGATTTTATAGGAGAAAACAACTTCTTTGAAGGAAAGGTTATAGAGGTTAAAGATAAAGAGTATGCTGTTCTTAAAAATGATAAACTAGGAGAGTTAATATTTGAAACTGATAAACCTGTAAAAGTTGGAGATTTTGTTCAAGTTTCAATTAGACCTGAAAAGATAAAACTTTCTAAAACTTTACCTAAGAAACCTCATGAAAACTACAATGTTCTAAAAGTTTATGTAGATGAGGTTATCTATTCTGGATTCCAAAGTAAATACTTTGTTTGGTTAAATGGAGATAAAAATATTCCATTTAAAGTTTTCAAACAACATGCTGTTTACTTTGATGATAATGATGAAGGAGCTATTTGGTGGGATGAAGATGCCTACATATCTTGGGATGCTGATGATAGCTTTGTAGTAGAGGTGAAAGGAATTGAAAAAAGATAAGCTTGGAAGATTATACACACTGCCAATAACTCTTTGGCTACTACTATTTTTTCTTATTCCTATGCTAATTGTACTAGGATATGCTTTCCTAAAAAAAGGAACTTATGGTGGAGTTGAGATGGTATTTTCTCTAGCTAGTTTCTCTATCTTCACTGATAAGATATTTATTGCTATTTTGATGAAAACAATCTATATATCTGTTTTAGTTACTATATTTACTGTATTTTTATCTGTACCAACAGCATATTATATAGCTAGATCAAAATATAAAAAGGAGCTTTTATTTCTTGTAATAGTTCCTTTCTGGACAAACTTCTTAATTAGAATATATGCTTGGATAGCAGTTTTAGGAAATAATGGATTCTTAAACTCAATTCTTCTAAGATTTGGTATAATTGATGAACCTTTACAATTTTTATATAACACAAGTGCCGTAGTACTTATTTCAGTATATACAAGCTTACCATTTGCCATTTTACCTCTTTATGCAGTTATTGAGAAGTTTGATTTCTCTCTTATTGAAGCTGCTAGAGATTTAGGAGCTACAAATGGACAAGCATTCTTCAAGATATTTATTCCAAATATCAAGCCTGGAATAATAACTGCTGTACTATTTACTTTTATCCCTAACTTAGGTTCATATGCTGTACCTAAATTAGTTGGTGGAACTCAAGCTACAATGCTTGGAAATATTATTGCTCAACATCTAACTGTAACTAGAAACTGGCCATTAGCCTCAACTATTTCAGGAGCTCTAATACTTGTCACTTCTATTGCCATTGTTATCTTTATGAAGATTAGCAATAGGAAAATAAAAATTACTGATGAAAAGGGAGCTGATGACAATGAATAAGAGAAGAACTTCATTATTTTTCTTTTTACTTTCTATGCTGTTTTTCTATATTCCTTTAGTTATATTGATTGTTTACTCATTTAATGATGGTAAATCTATGGTGTGGAAAGAGTTTTCATTTAGATGGTATAAAGATCTATTTATGTATTCAGATAATATTTGGAAAGCATTTAGGTTTAGTATTCTAATAGCTATTTTATCTGGTATTATCTCAACTTTAATAGGTACATTGGGAGCTATCGGACTTCAATGGTATGATTTTAAAGGAAAGAAAGCTTTACAAGTTCTTACTTATGTTCCTTTAGTTATACCTGAAATTATCTTAGGGGTTTCTCTACTTATACTTTTTGCAACTATTAAATTTGAGCTTGGACTTACAACAATATTTATTGCTCATACAACTTTTAATATTCCTTTTGTGTTGTTTATTATTCTTTCAAGGCTTGAGGAATTTGATTACTCAATTGTTGAAGCTGCCTATGACTTAGGAGCAACAGAGATGCAAACTCTTTTAAAAGTTGTAATACCTGCTATTTTACCAGGGATTATATCAGGATTTTTAATAGCTGTAACTCTATCATTTGATGATTTTGTTACAACATTCTTTGTAGCTGGACCAGGGTCTTCTACTCTTCCACTACGTATTTATTCTATGATTAGACTAGGAGTTTCACCAGTAGTTAATGCTCTATCTGTACTACTTATTGGAATATCAATTATTTTAACTCTTTCAACTAAGAGTTTACAGAAATATCTAATCAAATAATTATCTTGTAATTTGTATTATAAGTATAGTATAATGGTGTTAAACTAAATTGATAACATTCTAGATGGGAGGATAAATAACCTATGAAAAAACTGATAAAACTTTTATTAATAGTAGCTATTCTTATTACTACTGTTTCATGTTCTAGTTTAAGAAAGATGCTAGGAGCTCAAAATGTTGCAAAATACAATGATATTAGAGCTACATTTGTAACAACACAAGGAGAGATCAACTTTTATCTATATCCAGAGGCTGCTCCTGTAACAGTTGCTAACTTTATCAACTTAGCTCAAAGAGGATATTATGACAACACAAAAATACATCGTGCTGTAGAAAACTTTGTTGTTCAAGGAGGAGATCCTACAGGTACTGGTACTGGAGGACCTGGTTACTTTGTTCCTGATGAGATTACTAACTGGTTAGATTTCTTCCAACAAGGAATGCTTGCAATGGCTAATGCTGGACCTGGAACAAATGGTTCACAATTCTTTATGACTTTATACCCAGCTGAGTTCTTAAATGGACAATATACAATTTTTGGTGAATATATAAGTGATTCTGATTTTGAAAAAATTAGAAAAATGGAGATTGGTGACGTAATTAAAGAGATTAAATTTAGTGGAGATATAGATCTTATTCTTTCATTAAATAAAGATCAAGTTGATCAATGGAATGCTATTCTTGATAGAGAGTATCCTAACTTAAGAAAATATCCTGTAAAAGATATATCTGAATATGGAGATGCAGTTCTTAAATATAGAGAGGAATTAACAAATATCTATACAAGAAAAAATCAAGAAACTGAAGAGGAAAAAGAATATTTTATGCCTAGATTTATTAGAGCTACTGAAAGAAAGATAAAAGAATTAAGAGCTGAAGATTAATTATTAATAGAAATAAAAGGTTACTATAATTTGATAGTAACCTTTTTTACAAAGAAGCATATCTACTTTTCTCAATATAGTGTTTATCTTTTCCCATAATAAACAACACTGTTTTCCCTTTTATATAGTCTATAACATCTTTAGAAATAGTAGTAGGAATAGCTGGACACCCTTCACTTCTACCTAAAAAACCATATTTTTCAATAAAACTAGGATCTGCATAATCTGCCCCATGCACTACAATAGCTCTTCTGTAAGCATTTGAATTAAATCCCTCTTCTAATCCTTGCAATCTTAAAGAGTATCCATATTTTCCCTCATAAGCATCTCCAGTAATATAGAACCCTAAAGAACTCATATAAGAGTTTCTATTATTTGAAAAATTAAGTGGTAGTGTCAATCCAGAGTTTTTTCCATGTGTTACATAGGTACTATAATCTATTTTCTTTTTATTCAAATCAATTACAAAGAATCTTTTCTCATTAGATGGTTTAGTAAAGTCTATTATTGTAAGGAGTCCCTCTCTCTTATCAGGAATTTTCTCATAACCTTTATATGCTTTTTGAAAAGTATCATATTCCATCCTATTTTCCAATTTCAACTGTGAATATATATCATGTATGTATTTATCCCTGCTTATATTCACACTATTAGTAGCAAAAACCAAATTAGATATAAAAAACAAAAGAAGTAAAACTTTTTTTATCATTACTGCCTGTCCCCCTACTATTTTTTTAATAAACTTTATATTGAAATTATATTTTTTTTCAGCTAAAATGTCAATAAGAATAAGAGTATAGGGGGAATAATATGTACTTAAAAAGTTTAAAAGTTGAAAACTGGCAATGTATACAATATACTAAACCTATCTTTGAAAATCTTATGCTATTTATTGGTCCTACTAACAATGGTAAATCAAGTATTATCTCAGCTATTATGTTTTTCCTTGGATATCGTAATTTAAGGACAAAGGATATTAGAAATCAAAATATTCCTCTGGAGTTAGAAGGAACTTTTCAAAATATCTCAAAAAACACATATAAGCACCTGAAAGAATTTGTTTACAAAAGAGAACTTACTCTAAAAATTCAAAAATACCCAAATTATGATATTCAATATAAAGTAAAAATAAATAAAGATTGGAAAATCATCTCTGAAGAAACTTATAGAGAGATAGTATCACATATTCCAATTTTATATATACCACCATTTCAAGATAAAGAACAGATTAGCTTTTTAGTTAATTCACTTTTTGAAATTTTAAAGAGAAGAAATATAAGTGAATCTCTAATGATTAACTCATTAAAAAAACTTGCTAATACTCTTCAAAATGACTATGTAAGTAAAGGATTATATAGAAATCTTCTATTTGAAATCTTTAGAAGTATATCTGAAGAATCACAAAAGAGAAATTATAGTATCATAGGAAATACCATTGTATTCTTTGAAGAGCCAGAACTTTATCTTCATCCTCAAGCTGAAAAAGAGCTATACAATGCCTTTATTCAATTGAGCAATCTAGGAGCTCAACTATATATCTCTACTCACTCTAGTAACTTTATCAGTTTAAAACACTATAAATCTATCTGTATTATGAGAAAGCATAAAGATTTTGGTAGCAGGGCTTTTCAGTTTAAAGGCAGACTTTTCTCTGGTGATGAAGTTAAATATTTCAATATGAACTACTGGATAAATCCTGATCGTAGTGAACTCTTCTTTGCTAAAAAGGTAATTTTGGTTGAGGGACAAACAGATAAAATTGTTCTAGGATATCTAGCTAAAAAACTTGGAATTTATAAATATAACTACTCTATTTTAGAATGTGGTAGTAAAAGTATCATCCCTCAATTTATCAAACTTTTAAATGCTTTTAAAATTCCCTATGTGGCTATCTATGATAAAGATAATCACTATTGGAGAACTGAACTTGAAATTGAAAACTCCAATGATAAAAATCGTTCTATTCAAAGAGCTATTAATTTTAAATTTGGTGATTTTATTGAGTTTGAAAATGATATTGAAGAAGAACTATACAATGAAAAACGTGAAAGAAAAAACTATAAAAATAAACCTTTCTATGCTCTTAAAACAGTAAGTGAAGAGGATTATATAATTCCAGCACGTTTAAAAGAGAAAATTGAAAAAATTTATAAATAATTTTACTATTTTTATAACTACACTTATTATCTAATTATTATTTAAAATTTAGGATAAAAGTGTAGTTTTTTTATAATAAAAATTATTTCTGATTATTCTAATTTAGACCAAAATATTATATAATATTGTGTCGATATATATAGAATTCTAATAAATTTTACGGGGGAATAGTCAATTACCCAATGAATAAATTCATGGGCTTGTAACTCTAGTACACAAAGTGCTAACGGCTTAATTGCCTCCTTCTTCAAACCTAGGTCACATTCGGCGAGTTGACACTGCCAAAGTCATAGAGTTTACTCTACAACCTCTTTGGAGTTTTGTTTTTCTATATATTCTATACCTTTCCTCCAAAGATTCATTGCTCCTATCCTATCATCATTGGATTGGTAGCCACAATTTTTACAACAGAATATATGGTTCTTTTTATCTCTATTACTTTTCTCTATATGCCCACATTTTGGGCAAGTTTGAGATGTATATTTTGGATCTACTGCTATTACTATAGATTGGTTTAGTTTCGCTTTATACTCTAACATTTTTCTAAATTGATAAAAAGCCCAAGAAACAATTGTATATCTATTATTTATACATACTCTTTCTGTTGACTGCCTAACATTAGTTAAATCTTCAAGGACAAATAATGTATTTTGTCCATAATGTTCAACGAGTGCCTTGGTTATACTGTGGTTTACATCAGCAACATAACGGTTTTCTCTTGTACCAATAGATTTAATTTTGCGTTTAGCAGATTTTGTTCCTAATTCTTGTAGGTCTTTTCTTAGGATTTTGTAATGTCCTCTTTTAGACTTAATAGCTTTTCCACTGAAAAATGTAGTTTTTCCATAACTATCATATACAGTAGCTAGAAAATTAACTCCTAAGTCAATTCCAACAATTTTGTTAATTTGAAATGGTGTAGTTTGGATAAAATCTTTAGTCATTGGAATATGCAAGAAATACTTCTTAAATTTATACACAAGTTTAGCAGTACCAAATGTATATGTTCCATCAAAATATTTTTCCATTCCTTTAGTTTCAAAAGGTATCTTTAGTCTACCTTCTAAACTATTGATAGAGAAAATACCATTAGTTAAAAGATAATCTCTATTCCAAACTAAATCATATTCTAAGTTTTTAAACTGTACTTTAGTAAAAGGTTGATTATTAGACTTAATAGTCTTGTATTTAGCCAGTACAGTTTTCATTACTGATTGCGACATTTGAGATTTAAGAGAAAACTTTTCTCTAAGTAGATAATATGTAGCTTCATTTAGTTTATGTTGAGAAAAACATTTGTTTTCAAAAACATAATTTGAAACATAATTTAATGCTTTTCTAACAGCTATCATAGTATCATTTAAAATCTTTATTTGTTCATCAGTAGGATAAATTTGTATTTTAGAAGTAATAGTAATTTCTATAATACATCAACTCCTTTCACTAATAAAATTATATTACATTTTATAGTGAAAATCAATTAAAACATTAATTTTTAAGGAGGTGTTAGGGCGATTCCTCCCAACGCTAAAGTCGTGGGTTTCCTCGCCTGTTTGTTATGAAGAAAATTGTTATTATGATTTTGGCACTAAGCTTAATTAGTTGTGGTAAAGAAACAAAAAAAGTTGTTGAGAAAAAAGAAACAGTTAAATTGGTAAAAAGTATTGAATTAAAAGAAACAACTGTGGATTATATAAAAGATTATAATGGTGAATTAAAACCTAAAAATGAAGTTGCTATTGTCACTCCAACTGGTGGAGATGTTAAAAAAATATATTTCAAAAATGGAGACAGAGTAAAAAAAGGTGATCTTATCTTAGAGTTAAATGATGCCTCTACTGAATCTGCTTATTATGAAGCTGAAGGAAAGCTTTTAAAAGCTAAATCTAGCTACTCTACTGATAGTATAGCCTTTAGTAAATATAAAAAACTTTATGCTAAAGAGTTAGTTTCTGAAGATGAGTACCTAAATGCTAAAAACAATTTTGAAAATAGCAAAGGGGAATTAAAAATAGCTGAGGCTAACTATATCAAAGCCAAAGATAATTTTGACAGATTAAAAGTTATTGCTAAAATTGATGGAATAGTTACTGATTTAGATCTAAAAGAGTTTGAAAAAACTTCTCCAAATCAAAAGTTACTAACTGTTATAGATAACAGCATTATGGAATTGACAATAGCTATTTCTGGAAAGGATTTAGAAAATAGTAAAATAGGTGATAAAGCTGATATTTTAGTTGAAGAGATAGGAAAAAATTTAACTGGAATAATTAGTGAGATAAATCTTAGTTCAAATAGCAACACAAAAAAATATTCTATAAAATTAACTGTTGAAAATAGTGAAAATAACCTATTAAAAGGGCTATATGCAAAAGTTAAACTTCAACATGGAACTATAAAAGGTTTATTTGTACCTAGCCAATCTATTATGATAAAAGATCTTTATTCATATATCGTAGTTACTAGAGATAATGTAGCTACAATATACAAGATAACTCCTAAACTTACTATTGAAGATATGCAACTAATTGAATTTCCAAATTATAAAGCTGGAGATAAATTAGTAATAGAAGGACAATATCTATTAAACAACAATGATAAGGTAAGGGAGAACTAAGATGAAATCAATTCCAGAATTTTCAATAAGAAAACCAGCTACAACGATTATGTTTATAATCTCTATGATCTTTTTTGGTTTTTTAGGATTGAGAAAAATGCCAGTAGAGATGTTGCCAAATATAAATAAACCTACTGTTCGTATTAGAATAAAATGGGATGGAGCTACTCCTGATGACGTTGATAAGATGATAACTCGTAAAATTGAAGATGTTCTACCAAATGTTGAAGGAATTGTTGAGTATAGTTCTGAATCTTCAGCAGAGACTTCATTGATTTTTATTAAATTTAAATATGGAACAGATGTTGAAACTAAGATAACTTTAATTCAAAATGAGTTAAATCAGATTAGAAATAAGTTCCCTGATGATATGGACGAACCTTCAATTAGAAAAAGCTCCTCTTCAGATGTTCCAGCTTTGACATTTACTCTCTATGGTGGAGATAAAATGGAGATGAGAAGTTATGCTGAAAACAATCTGAAGCCTATGCTTGAACGTCTTGAAGGTGTATCTGAGATAAATGTCTATGGAGGACAGGAACAGGAAGTAGCTATTGAGATTGATCCTGATAAATTAGAAAACTACAATCTAAGTATAGTTGATGTCTATAACAAGATGAAAAGTGCTAGTGCAAATCTTCCTGGAGGAATATTAAGAGAGGGAGAGAAAGAGTATCTTGTTAAAATTGAAGCTGAAATTGAAACAGCTGATGAGATAAGAGAGATTATTTTGAGCAACAAAGATGGACATCTTTTAAAATTAAAGGATGTGGCTAATATAAAAGTTGCTCCTAAAGATATTAAATCTATATATAGAAAAAATGGGGAAGATAGTATAGTTGTTATCATCTCTAAAACAGATGGTGGAAATGCTATTTCAATAGTAAATAATTCTAAAAAACTTTTAGAGAAGAATAGAGGTTCTCTTCCTTTAAATACAAAATTAAACTATGAATTTGATTCTTCAATAACCATTAATAACTCTATAAATAATGTTAAAAGTAGTGGTATTCAAGGGTTGGTTTTAGCATCTGCAATACTTTTTGTATTCTTAAAAAGCATCTCTGCAACTATTATAATTGCAGTAGCTATTCCAATATCTATTATCTTTACATTTTTCCTATTAAATATGCAGGGAATAAGTATAAACTTAATCTCATTAATGGGATTGTCTCTAGGTATAGGAATGTTAGTTGATAACTCAGTTGTAGTTGTAGATAATATCTTCAGACATATGACAGAGCTTGGAAAAAATAAGATACAAGCTGCTAAAGATGGAGCAGAGGAGATGGCTCTTCCTGTATTGGCATCAACTATGACTACTGTTGCTGCTTTCTTGCCACTTGTTTTCCAAGAGGGATTGGCTAAAGAGCAATTTAATAACTTATGTTATGCTATATCTTACTCTCTACTAGCATCATTGATTATCTCATTAACTTTTGTTCCAATGATTGCTAGTAAGATAATGGACCAAAAGAAAAATCTAAATGCTGAAGGTAAGATTATGACTACTTTTAGAAAGATCTATGTAAATAGCTTAAAGTGGTCAATTAGAAGAAGAGGAATAGTCTTATTAATTTTATTTGCTCTTTTCAGTGGTTCACTTTATGTAGCCTCAAAATTAGGAGGAAGATTCACTCCTACAATTGATGAGGGAAGATATGCTGTTGTTGCTAAACTTCCATCTGGTTCAGATGTAAATAAAGGGGATAGAATAGGAAAGATACTTGAAGAGAAAGTTAAAGATCTACCTTTTGTTGTAGACTACACTGTTTCAGCTAATGGAACAAGTTCAATTTTAAATATCAATGCAGGTTTAAAAACTTCAAGAGAAGAGAGCATGTCTGATATTTTGAAAAAGCTTAGAGAAACTTTTGTTGAAATTCCTGATATGGAGTTAACAATCGCCCCAGGTTATAGATTTGGTACTAGGGGACTTTATGATTTAGAGTTTGAACTTTACTCTGATAATGAGGCTCAACTTCAAATAATCTCTGAACAATTAAAAGAGCAGATTAAAAAAATAGATGGTATCTATGATGTTACCTCTTCCTTTGAAGGTGGTAAACCTGAAGGAAAATTCTATATCAATAGAGAAAAAGCTGAGTACTATGGTCTTGATGTTAAAGATATTGCTACAATGATTCAAACACAAATTTTAGGGGGAACTCCTATAAAGATAAATAGTGACAACAGTGAAATTGATGTTACTTTAAAACTTCAAAAGAAATATAGAGAGTCAACTGGATTGATTTTAGACTCAAGAATCACTTTAAAATCTGGAGAAAATATTAGAATATCTGATGTAGCAGAGTTTAGAGCTGAAGAGGGACCATCTAAAATAGAAAAGAAAGATAAGAAAAAGAAGATTGTAATATATGCTAATATGAAAGATGAGCTTGACTTGAAAACTGCTCAAGAATTGGTTATTCAAACTCTTGAAGATATGGGTTACCCAGAGGGAATAACTTATGGTACTGGTGGAAAGAGTGCTGACATGGCTGAAATGAGTGAACAGCTACAATATACATTTATGATAGCAGTATTCCTAATATACTTTATTTTAGTTTGGCAGTTTGAATCTTTTATAATGCCTTTTGTTATAATTCTTTCAATTCCACTATCTACAACAGGAGCTTTCTATGCTCTTTACCTAGCTGGACTTAGTATTGATGCTATGGTTTCAGTAGGTTTTGTAATGCTAGCTGGGATAGTTGTAAATAATGCTATTGTTCTAATTGACTTTATCAACTTTAGAAGAGAAGTTGGAGATAATATGAACAAGGCTCTTATTACAGCAGGTAAAACAAGATTGAGACCTATTCTTATGACAACATTAACTACTGTTCTTGGTATGTTACCTTTAATGTTTAGTAATGGTGAGGGATCTGAAATCTATAAGGGAATGTCCTTTGTAGTTGTATTTGGACTTTCAGCTGCTACACTATTAACACTTATAGTTATACCTATATTCTATTACTTTATAGATGATTTTGTAAAATGGTGTAAAAAAGCAAAAAAAGTTATTTTAAATAAAAAATAAATATTATTGGAGGATTTATGGAAGGTTACTTAACTATAGGAGAGATATCAAAATTTACTGGTGTTCCTATTTCTACATTGAGATATTATGATAGTGAAGGTATAATCTCTCCAATTTATAAAGATACAAAAAGTAATTATAGATACTATTCTGAAATGCAAATTCCAGTATTAAGAATAATCTACTATTTAAAAAGGCTTGGATTTTCAAATGACTCTATAAAGAGCCATTTGAAAACTCTAAACTACTCTCACACTTTAGAGTTGATCTCTCAATTAATTTTTGATACTAAAGAGGAGATTAAAAAACTACAAAAACTTCATAAAGAGCTTGTCAAAAATAGTGAGCAAATTAAAAATCTTATCTCTATTGAGGAGAAAATCAACTCTTTTTTTATTGAGGAATCTGAAAAAATAAAGGCTATATATGTTACAATAGCTGAAAGTAATGATGAGGAAAAATTTATAAAAGCAGCTTTTAAAAAGCTTTCTCTCTATACTTTAAATACAGAAAAAGAGTTGCTTCCCATTGGAGTTTGTGCTCTTACTATTCCACAAGAAAATATAGAAAATAAAAGTTATAGAGAGACTAAGTTATTGTATATGAAAGATATTAAAGAGTTTAAAGAAAAGATAACCCTTCCAAAACAAAAATATGCTTGTATGTATTGTAAGGGAAGTCTATTAAATAAAAAAGAGAATATTGATAAGCTTCTTGCTTGGATAGAAGATAATAAACTCACTAAAAGTGAAGGGGATATATTGTTGCATTTCCTTGCTGGTCCTGGTTTTATTAAAGACCCTAAAGAGATAATGTATATTATAAAAGTTCCTATTGAATAGATTGAAAGAGAGAGGGTATTGACTCCCTCTCTTTTTATTAACTATTCTGCTAAATCTGAACAACAGATATTTTTATCTGAATCTATCTCTACCATTATACAATGCCCAGCAAAATAATCTGGATAACAGTAGAAATAAACTTCCATACTTATTTTATCTTCATCAAAAACAACATTTATAGTTTCTGGATACAAACTTTTTAAAAATTCCTCTTTCTCTAGAGGTAAATAAACTTTTTCATTGTCTTCTACAAGATAACATTTTTTCCCCTCTTCATCAACTGGTATCCCACTACTAGCCCATTTTTCAGCAAGGGAGATAATACCATTTTCTAAAAGTTTCTCTTCTAATTTTTCTCTATTTTCCTCTAACCATTTTAAATTCTCTTTTATCTCTTCTAACTTTTCATCTAACACTAATTCATCTTCAGAGATTATACTTAGAGCAACTTTATCTCTATTAAAGAGACTAAATAGAGTTTCATAGCTATCCTCTGTATCAAAGAAATCTTCAATTTTTAAAGTTTCAAAAGTTTTTTTATCCTCATAAATATCAAATTTCATATTCAATTTTCTTAAAAAGAAAAGTGTCCAAATATCATTTGGTGCTAAAGAGTACGAGTTTTTAAAATATTCTAAAGCTTTCTCTTTATCATCTAAATAATAGTAGTTATGCCCCATTCTATAATGCCAAAGAGAATCATTTTTTCCTTGCTCCTCAACTGAAAGTAACACATCTATTGCCTCTTGATACTTTCCTTGCCCATTTAATGCCCTTGCTAAATATGTTTCTACCTCATAATCTCTTTTATTAGCAGATAGGGTTTTAATCTTTTCTATAATTTTATTGTACTCACCATTTTCAATAAGCCGAAACCGTCCCGCCGTCACCGTCCAGGTGTTATAGGGCTGACCGTCCTCCACCACATCGTGGTACATGAGGATGGGCAGGGCCTGACCGTTGCCGGAGAGGGCGCTGTCGCCGGTGCAGAAAACCAGGAGCAGCAGGGCCACTGCAGAACATGCAAACAGGGAACAGATCCGTCGCGTAAACATTGTGTGCCTCCGAAAAAGAAAACAAAAAAGCCTTTCATCCCAATCAATTGGGACGAAAGGCAACCCTTCCGCGGTACCACCCGCATTCGCGTCCTTGGACACGCACTTCATTTCCCGTAACGGCGGAACCACCGTCCCCCTCTCGGGGGCCGCTCCCGGGCGAACCAAGGGGAAGCTTCCCAGGCAGGCTTTCAGCCGGTGACCCGCCCTCTCTGACAGAAGAAAACACCCTATTTTCCCGTTCTTCGCATTTCGACTATGGACTTTTATATCACAAAAAAAGGGAAAAAGCAACCCCCTTTCCCGGAATAGGCGGTGGAAAAACAAAATCCTAAAAACCTATTTACAAGGTAGGTTTTTAGGGATATAATAGAAACCACTCCAAGGGAAACAGCACCCCGCGGTTGAAAAAAGCGGAAAAAGAGGGGATCGGTCCCTGGAATCAATAGACAAACCACCGGGAGAGTGGTAAAATAAAAAGACTGCCTGCTAAGGATCTCCCCCGGCGGGCAAACTGAATGTACAACACCGGCTGTGGGGCCGGAAGAGGATAACGGAGGGACAACCCCATGCTAGAGTTACAGCACATCAGCTATGACGTCGAGCAGGACGGCGACAACAAGGGCATCCTGCGGGATATCAATTTGACCATCAACGAGCGCTTTGTGGCTATCACCGGCCCCAACGGGGGCGGCAAGTCCACCATGGCCAAGATCATCGCTGGCATCTATAAGCCCACCGCCGGCCGCATCCTGCTGGACGGGGAGGACATCACCGACCTGGACATCACCCAGCGGGCCCAGCGAGGCATCAGCTTTGCTTTCCAGCAGCCGGTGCGCTTCAAGGGGCTGACGGTAAAGGACCTCATCACTCTGGCCAGCGGCAAGAACATCGGTGTGCCCGAGGCCTGCAACTACCTCTCCGAGGTGGGCCTGTGCGCCAAGGACTACATTGACCGTGAGGTGGACGGCTCTTTGTCCGGCGGCGAGCTCAAGCGCATTGAGATCGCCATGATCATGGCCCGGGGCACCAAGCTGTCCGTCTTTGACGAGCCGGAGGCGGGCATCGACCTGTGGTCCTTCTCCAACCTCATCCAGGTCTTTGAGCACCTGCATGAGAAGATCAACGGCTCCATTCTCATCATCTCCCACCAGGAGCGCATCCTGAATATCGCCGACCGCATCATTGTGCTGGCCGACGGCCAGGTGCGTTCCCAGGGCACCCGGGACGAGATCCTGCCCGAGCTGCTGGGGGCTGCCCCCGGCGTGTGCAGCGCCCTGAGCGACAAGGTGAAGTGAGCAAAGGCTGAGGAGGGACAAGTTATGGACGCAATTCAAAAGAGCCTGCTGGAGCAGGTAGCTGATCTGCATGAAGTGCCCGAAGGGGCCTACAATATCCGGGCCAACGGCCAGAAGGCCGCCCGAAACACCACCGCCAATATCGATATCGTCTCCAAAGAGGACAAGGACGGCATCGACATCATCATCAAGCCCGGCACCAAGAATGAGAGCGTGCACATCCCCGTGGTGCTCAGCCAGAGCGGTCTGCAGGAGACGGTGTACAACGACTTCTTCATCGGCGAGGACTGCGACGTCACCATCGTGGCCGGCTGCGGCATCCACAACTGCGGCGTGCAGAACTCCGAGCACTCCGGCATCCACACCTTCTACGTGGGCAAGAACGCCCGGGTGCGCTACGTGGAGCGCCACTACGGCGAGGGCGACGGCATGGGCGAGAACATCATGAACCCCACCACCGTGGTGGAGATGGACGAGGGCAGCTACATGGAGATGGAGACCACCCAGATCAAGGGTGTGGACTCTACCGTCCGCACCACCAAGGCCACCCTTGGTCCCCGCTCCACCCTCATCATCAAGGAGAAGGTAATGACCCACGGCAAACAGCTGGCCAAGTCCGACTTTACCGTGGACCTGAACGGTGAGGACTGCCACACCAACGTCATCTCCCGCTCCGTGGCCCGGGAGGACTCCAAGCAGGTGTTCCTGGCCCGCATCAACGGCAACGCCAAGTGCCACGGCCACTCCGAGTGCGACGCCATCATCATGGACAATGGCGTGGTGGCTGCTATTCCCGAGGTGACCGCCAACTGTGTGGACGCGGAGCTTATCCACGAGGCCGCCATCGGCAAGATCGCCGGTGAGCAGCTTATCAAGCTGATGACCCTGGGACTCACCGAGAAGGAAGCCGAGGAGCAGATCGTCAACGGATTTTTGAAGTAAACATTTTGTGGGACGCCCTGGGCGTCCCACTTTTTTTATCCACAGAAACGTGGTACAATGTGCAAAAACGTCCCGGAAGAAAGGAGCGCGGCAGCATGGAGATTCTGGCCAGCACGGCACAGATGAAGGAACTGGACCGCATCGCCATTGAGGAGCGGGGCATTCCATCCCTGGAGCTGATGGAGAACGCCGCCCAGGCGGTGGCCCAGGCGGTGATGGATTTGGTGGGTCCGGCGAAAAAGCCCAAAGGCGCGGATGGGCCCGCCTGCATCGGCTTTATGACCAAGACAGGAGAAGAACCCACTCTCGAGGAGCAGCGGGAGATGGAAGAGCTGCGCTCCATTGTGGAGTCCAAAAACACCGATCCTACCCAGCGCATCGGTATTTTCTGCGGACCGGGCAACAACGGAGGGGACGGCGTGGCCGCCGCCCGGATCTTGCTGGAGGCAGGCTACCGGGTTCGGGCCTTCCTGGTGGGAGACCGGGCAAAGATGACGCCGGACGAGCGGGCCATGGAGGAGAAGCTGAAGGATGCCGGGGGCGAGCTGGAATCCCTGGATCTCAATGACCAGCGCACCACCGTCTGGATGTCCACCTGCGACTGCTTTGTGGACGCCCTGTTCGGGGTGGGACTTCAGCGCCCTCTGGCGGGGGAATTTCTGACTCTGGTGCAGTGGCTCAACCGGATGCACACCCCGGTGGTCTCCTGCGACCTGCCCTCCGGAGTACACGGGGACACGGGAGAAATCTTGGGGGACGCGGTCCAGGCCAAGGTGACCGTCACCTTCACCTGCGTCAAGCCCGGTCTCTATCTGGATGCCGGCGCAGGCCGGGCTGGAAAGATTCGTGCCGTTGATATTGGCATCCCCTGGGAGCTGCTCAACCGTCAGGTTTGGCGTGCTCCGGAGCAAAGCTGGGCCATGCCCGGCGACGTGTGCCGAAATCTTCCCAGCCGCCCGGTAGACGGCCACAAGGGGGACTTTGGCAAGCTGTTTCTTTTGGCGGGCAGCGAGGGCTATACCGGTGCGCCCAACCTGGCCGCCCGGGCAGCCCTGCGCACGGGAGCGGGATTGGTCTTTTTGGGTGTGCCCCGGGAAATCTACCCCATCCTGGCTGTCAAGTGTGACGAGGCCATGCCCTTCCCTCTGCCGGAGAAGTACGAAGAAATTCTGGAGAAGGCAAGGGGCTGCGACGTGGCTCTCATCGGTCCCGGCCTGGGCCGCCACCCCAAGACCGAGAAGCTGGTGCGCGCCCTGCTGGAGGACCTGGACATCCCTGTGGTGCTGGACGCCGATGGCATAAATGCCCTGTGTGGGCATATAGATATTCTGGACAAACGCTCCGCCCCCACCGTCCTCACCCCCCACGCCGGGGAGTATGCACGGCTCACCGGTACTTCTCTGCCGGTGACGGAACGGCTGAGCGCTGCCCGCTCCTTTGCCAAAGCGCATCACTGTACCGTGGTACTGAAAGGCCACGGAACGGTGACCGCCGCTCCTTCCGGCCAGTGCTGGATCTGCGGGACCGGCAACCCGCTGCGCCGCCACTACCCCACATGTCGCCTCCTCACGCACCAACAAGTGTCCGATCCCCCCGAATCAGCCACCCACGCGTCATCCGGTCACCCCAGGTTGTCCGATTCGGGAGAAACGGACACTCAGGGGCACCGTGCAAACCACACGTTGATCAGAGAACCGGCAACCACCAGCACAACACCGATCCAGAACGGCATGCCCAGCGCCACGCCCAACAGAAGCGTGCTAGAAGCCGTGGAAAACAGCGGAGTCGCGTACGAACCAATCGCAAGCGTTTCCATACTGCCGTGCAACATGCCGTATCCCCAGCACGCGTAGCCGCCCGAAATCGAAGCGGCGCACGCAATCAGCGCAGCATATCCACCGATGCCGGGCGCCGTGTCCGGCAAACCGTCTCCCGAAACGAAATGGATGGTCCACAGTACAACGGCCACACAGCAGAAGAAAATCGTCGTGCCGTCGTAACCGCCGGACAACGACGGCGTAAAAGTCGCATAAATCGCCCAAATAAAGGCGCCAACAAACGCGAGCACATACGGTAGGGGGTTACTGGCGATATTGTGGACCGCTTCCTGCATATCAAGGCTTTCTCCGCCAACCGCCATCGCCACACCGATGGTTGCGATCACCGCGCCAGGAATCGCTTTGGCGACCGCACCACGTTTGTGCGATACCGCTGCGGTCATCAGCACCAGCAGCGTCGGCCACAAGTAGTTGACAAGGCTGACTTCCACGGATTGCGCGTTCGTTGTGGCCAGGCCGATCGACAGCGAGATTGACGCCTCGTATGCGATGAACATGAGTCCGCCTGCGATGAGGTACTTGCATGGCGCTTCGCGGATTGGTTTCGGACGGCGCACAATGAACAGCATGACACCACCGACGGTGTAGATGAGCGCCGAACCGAGCGTGGCGCCGAACGATTCGGAGACCAGTCGCACGAGGCCGGCCATGAAGCCCCACAGGACGATTGCGAACAGGCCGATGAGTGTCGCCGCGTGTGATGTGGCATGGCCGAGTAGCGGATTGCAGGAGTTGCCGGTGGGGTGGTTTGCGCCGGAATCGGAGGGGGGCTTCTGGTTCGTGTTCACGGGCTCCAGCCTACCCATCGCCCTCCACGAGTGTCCGATTCTGCAGAATCGGACACTCCTGCAACCTGCGATGCCGCGAACCCGATTACCCCCGGAACCGCACCAACAGCAGAGTCAACCACCCCATCCGACGCTGCCACACCAGCCGTATCGGCAGCCAAGTCCATGCGTCCCGCATCCACACAGCCCACGCGTCCCGCACCTCCACGGCCCGCCGACGCGCACACGTCGCCCATGACCAAATCATCCAACGTCACACCGAACATGTCGCAAAGCATCAGCAGCTTGTCACAAACGTCGCGTTCCACGCCACCATCTTGCGGTTGCATTGCGACTCGCAACCAAATTTTGCGACGCAACCGACAGTTGCGCGGCGCGAAGTTGGCTTCACGGGTCTTTTACGACAATAGAAAAACCCTTGAAATTCCAACGATTCCAAGGGTTTCGAATGGAGCGGATGACGGGAGTCGAACCCGCCTTTAAAGCTTGGGAAGCTTTCGTTCTACCGATGAACTACATCCGCAAGGTGTGCCTTTTGGGCACGAGCCATTAGTCTAGCACGCAACGGATGCGTATGCGGACACAGACCGACATGCGATACCAATTTTCCGCAATATCATGGAGACTCAACCACGCGGCCGCTGCGAATAGTCGCGAGAATATCTGCCAGCCGAGCCGCCCGAATCATGCGCGGATCCATACTGCGTTCCAAATTGCGGCCCACCGGCACCAGCCATCGCAGAACGTCCGCCTTGCCGAATATCCGCCGCCGCAACGCCGCTCGTGGCATAGCCACCGGCCAAATATCCGGACTGCACGCCCTGCTGCCGCATCTCCTGGCCCATCTGCATGAGCCGCGCAATGCGGTCCTGAATCGGCGGATGCGTGGAAAACAGGCGCGAGAAGCCCTCCGCGGAGAACGGACTGGCGATCATCATCGCAGCCACCGACTGCGTGCCGGCGGTCTTCTCCATCGGCATCGCGGCTGCGCCGCCGGAAATCTTGCTCAACGCGGAAGCGAGCGCTTCCGGATCCTCCGTCAACTTGGAACCGTCTTCGTCGGCGTCGTATTCGCGTGTGCGGGAGATTGCCATCTGTATCAGCGACGCTGCGATCGGCGCCAGAATCGTGCTCAGCAGCACACCCAGCAATCCCAAGCCGCCGGACGCCGAATCGTCGCGGTCGTCACGCGAACGGCCGCCGCCGAAATACATGAGCGAGTAGCCGAGGTACGAGATGACGGTGGCCATGGCGGAGGCGATTGCGGACGTCAGAATGTCGTGGTTGTAGACGTGCATGAGTTCGTGTCCGAGCACGCCGCGAATCTCACGTTCGT
>OGWQ01000812.1_pt1 | contig 21544 bp, 15 predicted proteins | sample 1576091 | NCBI WGS metagenome assembly OGWQ01 (sample SAMEA3541584, study PRJEB24748) | human gut metagenome | biome: human gut; feature: human-associated habitat; material: faeces | place: China | collected 2012
TGTCTTTATTTTGACAGTTGGCGCACTGTAAGTTTTCTCTTCTTCTTTCTCTACACCATCCGGTACACCCTCTGCATCCACCTTGATAAAGCTGCCCTTATTATCTTGTGTGGCAGTTACACCCATTAATTCGCCAATACTTACTGCCTGAAATGTATTCCCTGACGAATCTTTAAAATCAGTAAGTGGTATCGTATTCCCGGTATTTGAATCCATCGTGTAATAATATACCTTGCTATTATCCTGGCAATCAATCAATGACAACTGTGTTCCTTCCGGCAGCGAAAAGTTCTTAGAGTCCTGAAAAACAATCGATTTATTCAGTGCTTCCGCCACATTTCCTCCTGCATTAATATAACTGTTCCAGCCATACTCGGAATACAGACCCTTATCATCACTATTATATGTATAAGTAAGATAAGCCGTGAATGCATTTCCTGTGCTTTCCAGCAAATGTGCGTTGTCTTCGATCAAATCGTAATTTGTTGCACGGTAATTAGTTCCTGAACTCAATGTTGCTGTAAATCCAATTTCCAGCATACGGCGCACAATAATCGGTACCTGCACATTATATTTGTGTTCTGTACCATTTTCATCTTTTTCTTTAAATGTAACTGTCAGCAATGTGAAACGTGACTTCGTATTATCATATTCTGTTGTTGCGGCAAATTCAGAAATCCGGCCTGATGCATTTTTTTTGACTTTTAAAGCAGGTTTTGCATTTGTTGCAAGCACAAACTTGCCATCTGTATATGTATAGGTTTTCACACTGTCATCACTGGCATCTACATGTATATCCGAATCACCCGATATATTGTTTGCCCTTGTGTATCCACCATTTGTTACAATATCCAGATAATCCGTAATCGTTTGTGATACATTATCTGACACTACCAATACCGGAAAATCATTTAAAATCGTTTTCGTCTGATTTTCTTCATTATAAGTGGAAATATTTTTAGTAAATTGAAACTGCTCAACGCCCATTTCCTGATATGTATATTTCCCTTTTGCGGTGCTGCTTTGAGTATTCTTCGCATCCTGGTAGATCGTCTGTGCATTTAAAGTAAATTTGCCGTCTGCATCTGTTGTCCATCTGGCACTGTCACCATATAGTGCTTTGCCTGTATTTGCAGCGTCGTAAACACTTAATTGACTGGTTGGACTTGTAACAACGTATGGAAATACCTGCTCTGCATCAAGTAAGGATTGCGTCGTATTATTTGATGCTGTTCCATTATAATCTGCGAATGAAAAATAACTTTGTTTCTTTACATTAGTATTATCAGTTTCATTCAACGTGCCATACAACTTGCTTATGTTACGATTGTTCTCTTTTGCAGTTGTGTTCTGAATACTGACACCGGCAATTGTCATCGGTTGGAGGTTCGCATCTCCTGTCAGTCCAATTAGCAATCCTCCGGATTTATCAGAAGATGCTGTTATTTGTGTATTATTCAGCAGTAAGTTAGAACCTTTCACGCATCCACGCAGAGTGCCTGCAAAACCACCGGCTCTGTTTCCTGTAATCAAACAATCTGTAACCTCACTGTCAAAAATAAATATTTTTGACGAATTTGTATTCCCACTTACATCTCCTACAAAACCACCTGAGCCCCAGCCTGTTGCATTTGATATAAGAGACAGTTTTTCTACTTTATTATTACGGATTGCAACTTGTCCGTTTACTTCCAGACACCCAACAATTCCAGAAGCACAATTGTTACCTTCTATTTTACTATTGTTTGTGTTTGAGCCTGACACTGTACAACCTGTAATTGTTGCCGGAGTTTTCAAATGACCTACTATACCACCTGCTGATGATGATGCGTTTATATTTGAGGCATTAACTGTACAACCTGTAATTGTCGCTGGAGTTTGCAAATTTCCTACTATACCACCTGCTGATGATGATGCTTTTATATTTGATGTATTAACAGAACAATCTTTAATAGGTATCTTTTTTCCGCCATATGCTATTCCGATAACCCCTCCTCCGGCCTGGCTTGAGCTTTTACTTTGCGCACTTTCTAAGATCTGCACGTTATTAATATTACTTTCACGCCCATTGCTATCTGCAGATATTTCTCCTATAAGGTCTCCGCTATATTGTCCGGCTTCTACATTTACATTTTTCCATATTGCTGTATATGTTCCAATCTTATCATTTATAGCCACTTTACGTCTAACAAAACCAAATAATCCACCTGCACTAGAATTATTTTGAATTGCTGAAATACTAGAATCTTGTCCAATGATTACATTTGGCACTGTTACATTTAACTGATTACATAAATCAACTTTTCCATCTATATATCCACAAAATCCTCCTGCTTTCTCTTGCCCCATTACTGTAAGATTTCTAAACGAGCAGTTAGTAAATGTGTTACACAGATATACTGTATTTTGCCCTCCATTCCCCCCGCATGGTTGAAGAAGAATTCCTATATCAGATGTTGGCGTAGAGTTTCCTTGATTTAATCCTATTCTTCCACTATTACCAATCAAGCCTCCGGCGACAGCAGGACTCTGTATAGTCATATTTTCAAACTTCACTGAGTTGAAATTAACAAATGCTCTATACCACTTATAGCCTCCAGAAAACTCTGCCACTGTTCCCGCTGAACTTCCAGCAAAACTTCCCACTCCGACATATGTTTTATTACTCCAATTAGATGCCTGCGCTGTTTTTTCTCCCTTAGACGTGTAATATTGCAACTGTACACCAGTCTCCTTAGAATCTGTTCCTGTCTGTCCGGTAAATGTCAAATTTTCCACATTACACGTGCCGTTTACTGGTGCAAAAAGATTAAACACCCCTCCGACCGATGCTGCATGGAAATCATCATCTGCATATTCCTTTACATTCATATCGAATATAATTTTCGTTCCGTTTCCGGAAACGCCTTGTATAAGCGGAACAATTCCGGCTGCTTTTGTTTCTGTTTTGCCTGTTTTTTCATTTTTGCTTGTCACTGCATTAGAAACATATCGTGCTGATATGCCTTGACATGAGCTTCTATATACAGACATATCAAGTGTTCCATCATTTGGAAACGTTAATGTTGCCCCGCCTGTCGTTGCATTCAAAACAGCCATATTAAACAAATCTTTTCCGGCATATTTTGTAATTAATACTGGCGTGTTGCTGTCACTCGGTGCAGTTCGATCATCTTTAACTGCTGTATCAAAATCATTTGGTTTTGTATTCGCGCCAATGCTGTCATACGCTGCATTTCGCACCTTACCATACTCACCATTTCCAAATGCATATCCCTGTTGCAAAGCTCTTTCTGTAATATTTCGATAAGCATTACTACTTCCCGAAGAAGCTGCTCCACTATTCACAATCGCAGATAAAATAAGCAGCCCTTCTGCATCTTTTATTCCGATTGATTTTCCTGATGCTGTTATATGTTTTTGATTGCTTGTTCCTGACGAGTTAAGATTTTGAATCTGATAGTTCTTGTCTGTATTATCCAGACTCTTTCTTGCTGTGTCAGCAAATGCATACCCATCCAGTACTCTTCCGACATAAGGGTTGACATATAGGGAACTATTTGCTGTCTCTGCTACGCTCGCACCTGAAATCATCGCATCCGTCAGAAATTGCTTATCTTGCATATTTCTAAATAAAACACCACCGCCACAGACAGAACCAACATATCCGCCTACTTGAAGTAAATGCTTTTTTTCCCCGGAAAGTGTCAGCCAATTATTAGCCAGTGTCACATTTACGCCATCAATAATATTATCTCCACCAAGAATACAACCGATTGCGCCTCCAAAACAGCTTGTCGGATAAAATACGGAAGAGCTTGTTTGATAAACTAATGTCTTTTTCTCGCCTTCGTATTTTATAGTCAGATTTTTAACAACGCTTCCATAACTATATGCTATAAGTCCATTCCCTGTATTTGCCCCTGTCAGAATCAGTTCTACACCTTTTGTACTAACAAGCACTCCACGAAATGGATTATCTGTAGTTCCAAATCCTTTAAAATCATTTAATGTTATTTGTCCGTTAGTGCCCTGCAAGTCATAATATGCATTTGCAATATAACGTTGCATAAAGTTGGTGCTTCTGGTCTGGCCATTTTGTACATCTACCCAATTTTCTGTTCCTGCCTCTTTACTAACTTGTATCCACTGTTCTCCATTGTAACGGAACGTAATATCCGTTGAATGATTTGTACAATATGTGTTTTGAGCGCTAGTGATCGTAATTTTCCAGTCTGTACGCGGCAATTTCGTTCTCATATACTCGGATATGATTTCCATTTCTCCGGCATCTTTAATGACATAAGGATCACCATAAGTTCCACATCCCTCAGTAATATCAAATACTCTTTGATTTACTTTGATTTCATGCGAATGATTGTTTTCGTTATATGAAACATATACATAAGGCAGCCACGTTGAAAAGTCCGTCTGACCATTTTTTGTTCTCACTAACCCTTTGTCTTGATTATACGTTGCTATATCGTAATACCACTTCTGCAAACCATCATATTCTAACGAATTAGATATTTCCTTACCATAGGTCACTTGATGATTATATGTACCATCTGATTTCCAATCTCCACTTTTATAAAAATTATAAGTTGCCACAGAAGTATCGTTTGCTGCATACTTATAACTTTCCAACAATGTCGCATGCGTAAAGATACCCTTATTACTTACTGTAGTATCCAGAAGCTTCATCTCCGAGAATCCCATGTTGATCTGATGTCCATTTTCTGAACCCGCATTTCCAATAAGACTGGATGCCACTGCAGTTCCTTCTGTATAACCACTCGTTGATAAGTTCTTTATTTCTGTTTTTGTATAACTTCCAATCTGATTGATTAACAATGGTGCATACGATGAATCCGTATAATCTGTAATTTTCAAGCCCGACAAAACAATATTGCTCAGATTCATCTTTGCAGTATACTGTCTACCGTTTGACTCCGAGCCTTGAACCATACCGGAAAATAGTACTCCGGATGCATTGGAATTTACTTTTCCTATACTTCCTGCAAATGTAACTTTGCTCAGTGTAATACTTGTAGCTGTCTCATTTACTGAATGATTCAAGAACAATCCACAATGCATCATATAATGCTGCGACTGTGTTGTTGCCTGGGTTGATTTATTATTTTTTTCTGCCTTCTCAATCTGTTCATTATAAAATCTAATGGTTGCACCAGTTATTTCAACCCCTGTATTCAAATGAATCGGATAATAGCTGTATTTATCCATATCCAATGTACCGCTGATTGTTGGATTTAAAATATTATTTCTTATATCTGTAATCTCTTGATTGTTGCATGTATAAAAATATTTTTTAATATTGGAATTCGCATACACTGCGCAGCTCCATAACACCAGTTCCTCCGGTGTATCAATTTTTCCGGTATTATATCCAGCAGTATTTGCAGAAGCTGTTTCTGTATAGTGATCCAAATCATAATAATATCTGCTGTTTGCATTTACCTTATGTTTTTTCCCGAAATCTGTACGATTTTGATAGGTATTGCAAGTATTATTTTCTTCTTTTACACCATTACGGTCTTTTGTTGCAATTGAGACAATACCATTTTCATCATTCTTAGCAATTTTGTCTTTTGAAGCTGCTGTGTATGCTACAAACTCATCGAAAACAGAATTGTTTCCACATGTTAAGTCCAAATTTGCGGCCAGTTTGTATGAATCAGTCCAATCTGCAGTTGTTCTAAGATAAAGGGCACCATCCGCTTTATCATTAATAGTGCGTTTTTCTCCATGGCAGACAAGCAATCCCAAATCTTTACCGCAATTGATTGTTAGATCTTGAATGTCTATTCCCTTGCTGCGGATTTCCCATAAACCACTTGCCTTATACGCCAGTCCGCCGACGCTTGCTTTTGGTGCTTCTATTGTTGTATTGTTTTTCACTGTCAAACTGGTTGTAGCAGTATTATCACTCGCAAATGTAACTGCTGAACGCGCCCATACACCTCCAAGCAGTCCTCCGCATACCTCCTGAACACTTGAAGCCCCAATAGAGAATCCATCGAATGTAAGTGCTTTGATATTTACCTGAGTACTCGTATCTTTATCACTTCCATCCGGAGGCATAAAACCTACCAGTCCACCTACATAAGCATACATCGATGCATTCGTAACAATTTTCCCTCCAATTGTTACGCCATTACACTCTAGTGTTCCTGCTGACATATATCCAGCCACAGAGCCAGCATATGTTTGCTTACCATTGCCTGCATTACTAAGTGTAATATTGCTTTGTATACCTGTATTTTTGCTTAATTTTACCTTTGCTGCACTGCCAAACAAACCACCAATGTAACTTATTTGGGAATCTTTGTTTGTGTCAAATTTAATCGTGGTAGTTACTTTAACGTTACTGATAACAGTTTCATTATTTTCTTGTCTTGCCGCGATACTGCCAATCCGCATATTACCATTACTGACGCCCGCATGAATGCTTCCAGTTATAGTTAAATTACTTACATTTCCTCCCATACGAGAAAACAAACCTATATCTGTATGCTTCGAACCTGAGGAATATATTTTGCCACACCCCTCTGTTTCATTGGTTGCTATGCTTCCCCCTTTATATCCATAGGTTTCGCCAATTGACAATGTCAATGTATGGGTATTACCATTGATAGTTCCTGTGTACGCACTATCATCTATATCTCTTGAAATTCCTATAATTCCAGTGTTCTTCAAATTAACATCTGCGGTGAAGTTGATATTTTTATTCTGTAACGTTGTCCAGTTCTTATCTGTTAAATTTGAGTCTGCTGAAAAAAAGCCTCTGGAATTCCATGCAATTGAAAGCAATGCCAGATCTTCTTTCGAACTGATTGTAATATCATTTCCAGTTAAATTGACACTTGTTCCATAGCGTATTTCATGGCTTTCTGAGTCTATCTTTAACAACTCACTATCCAATCCGCCCTGTTCATCCGATGTCGTTGTATTAGCCTTTAAGCGAATTACCTCTCCATAATTTCCAATATCATTGATTTTAGAATTTGTATTACTTCGCTTATATTTCCATCCATTGCCATTTCCATCACCGTGAGCAAATATAAGCGCACAATCTTGCATGCCAACAAGTTGTCCAACATATTGTGGTGCACTATAGTTTACACCTGACAAGTCTGTTGTTCCAGATATTTCAAGTATGCTTCCGGATGAAGCAACTCCGACGAGTCCGCCGCCACCACTAATAGTGTTAGTGCCACTAATAGTCACTTTTATAGAATCAGCAATACTCATGATACTGTTTGATGACAAATGCCCTACTACTCCTCCGAAACCAGATACCTCTTTTTTTGCAGTTGTGTTTGATACTGTTATCTCTGAATTTCTAACTTGCAGGTAAACACGTTCTCCAATTTCACCAACAAGACCGCCTTGATAATAAGAGTTCCCTTTGGTCGTAGAATTACTATTTACATGATTGATAATCAACGAAGACTTTTTATCATTGCTTGTTACTTTTCCGGCTATTGTACCATACGCTCCATTACTACCAGCCGTATACTCCGATGTTATATTTTTCTTTTCTTGTTCTGTGCCATATATCTGATAATTGATATCTCCTTGAAGTTCTAAAAGTCCAAAATACCCTCCTGCATTTCCACCATCGGTTGCGACACCACCATTCATAGTAACCTTAGGTTCTACAACATCAATCTGAGCCGGTAATGTTTTATTCGTATGATTCTCTCCCTGGACAATATAATCTCCTATCCAACCTCCAACAGCAGAATCTTTATTTTCACCAGAAGATAATGCGGGACTCTTTATAGTAATTTTCTTGCCACCAGATAATGTAGAATTATCAACTTGCCCTGCAAATCCACCTGCATATTTCCCTTTTATAGTTGGCTTCTCAATTGCAATATTCTGATTCACCTGAATTTCAGCAGTTCCACTCATTTCACCGACAATGCTTCCCGCACTGCCAGATGAACTGTTTACTGCAAGGTTTGAAATGGTAAGGTTTGAAATATTCGCTCCATCAATGGATGTAAGGTTAAGAACACCACCTTCCATCTTTCCAATCAGACCGCCTGCTGCACCGCTTCCTGTATTGATTTCTGTACTCGTTGGAAATGCATATCCTTCTAATTTAATCGTACCGCTTTCTAACGTGTTACAGATAAGTCCGATGTTGTCGTTACTTGTTGAACTTCCGGCTTGTGCCTTATTATCTTTATATGTAACAACATTTCCTATCGTAAGGCAAGCGTCTGTTACATCTGGTGCTTTCTTCACTGTTCCAAGCAAGCTTCCTTTTCCTGACGTGAATGTAATTGGAATCGTTCTATCGCTTTTCGTTCCATCGCTTTCCAGCAAGTACGTCTCGGCAAACATTGGTTTGGTTCCGTCTCCTTGCCACTCAACAGAAAGATTGTTGTTTATATCAGCCTTCGAAGAAATCCCGCGGAACAGGGTTGTATTCGTTTTTATTGCTGGTGTCTGTCCTGTAATCGTGCCTTTAAAAGGGAACTCCGCGCTTCCCAATCCAAGATAGGTATAAGCCTGACTGGCAATTGCTACTGTATTTAAATACTCCGATAAATCTGTACCCTTCTCTATTTTTGTCGAAAGATTAAACTCTCCGGTAGTATTAATATTAATTGTTATATTTTGTATTTTATTTTGAGCACAATGTGAAAGCAAAATCAACTGTTGCGGGGATGTGATTGTTGCAGTATTACCATTAACAAATTTTAAATTATCTAAAGAAATCGTGTCGGATATTTCCTGTGCTTCTGCTTCTGTCGCTGTTTCCGAAGCTTGCCGGCTTGCATCCTCCGCTGCTGTTTCGGATGATGGCTCCTGCTTTGTTGATTCCTCTTCTTGTGTTTCATTTGTAAGACCTGAATCTGAATTAGACGAAGCGGTGTCCTTTTCAGTTGCATCCGGTGTTGTATTCTTTTCATCCGCTTTATTTTTCTCGTCTGTCTTCTCGGATGGACTTACACTTTCTGCATCTGCGTGAGAAACTTCATCTGAGTTTTCTGCCGATATCATGTTCAAAGATGTATTAACATTATTTGCATTGACTTCCGTATAATCCAGCAATATACTTCCTGCAAGAAGATTCACTGCCAGTATACCAGCTATAATTCTTCTGTATTTCAACATCGTTACTCCTTTTAAGCTATCTTATCTAAGCTATGATCACTGTGCTTTTTGTATTGCTGTAAATTGAATCATCTTTTCCATATCAGACCAGTTCTCTGGTATTTTTGACTTATCCTTTATATAAAACGATATCAAAAAGTCCCCGGTTCCATTTGATTGGTCCATTGTAAATTTCAATTCGCCTTTTGCTAAATCCTTACTTGTAATAAGATTCTTCTGTTCGAGTTTTTCTACAAAAAACTTATCAATCTCCAATACAGCAGGATCCCATCTCAGCACTGCATTCGCTGCTCCGCTTGAAATTGATATTCCATAATTAAAGCCATCGTATTGCATCGGTCTTCCTTCCGATTTATCTAAAAATATTCCTTCTGCCCTGAAAGTAACTTTTGATGCAGTTGTACATGGAACTAATGTTGCCGCCAGATATTGATTGTTTGTAAGTGCAGCTTTCTCCGGTATAGCAGTGGCCGTAATTTGCAATGTATCGATTTCATTTCCTGGAAATGTAACAGTAAATACATTTTCGTTCGCTGTACGTCCAATCAATGTTTTCTGAATCGTATATACATTATTATCAGGTGTAATTGAAGTATTGTCACTTTCCACTTTATATCCATTACCTGCACCATTTTTAAATTCTATCCTCATTGTATAGGTAATATCTTTCTGGCTTACGAGGCTTGTGTTTCCATTCGCGTAATTGTATACATGTATATCAAACGAAACCGATTTCTTTTTCTTCTCGTCCGTACCATATACAATATTTTTTGCAACATACGCATTTCCCGATGATCCTTTTGTGTAAAGCTGCAAATAATTTGATGTAAAACTGACAATCTCTGTATCTCTGTTTCGTGCTGTTCCTCTTTGATAGGCTTGTCTGGTGTATGCAGCATAAGTTGCGATTATCAGCAAAAGCACACCGACTAAACTGATTCCAACCACAGAGGTTCTTTTTTTATTAGGTTTCTCTGATAGATTCATATCGTATTCCTTCATTATTATTTTGCAATCTTTGCTAATATGTAAAATATATCTGTTTCTTTTTCTTTTGTTGTCTCTGTCCAACTAACTTCACAGACATAATATGTTCTATACGTTTTTCCATTTTTTATCGAATTTGTTTTGTTTGTATCCAACGGCTGATTTGCAAGCCAATATACAGGTTCTGCATGTATCTGAACTTGATCATTCTTAATATCTTCATAATTTTTATCATGGTAGATATGATTCGCATATTTGTAATCAGAGTCTGTCTTATCTAGATTAAGATAACTGCCAGCTATTGCTGTGTTGTCGTACTTATATGTACGACCTTCGTCTGTTACAGTTTCTGTTCCATTATCTGAAACTTTGTAAATATGAAATGTAAGTCCTTTTAAATTTGTCGTGTGTGCGATTTCTAACCGATGCTTATCTGCACTTGTCTGAACACAGAAGACCCGCTTCACAGTAACTTGATCTCCTGTTTTTTCACCTTCTGTATAATTCAGATCAATGGAGCTCATCTCCGCTCCATCCGGACCTAAAATTGAAATATCGGATGGCTCTTTTATCGCTAATAATGTGCCCATATCTAACTGATAATAGAACCACGCACCAACTAACGCTGCAAATAAAATCAATACTAGGATTGTAGAAAACAATGTGTATCGAAATTTCTTTTTTTTCACAGTTAAATTGTCTATATCTTGCTTTTCTTTCGAATCATTACTCATTCTTCTAATTCCTTATTTTACTTTTGCTTAATTCACTTTTATTCCAACATAAATGTACTTTGCATTCGTGCCAATATACTCATCTGCCTTATTGTAGTAGTTGCTGCACTGTTCCAGCGTATCTTGTGCCATGTCCTTATTGATTTCAGGTCCAACCTGAATCTTGCCGGATTCATCATAAAACAATTTATTTTGTCCCATTTCTACTGTTCTTTGACTATTGATAAATGTATTGATTCTGGCATAATCACTGTCATCTTTCTGATTTGCCGCATCCGTGAACAAGTCTCCCTGCGTACTTTTCTGCGTATATACATAATTTCGAAAATACTGCGGCCAAATCCAGTATATTGTCACTTTGTACGGAACATTTTTTTTGAAGGGACTATTCTTTGGTGCTTCTATCATGAAAGACTCATCCGCCTTCAGCCATTTTTGATATCCGTATACATCGTCCAACTGTTGAAAGAAAAGAATATGTCCCTGCACCAGATTCTGCAATGTCGTATCCTCTGACTTTACGGCTCTTTTATCCACATCCCTCTCGGTTGTATACACGTATCCATTTATATCAAATGAAACAGTAACCGACTTTACAGTGTCTTTTTTAGGAATTATGTAAAACTCCAGTTTCCCATTCGCCCCCGGCAAAATACTCTCCTGCGAATCCAGATACCAGGCAAGACTTTCCGTTCCGACATGGTATGTTTGTTTCTTCTGAACTTCCCTTCCATTCTCTATATAAGAAGCATATGTTCTCTCTTCTCCGGCACTGAGAATATTTTTTTTACTTTCATCTTTCAAATAAGAAGCTTCTGCCGTCTGACGTTCCCCAACACTTGCAAGTTCAAATAATCGGTCATCCTGTGCCGATACACTTGTCCCGGTTGATGTTACCTTACTGTTCGACATAAACCATGCGATGCCAAGTGCTATCACTGCAATCAATGCCACAAATGCAAATACAAAACTTCGCTTTAGCTTTCTTTTGTTTACCTCAATCTTTTCCAGCAATTCATCGCTTGTTTTTTCCTTTATGGAATTGTCCTGCTTTCTTTGATTTCGCGTAGACAATGCTGCTCCTCCTTATAAAATCATATAGATATTCAGTGTTATAATAACACAATTCTCTGCGTGATTCAATAAAAAACCCCCGTCCCTGTTGGTCACCCTCGTCCACTTAACCCCGTCCCTAAATGGTATCTCATCTAAACTGCTCCAAATATTCTGTTACTGATTTGCTCATTTTCTTCGAAAAGTCTGAGTTATACTTTCGATTACAAAATGCGCTATACCACGCTTCGTAGGTGCTGTTTTTACACTTATATGCAAACATCTCTCGTAATTCATCCCCGTCCATATTACGATATGTATTCTCATGCACAATATGTTTCTGTTCACATCGTTCTGGTTTTTTACGTTCTATTTGTTGCTTTGTAGGCCAGCCAAATACTATCATAACTGCCGGAAATACATATTCTGGCAATTGTAAGAGTTTTCTCTGCTCTTCGTAATTCTCCATAATGTCGCCAATATAACAGGAACCAATGCCAAAGCTTTCTGCTGCTACCACCGCATTCTGTGCTGCAATGGCTGTATCTGTTACCGCAAGCATCAAATCTCATACGTCTGGTTTTCTCGGTTTGCACCCTGCTTCCAGATAAGCATCATACCACTTCTTACAATCTGCACAGAACACCAGAACCATCGGTGCCTTTGCAATAAATGGCTGGTGGTCGCAGCTTTCTGCAAGTGCTTCTTTTAAATTTTGATCTGTAATATCCAAAATTGTATATAACTGCTGACAGCCTGCTGTCGGTGCCTGCATAGCCGCCTCTAAAATCACATGTATCCGCAGCGCTGGATTTTCTTCCATAACTCTCATTGTTTCTTACTGAATGATAATACTTTTGATAGGTATAACCCAAACAAAGCAACCTTTTAACGATTTTACAGCTTGCTTTCATAGGGCTTTCAGAGCGTATAGCCGTATGCCAGCTTGCATTGTCAGGGATCAGACTTAATTTTGGCTATTTTGCGCATTGATTTTTTTATCTGTTATACATATAATAATTTTAACAGGACTCCCCGCACCTCTCAACGATGTGCCCCAGGGGAGACATTTTTTTATACGGAGATATTTTATGAATGAAGTAAAACCACACTTGTCCTACGAGGGACAAATAAATAAGCTGCGTGAAAAGGGGTGCATCATAGACGATGATTCCTTTTGTAGAAATGTTTTAGTCAACATCGGTTATTACAGGTTGTCTGCTTATTTTTTACCATTCAAAAGTTTTGATGGAACCTATATGGACAATCTTTCATTTAAAAGAGTATATCGAGTTTATGAATTTGACCGAAAGCTCCGCAATTTATTATTCTCTGCTATTGAAGTCATTGAGGTGAGCCTTCGCACAAGACTTGCACATTTTCACTCAGAAAAATATGGTGCTCTTGGATATTTGGATGCTTCTTCATTCAATTCAAAACATAATACTGATAAATTTAAGCTGAACATTGACCGTGAAATTGAAAGCAACAAGAAAGTTCTGTTTGTAAAGCACCATATAGATAATTACGATGGTCAGTTTCCGTTATGGGTAATATCTGAATTATTTACATTTGGTATGCTTTCGTATTTTTATAATGACCTGATAACCGCAGATAAGAAAGCGTTTGCAGGTGCTGATTATAGAAATATGATCAGTTGGATGCGCTGTTGCACTGATCTACGGAATATATGTGCACATTATGGCAGACTTTATTTTAGAATTTTCTCTGCAATGCCTTCCGGTTTTCAAATCTCCGAAGCTGCAAAACGAAGACTCTGGGGTGCAATACTTTCTGTAAAAGCATTATACCCATCTGCCGAAAAATGGAATTCTGAATTTATGCCAAGAATAGAAGCTCTTTTTGAAGAATACAAAGAGGATATTAATCTATATCATTTAGCTTTTCCAAGAGACTGGGGAATACAATTGAAGAAATAATATAAAGTAGAATTATGACGAAGAACTGAAACGTTTACCACGAGCTGACTGCGATCTTTGTTGCTCCCTCTTTTCAATGATTCTCCGAGAAGATTATTTCAATAGCGCGGCTTTTGCAAAACGCAATGAAGCCGGAGAGGTACTTTCTGTTTTGAACCGAATGCTACTATATACAATAATAAATGAGCTCGTTGTATGAGGCTGCTCCAATTGCAGCCTCATTTTATGCGACTTTGCCTTTTGTGTAACCCTCAACCAGAGTTTGCCCCGGCAAAAGTTCAATTCCATAGGCTGCTGCCTTTGCCAATTTTTCTGGTGAAGCTTTCCAGCCCTCATGAAGATTTCGAATATGGGAACTCACATCAAAAGGCTCTTTATACTCCCTGTGCATCGGAATCACAACACTTTCAATACTGCTTACCTGTTCTGTGATTCTTGGAGCCTCGGTCTTTATCGGTATTTTCGGATCATTATTCTTTAATGCGTTCCAGAAAACTTCCATTACCTCTTTATTTTTGATACCTAAACCCAATCCCACCAATGCAGTGATACTTATTCCTGCAATGGCAATTTCCTTTTTATGCTCTCTGATCCATTGAATAAGCGTTTTCTGTTCTTCTTGAGTTTCTTCACCTGTTTTTATTTTTTTAGCTTCATCCATGCTCCTATCCTCCTTGTGTTTTCTATCTAAACCATAACACATTTCGGAATCTCTGGCATTCGCACTTCGCGTACCTACACTCAAATCTCAAATACTGTAGTCAGAAACTGAATCGCATACGGATTTCCCAATTCTGCGTATACCACCAGCATTTGATTACCAATTGCTATATTGAATTCTGTGGATAACTTGGTATCAACCATATCAAACAGAAATGTAAGAGCCAAATAATAATCACCTAACCCTGCCCATTCTGTATCCGATTTTAACGACTTTATTACCTCAGTAATCATCTCTTTAAAATCTTGAAGAAAGGCTTGTTTCTTTTCACTCACTTCAGTAGATCTCTGGGTCTCCTGATATTCCTGAATGCACCCTTTCATATCAATCCGATTAGACTGCAGTTTATTCTGCAAAGCTAACATTTTCTGTATATCATTAATCTGTGACCACCAAAGAAATATAGCCCACATCAGATTGGCTACAGCTTCCGGTGCTTCTGTTTCATCTATTGCATGCAGTTTTGATATTCTTCACTTTCATCCAATAACTGTTTTTCCAGTTCATCGGAACGAATACTGGTAAGCAATTCAATTAAGTGCGTGGATACCTCAGAATCCTCATTCAGCATCTCATTCTTTAACTGTGCTAACATTCTTCCATAAGAGAATGTCATTATCTGTCCAGCAAGATAATAGTATTCATATTCGAATATTGTCATCTCATCCTTTGTTTCGATGTATTTATGTAAGGCTTTGTGATCTTCCGGTGTTAACACTATACCTTTCATATTATTTATCAGTATCCGCAGTGCTGGATTTTCGTCCACAATTCTCATTGCTCTCACCTGGAGTTCACGATATTCCGAATGACTCTTTTTCAAATACTTAGTCACCCATTTCTCCACCGATTCCCATAGTGTACTTTGTTCCCACATGATGTCCTGCTTTTTTCTCATATTGCATTTCTCCCTTCTGAAGTTCTCTTTTCAGTTACATGACTATACCAAAAGTCGGGGAAATAGCAATTCATCAGATGTACCAAAAAAGAGTGGTGGGAATTGGGGATAGTAGATATGATTGAAAAAATTGAAAAAAGAAAAGCCATGACGAATAAGTTCTACTCATCAAAGCTTTTCTTCGGTTTGCATTTAATTTCCAGTTGCGACACCAGCAAATTTTACAGTTACACTATATTTGCTATCATCATTTTCTACGGATTTTCCATTTACACAATCCGCATCCGTGCCTTCCATCCAGATATACACATGGACAGCAACTCCATCATATCCAACTCTATCCTTGATTGGAAGAGAACCTTCTGGAACAGTAAAAGAATCTCCGGATTTCAATGCTGCCCAGTTGTTACCATTCTGATCGATATATTGTCCATCATAAATATGCGGATAGGTTACAGCAACGGGATTTAAAGATCCGTTTACATTAGAAATACAACTCCATCCATTGACACCGTTCTCATCGTTACCCTTTCCAGTTTCATCTTTTGGGGAGTAAACGACTCGTAATGTTTCTTCACCGATTGGTGTTTTTCCATCTGTATCCAGTTCTTGCGTTGTAATTGCCACACGCATAGAATCAATAACAGTGGATACACCGTTTCCATCATCAGCTTTAACAACAATAGGGCTTCCATCACTTGCATCTAAATATACATCCGCTTTACCAGTATCGGTAATCGTATATAAAATATAATCACTTCTGATGAAAGCATAATAATTTTGATTGTTTTCTTTATAGTTTCCTGGCTTAGTTCCTGTTGCAAAGTTTGGAGTATAATATGAGGTTACATTTCCACGCTCATTCCAATTCTGACACACATACCAGTTATTAATAATATCGTCTGTAGACGATGGACTAAGAACTTCTCCTGTTGTAAATGCCTCCAATGATTCCTGCGCACCGCCATGCTGTACGCCACCTTTTTTGGCGGTTGTAATCTGTAAAATAAATCCATTAGTAGTTGCTGTAATTGTGCTAGTTTTCGCCTTAACTGTATTATTTGCTACATACCATGCATATGTAGAAGATGATAAAGCCACTGCAGCAACTATTACAGAAATAATTGAAATTATCAATTCTTTGCGCAATTTTCGTATCTGTTCCATCTGCTCTCTCCTTAAGTGTTATGACATTTTAAAATGTAGAAATAAATTTCTGCCCTTTAAAATGTCCCCCACGCCACAACCGTGGGGAAACATCATAGTTATTAGTTGTTTTTAGTTACATGATTATTTGCACCATCAACGGCATTACCATCAGTGTTGACAGGTGTTGCTGTAAAGGTTACAGTTACGCCACAATTTTTCAGATTTTCAAGGTTATCTGTACGAACTGTATCTGCAGATCCATCATAAAATACATAAACATCTACTGTAGTTTTATCTCCAGCTGTAATTTTGTCTACAAGAGCATCTGTTACTCCTGCAATACCAGTCAAATTATTCTCGATTGTAGTTGCATCGCCATATTTAGTAAGTTCAAGAGCATCTGTTACCTGAGCATTTTCAGATTTTTTATATACGCCCCATTTATCCCCACATTTAACAAGTACACACATAGCGCTAACTAAGCCCGCTGAATTTTCACCGGCATCAATTGCTACATTTGCAACTTTTAAATTCTGGAAAGAACCTGCCTTTGCATCTGTTGTACCGATATCAAAGGACTGTTTTAATGCATAATCTGGTCTCTTCTCTGCATCAACCCCACCGACTGCAAAACGAGAACCTTCTAACATAGTTGCTTCTGTTGCCTTAGAAGCATATGCGGATTCAAACTGATAAGTGCCATCTGTAATTACATGATTCCACTGTGATGGATACAACTCAGTTTTATCATTGATTCCTGCTACCTGTGTAGCGGATGTCTCTGTTAATGGTTCACCCATCTTAGCAATTTTCAGGAATGGTGCATTCGACTGAGCACTGATGCCAGCAGTCTTAGCTGTTACGGTATTATTACTTACAAACCAAGCATATGTACTTGATCCCAGCGCGATAGCGGCAACGCATACCATGGCAATGGCTGCAGCAAGCTGTTTTTTCAGCTGTTTTACGCTTTTTGTTTCATTCATTCTATTTCCTCCCATTCATTCTCTCAGCAAAAAGAATACCTGCAGGTTTCCGGAATACTTTCTCCTTTCCCGTCATCAGATCGTACTCTCACCGGGCCCGGTTGAAAGAGTTATTCCATCACCGTATCCGGTGAGGATTCCATCTCATAACAGGTATCTGGATTACCTATCCTTCGTCATTATCTCTTTTCGCTGTACTTCTATCCTGTATTAATTCCCCAGGATTTTATCTATATAAGCAGTGGTTGTGGCACTGTTTATACCTTAATGTAAATTTAGTTATCTTCTTACTTATTTCTCCGGTTCTTCCAGGTAATTTCTCTGTCTGAGTAATAACTGTCGTTCGGAGCATCATTTCCGGCTGCACTGATTGGTTTATCACCTGTCAATGTGTCCTTGATATCTGTTACAAATTTCCATAACAGACTTGTATCATCGTCGTAATCAGAATCAATGTTCATACTGAACTGTACGCTTCCTCCGATAATGGAATCCACACACTCCGGATCATCGCCTTCCATCCAGATTACGATCGTATAGCGGTCCACATTTCCTACCAGGAAATCTTTTTCTTTATAGCTGCATACGATGTCTTCACTCTTGAACTTCTTACATCCAGGCTCTGCATTTCCATCTTTCGCCGGAGTTGCATACACCTTGCGTTTTCCATTTTTCCAAACAGCTACACGAACTGCTTTTTCAGCACCCTTGGCACAGGAGTCCATGGTAATCTTTGCGATATATCCAAGATCTTCTTTTCCTGCATTTCTCACATAATATGTATATGCCATATAATTTTTACCGTTATGGCTTCCCTCTTTTCCGTCCAAGTCGTCCGGCAGATCGTCAATGGATATATTCGTTGCATCTTTTACTGCATTTGCAGTAAGTCTTGCCGTTGCATCTTCGAATTCGCCTGACTCCGATATTGCAATTCCTCTCCGGTATAATTCCAGACGGTTCAGGTTGATTGTAAAATTTCCCACCTTTTCCTGTGCAAATGCGATCACGAACAGAAGTGCCACAACCAGCATCATTCCCAACAGTACAAGGTGCAGCTTATCCATCCGCAGAAGTGCCTCTCCTATCCTTTTCTGCTTTCTGTGCGGCACATACATGCTGACAATTGTTTCCGGATCCACATCGTCTCCATACTTTTCCAACATATCTTCCAGTTCTTCAATACGGACGATCTGATCTGTTTTTTTCTTACTCTTCTTTTTTCCGAACAGTTTTCTCTTTTTTCCCGGAGTTTCCTCTTCCGGATCATCATCCAGATTCCATTCCCTATAATCCGGCGTACTGTTCATACCTTCTTTTTGTTTTTTTTCTGTCGTTTTATCTTTTTTCCACTTCATCCTGCGTTACTTCTCACAGCTTATATCTATTTTTTACATAAGCTACATATTCCTGCATCTTTCTTCTCTCTTCGGTATCTCCAAATCTAAGCTGAATACCTGCAACAAAACGGAACGGTCCGCCTTTTGGCATCTCTCGCATCCAGCAGATCACACCAACCACTTCTGTAGAAGCCATTCCCTCCGTTGCCGAACCAAGCCGTGGGAGGGTAAAGATACAAGTCTCTCCCACTTCGAACCAGCGGTTCATGTAGACCGCAAGACCGTTGTTAGAAATATCCATGGTCTCTCCGGTCTCCTGATCGATTTCTCCCTGTGAATTCAGTGCCCATGTATCCTGCATATATTTCACCGGAAGTTCCACTTTCATACGGACGTCAATACGTTTGACAAACTGCCGGTTCTCCGATACTCTTCTGATTTTCCAGTAACGGCGGATGCCTTCTTTTACCACATCGTCCACATATCCGGCAACAATGCGGTTCTCTTCGCCCTCTTCATATTGAAACAGGAATTTCTGGCTTTCATCTGCTGCCAGCGGTTTCCCATCCATCATCGGTATCGACACCAGAAATGCAGATTCATCCAGTTCCTTATTAAATGTACTGATCATATTAAATACCGGTTGCTGACCAACCGCCGCTTCTTTTGCAAGCTGCATCTTTGTCCCACGCTTGATACTTAACGCTCCCATTTATCTATATTCTCCTCTAATTGTGTCTAAAAATGTACCCTCTCATATAATATACTACCATATCAACTAATTGAAGTCCATAATTTCATTCCAATAATTCCCATAACAAGAAAGGGACCAAGAGCAAAACTGTCCTTTCGTCCCATCTTTCCTGCTGCCAGCATCATGCTTACATATATGCCGCTCAATATGATTCCCAGCATTCCTGCATATGTGATAACTTTCACGCCGTTCAGGAAACCGGATACCGCCATCAGCTTTATATCGCCGCCTCCAAATCCGCCTTTTAACAGAACTGTCAACACCAGCATTGGTACTGCAATGACCACAGCACCCAGACACCGTTCCTGGACAGACACTCCCACACGGAATAACATTTCCATACAGGCAAGTGTCAGGATTCCTATATGTGTCCACGGCTCAATGATCTGATATTTCCAGTCCGCATAAGCAATACGGCATAAGATCATCAGGTAAACAACCGTAATTCCATACTCTGTAATTTTCAAACATTCCTTTCCGTTTTCTCACTGTTTATCTCATTTAGTAACATTTCTTACATGGTTCAAGTCCCTGCGCTTCCGCTTCTGCCCGGGGTTCTTCTTTTGCCGTATTCGGATTCATATTTCCACAGTGATTCGTCTTGTGGTATTTGTTTCCTGTCGCAGACACCCATACATGCTCTCCTGTTGCTGTCTGTGATGCCTCCTGCTGTACTTCCGACGTACTCCGCGTTCCCTGATCCGAATCGTCTCCCGGTGTATAGTCATTACACGGTTCCGCACTCCAGTTCAGATTCGCACCGTCGCTGGTCACAACGATCGTTCCTTGCTTATCCGTCCTGTATACCTGAATATCCATACTCTGGAGCTTATCCATGGTATCTTTGTCCGGATGTCCATATTTATTATTCGTTCCACAACTGATCACCGCATATTCCGGCACTGTCTTCTGAAGAAAATCCCATGAGGTCGCTGTTGCAGATCCGTGATGCCCCGGGACAAGCACATCACAACTTAAGTCGATACCGGAATTACACATTGCTGCTTCGCTTTCGTGCTCCGCATCTCCGGTAAATACAAAGCTGTTTTCACCATTCATCAACTTGATTGCTACTGAATTATTGTTGCTTCCCTTCGCCTCTATCGTCTTCGGTGCAAGGATCTCGAATGAGCCTCTTCCAAATTTATACGTCTTTCCAACCGCCGGATGTTGCATCTTAAGTCCATCGGCTTTGACCGCTTTCACAAATGACTGATACAGCTTGCTCGTATGCACATAGTTGCTGGATATGACATTTTTCACATCAAATGCATTCAGGCATCCAATCAGTCCTGCCATATGATCTGCATCATAGTGGCTGCTGATCAGGTAATCAATTTTCGATACGCCATGTTCTTTCAGATAGGATACTACGAATCTTGAAGTCTTCCTGTCCCCACCGTCATAAATCATCGTCTTTCCTTCCGACTGGGCCAGAATAGACAGTCCCTGTCCTACGTCGAGGAAATGTACCTTCATCTCACCGGATTGTGTGACCGCATTCTTTTCTGTTGCCTGCACCGGCATCCGGATTCCGACACCTGCCATTGCAAGCACCATAAGCAGCTGTATCAACGCTGCTGCCAGCCGCTGTCTCCATGTTTGTTTCATCTGTGTCTTCCCCTTTCACATCCACACATTTATTATACACGAAATCCCTCACTCTGTGTATCCGGACAATTTCTTATCCGAACAGTTACTTTTACATACTCAGGCAAAAAAATAGAACCCTTTTCCAAGGATTCTAAAAAAATAAGCTGGAAATCGGACTTGAACCGACGACCCCTTCATTACGAGTGAAGTGCTCTACCGACTGAGCTATTCCAGCA
>OGWQ01000815.1_pt1 | contig 21507 bp, 22 predicted proteins | sample 1576091 | NCBI WGS metagenome assembly OGWQ01 (sample SAMEA3541584, study PRJEB24748) | human gut metagenome | biome: human gut; feature: human-associated habitat; material: faeces | place: China | collected 2012
TTATCAGCATGCCCTTTTTTCTGAATCTGTATTTCCAAGCACCAAAACATCCTCTTGCACATGTTTCAATGCAAATTCGAACAAAGCCTCGAACACCTAGCTTAATGGCATTGCTTTCTATTTCTAGCACACCATCGGCTTATCATAAACCGGTAGTAGCTGCTTACTTGTTACCATTGTAAGCGGATAAAGTCTTGTGCCGGATCCACCGGCTAGTATAATTCCTTTCATCAGTAATCCTCCAAATAGTCTCTTTCTATATCAATATACGAATGCTTAAAGTGGTTTGCATACAATCCCATCAGCACCCACGGAGCACAGTGCAACCACAATGTATTCGACAGTAACAGCTCAAACCCTATTGTCAGAAAAAGAATAAACAACATCTTCTCTTCTGCAATCTTGGAATCTCTAAAAAATCGAATGATGCCTACAACAGCAATTATTATGATGATCGAACCAAACAACCATCCGAAGCTTACCAAAATTTCCAGGAATATCTCATGACTGTATCCCCATTTCATTCCAATGCCATATACAGCATTTCTTTCTCCGTAAACACCATAGCCATAAAATGGACCAGATTTAATAAGATCAATGACCGTAGTCCAAATAGCCCATCGGCCATTTGAAATCTCCTCAAAGTTACTATAACTAAATTCAACCAGACTGTCTATAAATCTGGAATTTAATCCAGCGTTTTTCAAAAGCATAGAAACCAGTAAAAGTCCTGAGTCCGACAAACAAAAAATAAATAATGCCGCTATTAAAAACAGGAATACATAATTTTTCCATGTCATCTTTTCCTTATTATAGAAAAGAACCATCAGTACAGCACCAAGTACTAATCCAATAAGAGAACCTCGGCTACCATATACCAAGATGCCTACTACCCCAATTACAATCGGAACAATGGCGATCTTTTTTTGTCTTTTAATAAATAAATAAATAGATATAAAACATATAGCCATGAGGACACCATAGCTCCATGACATATTAGATGACTCATGACGTACTACTCCAAAGTTCGTGTATGTCCAATATCCATTACGTAGTACTTCCAATGATTTCAAAGCATAGTATATACCCAGAACTATTCCAGTTTTTTTAAGGGTATTAAGCATTTTAGTGAAGTTCCTTTGTAATCTTATTACAAGATACGCCAAAGGTGCTCCCCAAGTAATAACACTCATCAAACCATACGTTCGGTTAATCCAGTCACTCATAGATGGATTATTCCAAAACTTCAGAAAAAATAGCATCGCAATAATTAAATATAATACAAAAGCATCTGTAAACAGAGAGAGATTTCGACAATATTTGATCATTGCTAACAAAATCAGGAAGAGTAAAACTGCAAAGCTACCATAATAACTTCCACCAGGTAAATGTGAAAAAATAAAATCACGCCATATAGGCAATGTAAAGAAGTAGAATAGCAACATATCTTCCAATTTAGGTAGTTTTATTGATAATTGCATTTTCATTTATTACTTTGCCTCTTAATATGTCTCTCTATTAGAGCCATTATTTTCTTTCTGCTTACAATATAATCTTCTTTTGTAAGCACTGAAAAAACATATTCATACTCTAAACCATCTAGCATACTTCTTTTGTATTCTTTAGCCCCTAACTGGATTTGTATTCCACGAACAGACTGATTATCTACAGCTGCATCCATATAAACTTTTTCTACTCCAAGTATATCGAACGCAAAATCAATACCTAATATCAAAGCCTCCATATTTTGAAAAGCATCTCCATAACCAATAGTTCTACCGCTTTCAGCAGAATCATTAGTTACATTATATATTCCACGCATCCCAATAATATTTCCGTCCAAATCATATACAGTAAACAGGTAATCTCCAGGCTTGTCTTGCTGTCTCTCTAAGTATGCACGCTGATCTTCGACTGTGCCGTTCACTTGATGCATATATTTAGTTTTTTCCTTATCTATTCGCATATTATACGTTGCCTCTGCTTCTTCTGGCATAGTGGAACGCATATATACTGTTAATCCTCTTATTTCTTCAGAATAAACCATAATTTTATTTTCCTCGTCTATTTTTTCTTAAATAGTTTTTTGATTGCAATAGAAACAAAGTCTCTATAAGAATATAAATAGAATCCTTCTACAATAAGGCCTGACACGGTTGAAATAATTTGATTTTCATTAAACACAAATCTCCAGAGAATAAAATAAATTCCAAAAGCTGTTGCACTTATTAATAATTTGCGATTAACAATTATCAATTTCATTTTGCAAAGCACTGCTGTACAAATCGCTATAGAACAGATATATCCAATCAATGTAGCCACAGAAGCGCCTTCTATTCCAAAAATTGGAATAAGATTCAAATTCAAAATGACATTTAAAACAGCACCTGTTGAAAGCGTGACCAGATTCATATAGGTTTTCTTTACTATAGTAAACTGATTAGCAATAACCTGATAAAGCATTAAAAGAAGCGGTGCCAAAAACAGATATGGCGTTACCAAATATCCTACAAAGTATTCTTCCGGAAAAATTATTTTAAACCCAACTCTGACCACTGACATAAGTGCAACCGTTGCTGCAAAACATACTGCCCCCAGATATTCAAACATATTTGACTTCATTTGAACCTGATCATCGTCATTCATGGTCGAATATGCAAAGTACAGCCAACCACCAGCAAACGCCGTGTAAATCAGATTACTAATATGGCCAATTCTAGAAGCAACTGAATACACTCCTGTAGCTGAAGTATTTAACAGATGTGAAATCATAACTTTATCAGAAGAATTATAGATCCAATATACAATAAAGTTCGGCATCAAAGGCAATCCTATTTTCAGTAAGTCCTTCAGTCTGCTTTTATCAAAACATGATACCTTAAAGAACTTCATATTCATAAATCCAAATACCGCCTCTAATGTTACTCCAGCAATAATAGTTGCTATAGGCATAGCCAAAATATAATGCCCCTTTAAAATCAGAGGAATCGCAACGGAGTAAGAAATCAATGGTGAGATTGTGTTGGTTACTAAAAATACTTTTCTTTTATTCTGAATTCGTGTTGGCGCTGATACAATTTGATTTGTTGAACTTACCAAAAATCCGATTACTGTGATCATCACCAAATATACATACTGTTCACCACCAAAATAAATTTTAGCAATCTGATAACGGAATAAATAACACAAAACCGATAATGCAACGGTAGTACCTATAACAAAAATCAATGCTGTAGAACAAACCTTTTGCTGAGCTTCCAGCTTATCATCATCGAAAAAAAGGCGGAACATAGCATCATACATACCGCATACAGCAATAGCCGCTGCAAACTGCACGAAAGTAGTTGACAGATCATTTAGTCCAATGTATTCCGAATTCGGATATAATCTTGTAATAATTGGTAACATGATAAAAGGAATCAGCTTGCTTATCATTCCTCCAAATCCATATACCAAAATATTTTCCAAAAAAAGCTTTGATCTATTTTGCGTCATACTGCGCTTTCACCTCTTATGCTATTTAAATTCATTAATCGCATTAATCACATACTGAATTTGCTCGTCGGTCATTCCATAGTACATCGGAATACTTAACTCCGTAGAGCTGATTTCTTCAGCAATCGGGAAGTCACCTTCCTTAAATCCGAGATTTTTGTAGCACTCCTGTAAATGCATCGGAATCGGGTAATGCTTATTTGTTCCAATACCTTTGTTATTCAAGAATTTCTCCAGCTCATTTCTTCTCCGACAACGAATACCAAAGATATGCCATACTGGTACCATATGCTCAGGAACATATGGCAGAACTACTTCAGGATTCTTGATTTCGTCTAAGTACATCTGAGCAATTCTTCTTCTCTCCACATTCATCTTCTCTAAATGAGGAAGCTTCGCTACAAGGAAAGCAGCCTGCATCTCATCCAGACGACTGTTGTTTCCCTGATAGATGTGGTGATACTTATAATCGGAACCATAGTTACCAAGTGCACGAATTTTGTCAGCCAGTTCTTTACTATTTGTGATTGTTGCACCGGCATCACCAAGTGCTCCAAGATTCTTACCCGGATAAAATGAGAAACCTGCGGCATCTCCGAAGGTACCAATCTTCTTTCCTTTATAAGTAGCGCCGTGAGCCTGAGCGCAGTCCTCCACTACATAAAGATTATGTTTCCTAGCAATCTCCATGACAGAATCCATATCACAAGCCTGGCCATAGAGATGAACAGGCATAATAGCCTTGGTCTTACCAGTAATCGCCGCTTCAATCTTAGAAGGATCAATATTGAAAGTTCTGATATCCGGTTCTACGAAAACGAGAGTAGCTCCAACATAAGTAACAGCAAGTGCTGTAGCAATATAAGTATTGGAAGGAACGATAACCTCATCCCCTGCTCCTATGCCAAGTGCTTTCAGAGAAAGCATCAATGCGTCTAAACCATTGCCAACGCCAACGCAATATTCAGATCCGCAATATTCAGCAAAAGACTTTTCAAATGCTTCATCCTCAACACCCTCAATATACCAAGAGCGAGTATACACACGCTCAAATGCTGCTCTCAGGTCACTGTCTAATTCATGCTCCATCGGAAGGAAGCTTACAAATGGTATTTTCATAATTAAATCTCCTCTGCCGTGGTAGTATCACCACAATTTTTTACAAACTCCAAAAACTCATCATAGTTTCTAATATAGTCAGATTCGTCATATAACTCCGAAGCAAGGACCATCAGAACCGCATCTGGTGAAAAATCGAACATTTCGCGCCACATATTATTAGAAACATATAATCCCTCATACGGTTTTTCAAGAGGAACAACTTTCTTTTCTTTTCCATTGTCTAATCTTATCTTACAGCTTCCATGGATACATACTAAAATCTGTTGTAAACATTTATGTGCATGGTATCCTCTGGTTACACCCTCAGCGGTATCATACATGTAATAAACTCTTTTTATTTTAAATGGAATATCTTTAAATTCTTCTAGTGCCACCAACTGACCTCTTTCATCTCCATGTGGCTGAAATACGTATTTTATAACCTGCATGTTAGCTCCTTTTATTTTTGTAACGATAAAATTGCAATATATTATAAATACCAGTAAACGGATAATTTTTTAATATCATCTTATTGCTCATGATTCCCGGTACTCTATGCAAATAGCTATTTTCTGCTTCTAACAGTCTGGATGATCTTAGTTCTATGTTGGTTTCTCTTCTGACATATGGTACGGAACTTGTATTCGTTTCCAGTATCTTTTTCAGATTTTCACTAAAATCCTCTTCAGAAATAAGTGATTCTTTAATAGCAGCAGAAAAAGTTCTTCTATACTCTGCATCATTTACCAGTCTGCGTACCTGTTCAAAATAAGCAGGCCAATCATCGACTGTAATTTTCCAATCTTTTAATCTCGGAAGTAAATCCTCTGTAACGCCACCATTCTTCGTGTTCATCTCAACCAGTGGTGTTCCCGCAGCTGCTGCATACTGTGACATCAAGCCTCCCGACTGTGGGTATGTTCCAAGGTATATATCCACGTGCTTCATTACTTCCAGTAAGTCAGAACGATAGCTAATAACTTTCCACCTATTGCCTAATCCATACTTCTCGATGTAATCAAACATCGGCTTGTTATTTCCGGAGCCGGCAAATATATAAAACGCAGTAGGACTCTCTTCAAGAATTTGTCTCACCACATCCAAGAACCTACCAGACTCAGCATACACCTTTACAAATCTACCGCCAGAAAAAAGTACAACCTTATCCTTCGGTATATCAAAATCAAACCCCTGAAAAGTATCCTGCTTAATAATCGGATAATATGGATTAACTAAGCACTGGGACTCTTTAAAGCCACGATGCTGTACCGAAGTATCTAATCCCATCCCTCGGAATTCAATCACATAATCTGCAACGTTTGTTCCAATCCAAAACTGTTCATCACCATGATTTACAAGAAACTTCTCACAACCGTTAATTTCCTGAAACGCGACACATCCGACCGGATCACAATTGGACATGTGAAGTAAAATTGTTTTAGGACATTTTTCAGAAATAATTTGCCTGATCTCCGATATTTGCTCAGTAAATTTCAAATTTTGATCAATTATGATTACTTCACATTTTCCACTATTATATGCCATCCTAATCAATTCGCTAGATGCCTCATATTGCCTACTATTAATCAAATATGTAATATGATTAAATTGCGTTAAAACAGCACATAAATATTGCGTCGAGAGGGCAATATTAGCTACAGCAATTGAATCATAAAGTAAAACCTCCGTTTTATGATTATTTATCTCAATTTCTGTATTATTTTGCGCTATACGATAAAGTAGCTTTTCAGCTGTGATATCGGTCAATTCAAAATTAAATAAATGCTGTAATGCACCTGAGTGATACAAAGCATCCAAAGCTTCATCTATGTTATTTTTTATAATCTCTTTTTCGGCTATTCTATTGTACTTATCTCTATAATCAATTATTCGATTTTTTGTAAACATTGTTCTATTTATAGTTCTCCAGTATCTTTCAACGCATTATAAATTGCCTGTAAATACCCTGTTCCATTTCTGTCATCAGGTTCTAAATATCCACCTTCTGCCCACTCATTCCATGCAAACATAAATAAGAAATCAGATTTATACTCGTCTCTAGTTTTTTGAATCAATTTCTTCAGGTAAAATTCAAATTTTTCAACTGTCATCCCTTGGATAACTGATCCGTTTGCTCCCCTTCTTGGTGTATTATCCCAGTTTACAAATGCACATGGAATGCTGTTATCTGTTAGTGGTTTTTCACTCAATATATGACTCCACAACTCATCATAGTCATACACAACCGGGGTTTTTCTTGCAACTCGTAAATCGCCTGCTGAAATTTTAAAATGCTTCTCTAAGAAACTTCCCACGTTATTCTTGATTTTCTTTAAAACACTAAAATTCTTCCGACTTTTTGTAAGAAATGCCGTATATGGCTGATATTCAATCACATTGTCAAACATTGACATGTCTTCATTTGGTTTATTGATGAGTACATCTGGACGCTGAAACATGAATGAAATTTCTCCGATACCATCCTCAACTGCCCATCTGTTCCAACATTCAAACATTTCTTTTCTCTCAGAAATCAATTCTGGACGATAAATAACAAAAAGGATTTTTCCACTCTTTCTGATATATCTAGAATCTTTAAAAAATGGTACTAAATAATTGTAATGGTCTCTCCATTCTTTCTCACTTCCATACCTCTGTTCAATTAAAACTTTATTCTCTCCTGAGACCCATGCATTTGTCCAGTGCTCGTTTGGCCAACATAAACAAAAAGGAAAATCTATGTCAGATTTAAGATAGTTTTCCACAGGTTTTTCTAAGAGTAGATGTCCATCAAACCAATAATGATACATACAAAAACCAAATATCCCGTATTTCTTTGCAAGCGTAGCTTGCCATTTCATAACTTCTACATCCGTCAAATCATAATAGTTTTTATTAAACGGCATTTTGGGCTGTTCATGTCCATCAAATAGTGGCTGAGCATTTTTAACATTCACCCATTCTGTAAACCCCTCTCCCCACCATTTATCATTTTCAGGAATTCTATGAAATTGTGGCAAATAAAACGCTATTGTTTTCATTCTTTCTCTCCTTTCTCATAAAGTTCTATTATTCTCTTGGAAATCGCCTTACTGCCAAACAATTTATTTGCTTCAAAGGCAATAGCTTCTGAATTATACTTCAGCTCTATGGCATTTAACATTGCATTAGATAGTTGTTTAATATTTCCCGCCGAATAAATAATTGCATTATTCTTATTGGTATATTCTAATATTGGAAAACTATCTGGTATTATTACTGGCAATCCACAAAACCAAGCCTCAATTACAGGTACACCAAAAGTTTCATATTCACTGGCTGTTACAAAATAATTACATTTATTAATAATCTCGTTAACGCTACTTCGCTGTACCGCTCCATAGAATATTATATTTTCAGCACACTGCTTTCTAAGAACTTTTCGTTTAAGTTTATCTAGTAAAGGGCCTCCACCAACTATATGTAATTCAATCGCAGGATTAGTTTTATAAATCATTTCAAAAGCATCAATGATACAATCTACCCGCTTATTTTTGCATATTCGACCAATCGAAACAAATCTTATAACATCGTTAGTTGCCTGTGCAGTTCTAATGAAATTTGAGTTAACCATATTGGGGATAACATGTATGTTTCTTTTAGTAGCTGTCAACTCCACCACACTTTTCTTGAGTGGTGTGCTTACGCAAATAAACTCTGCACATTCATCAACAACTTTTGTAAGTAATGATATTTCTCGACCATTAATTTTTTTGTTCATCACCTTTGTGAAATGTTCTGTGACTACTATCTTGATTCTTAAATCATTCAGATATTTCCATACTTCTTTGGTTAGAGTTATTATTGGAAAATGAATATGAATAATCTCAGGATTAAACTCACTTATTATTTCGCTTAACTTTTCAATATAATATTTGTTTTTTATATATGAGAATATGATATATGGTAGTCTCCCTATAGGAATCTGTAAACCAGATGCAATAATACCATTGTCAGAGTTCTCTATTCTCTCAAAATTTCTAATTCTAAATATGGATCTAGTATCGCAAAATGTATACCTAACATCATTTCCACAATTTTTTAAAGCCTGGGCTTGTTCATATTCGAACGACCCTAACATTCCTGTTTCAGGTCTTGGAAATGATCTACCTATCACTAAAACCTTCATCTTCTCACACCATCCATAACTATTTCTTTTCCGAAAAAATACGCGCAGGATTACCAAACACCCTTGTATCGTCTTTCACGTCTCGAATTACTACGCTACCAATTCCAACATAAGCATTCTTACCTATTTCCATGCCAACAGAAATTGCTGCATGGTCAGCAAGAAAACAAGCTTCTCTTAGTTTAGATCCGCCGGTAACACCACAGCTAGAGCTTACAGTCACATAATCTTCAATCAGAACGTCATGTCCAATAATTGTAGACTGTATATTTACAAAGTTTCCAATTTTACATCCAGTAGAAATCTTTGCATTAGGATATGTAATTAATCCTCTTCCAAGAGGAAACTCTGTATATATCCTTGTACTTGGATGAATGATAGATGCGAATTCTACGCCTTTGTGCTCTAACACCTCTGCAATTTTTTTCTTTACAGAAGGGGTTGCAATCCCCATTGCATAATAAGCATTTTTCGGAACGTGATTGCTGATGGAATCGATTACCTTATACTTAGAAGGAAACTCATCAAGAGCATTCATATTGTCATCTATAAATCCCAAAATATTCCAGGTTTCTTCAACCTTATTTATATCTTCAATGAAGTTGGCTACTTCTCTGCCACAGCCACCTGCACCAACAATAATAATATCTTTCATATGCCACCTCTTACTTCTTTGCATACATTGCATCAAGTTTCTTGTACTGAATCTTCCCAGAATCGTTTCTTAATATTTCATCAATTACAAATACTCTGAACAAAGTCTTAAACATTCCCAACTTGTCACAGAGGAAGTCCACGATTTCCTTCGATTTTGATTCGTCAGTTACATAGATGTTCATTCTCTGGTCTGTTCCAGCGCAGGCACATTCAATGCCAAATTCTTGCTGAATCATTCGCTCAGTCTGGTCAAGGCTAACTCTATAGCTTAAGAGCTTTAAAAATCTAGAAAGCCGTCCGGTTACATAGTAACAGCCATCTTCATCACGTTTTGCTAAGTCGCCTGTATGATAAACACCGTTAAACTCATCGTCTTTTTCAAGATCTTCCTTGCAGACAGCGTAGCCCATTGTGACATTCGGTCCCTTGTAGCACATCTCGCCCTCTGCAACAACATCCTCGATAAGATTTCCTTCTGTATCAACAAGGAATAGCTCACCTTCCGGAATTGCACGGCCAATACTTCCGATTTTTGATGCTGCCAGATCTGCCGGCAGACAAGCCATGCGTGCTGAAGTCTCTGTAGTTCCGAAAGACGCAATAAATCTCTTTCCTGTTCTCTCTGCATAATCAGCAAGCTGTTTGAATCTTGCATCTGTAAGCTTTCCGCCACCCTGAGATAATGTTGTCAAATAAGGCAAATCCATACGTTCGAAGTGAAGACGATAGAAAATGTCATAGCTGAACGGAACACCAGTAAAGTTAGTTGCCTTTTCTGCTCTAATATAATCCCAGAACTCACCGCTGAAAAGATTGTAGGTTGTAAGCAACAAGGTCGCACCAACATACAAATGTGTGTTAATTACATTCAGCCCCATTGTGTACTGCATACCTAGATCACAAACCGGTCTCTCCTCAGATGTCCATCCGAATGCCAAAGCAACATTCTTAGCATTAGCTTCCAGATTTCCTTTTTTATATCTGACAAGCTTCGGGCTTCCGGTAGAACCAGATGTGGTCATAAGAAGTTGGAGTTTATCATTGATTGGATAAATCTCATTATCTGTTTTTAGAAGAACATAGTCAAACAACTCATATACCTTCTCATATGGGTAGTTTTCTGTGTTCTCCTTAGGAATCCAAAGATAAGCAGGTTTGTAGGTTTCCAACAGATTATCTAATAACTCCTTATCAATCTTGCTGTTAAGCATAACCGGAACAGCTTTCTTCTCAACAAACCCCAGATATCCGATAACGGAACCCACTGTATTTTTGCACAAATTGAAAATAATAGACCGTGAGACAACATTCTCACCCACATTTTTCATAAGTTCCGGAATTTCACCATACTTCACTGAATTTCCCTCGTTATCAATTAAAGCAATTTTCTCTTTATCCTGTTTATCAATGTTTAAAAACATAATCTCTCTCCCTATTACATAATCGTACAGCCGTCAACAGGCAGAACTTGACCAGAAATGTATCCAGCATAGTCACTTGCTAATAATAAACAGCCACCTGCAATATCTCTTGGCTGAGCAATTCTACCCATGCAAATATTATTAATTCTTCCCTGCAGCTTCTCTAAATCAACCTGCTCCATCATTGCTGTCTGAGTAATACCAGGTGCAATGGAGTTTACACGGATTTTCTTAGATGCTAATTCCTTTGCCGCTGACTTTGTAAGTGCAATAACCGCACCCTTAGTGGCGGAATATACAAGCTGTCCTCTGTTTCCTCTCATACCTACCATGGATGAAATGTTAATAATGCTTCCGCCATTCTCATTTCTTTCCATGACACGGCTTACTGTCTGAAGCATCTCGATGGTGCCAAAAACATTGACATTGAACATTTTCTCCATATTCTCACGAGAGATCATCCCAATCAGCTCGTTAAACTCTACTCCCGCATTGTTTACCAGAACATCAATGTGGCCAAACTGCTTCTTGATAGCCATAATATTCTTACTAACGCTTGCAGAGTCTGTGATATCAAAATAGTAAGGATGCAGATGCTCCTTTAATTCACTTTCCTCAACCCAGACTGCGGAGCCTTCTGCTCTATCGTTGATAACAACATCTGCCCCCTCTTCTGCAAATAAGGTAGCAATCTCCTTGCCGATACCTCTTGCTGAACCTGTAATGATACAAACCTTCCCTGACAGTAATCCCATAGTACAAATACCTCCTAATTACTCTGATAATCTCTCGGAATCTCTCGGAATCTCTAAGCTAGTAAATACAAGGCTTTTAGATTCCTTTTTTATTAAAATCCCCACTTTTTTTGCCAAAAACACTTGACAAATCGCTCAAAATTTGCAGCGAAGCCGATTGAATATATTTTATCGACTGGAGGGCGATTTTTATGTTACCTGTTAATTTTGGCAGTCATACTGACTACCAAAACTTTGTTGTTACTAATCTTCGTAAATATTATCCTGATCCAAATGCTCTTGCTCGTTCAACCTGGGATATCATTGAGCGTTTTTGGAATCTCGATTTATCTTTTACCGACAGTTATGTTTATTTCTTGCGTTCATTTTTACGTCCAAGAATAATATTTACTTTTCAAAGTTCAATGCCAGAGTTTTGCTGGCATGATCACTCAAGATTCCGAGAGATCATTCTGTAAAATTAACGCCGTATTTCTCTAAGATTTTCATTCCGTTTGTGAATCCTCCGAAGTGCAGAATATCATCTGTCTCAAACATAACGTCAAAAGCATCCTCAAGATCAGTAATTAAAGTAAGATGGGTAAGTGAATCCCACTTTTCAACATTCTGAAAAGTGAAGCTATCATTAAGCTCACTCTCTTCCACCTCAAAAAGTGCCTTGAAAACCTCAAAATATTTAACTCTGTTCATTGTTTTTCCTCCATTTTTCCATTCTTTGAATTTAAATGAATCTCCGTGTCCCGGATAGATTCTCATATTTACATTTATCTTATCGATAAAATGTTTTGTGAATTTTTGAAATTCTTCCTCACTTCCATTGTCAAAGCCTGTGAATGTACCCTGGTCTTTCAGAATCGTATCTCCTGAAAAAATGCAATTACCATTTACATCTATCATCACACTTCCCTCGCTATGTCCCAAAGTATGAAAGATATGAATTGAATTGTCTCTCCACTGTAAGAAATACTCTTCCTCAAACACGATGTCTGCAGCACCACAATGGTAGAAAGGATCAAATATTCCGATATTTTTATCTTTGTATTTCATGGCGTAGTAAACATGGTAATATCTTGCTTCATTCTTCCTGCAATCTTGTATATATTCACTACACTTCTTCTGACCAATAACAACGCTGGCGTAATGTTCACGTACAGCATTCAATCCCCATAAATGATCAGCGTGTTCATGGGTAAGGATTATGTAGTCCAGATTGATTCCTGACTTATCAATCTCACCAATAATCTTATCTGACGGAACATCAATTAAAATCCCATGTCCGTCTTCCATAATCAAGTAGGAGTTAGTTTTCTCCGGTCCGTATTGATATTGTCTAATTTTCATTTATTTGGTTTCTTTATTTCGCTCTTTGCTTTTTTATATTCGCTTATTCTATGTTTTATTTATTCTTCTTGAAATTATCCCAAAGGAATGCCTCTAATTCAGACGGCACCCGTTGATTGGAAATTGCAAGCTGCTCCGGATAAAATTCCACATCTCGCCTTTTCATCAAATCGTCGAAGGAACCGATACTCTATTCCGTACCCTTCTTCTCTTTGCCCATGAACTCTTCCATTGTTACAGACGTATCTGATGAAATACCTTCCTTTTTGAATACAACTTTTACTGTATCAAAAATGATTTTCCAGTCAGTGATGAATGAGACGTTATCAACATACCTTACGTCCCAATCAAATTTTTCATCCCATGAAACTGTATTTCGTCCGTGCACCTGTGCCAATCCTGTCAACCCTGGTCTTACCTCGTGTCTACGAGCTTGATGCTCATTGTATCTAGGTAGGTACTTTACCATCAGTGGTCTTGGACCAACAATAGACATATCCCCCTTCAGAATATTCGCCAACTCAGGCAGCTCGTCCAAGCTTGTGCTTCTAAGTTTTTTTCCAAAAGATGTAAGTCTATCAGCATCCGGTAATAACTTTCCATCGTCGTCTTTTGCATCAGTCATTGTTCTGAATTTGTACAGCTTAAAGACTTTTGCATCTTTACCAGGTCTATCTTGTTTAAAAATTACTGGAGAGCCAAGTTTGATTTTTACCAAAATTGCTGTAATTACTAATACCGGACTAAGCACTATCAATGCTGCAAGAGAACACAAAAAATCCTGTAACCGTTTTACATATTTTTCATAAAAACATACTTTATGTTTTCTCATCATTCCCCCCCTTATTCGAAGCAAGCTCTGATAACAGCAATAATCGCATCCTGTTGCTCTGCTGTCATCTTATTATCCGAAGGTAAGCAAAGACCTCTCTGAAAAATGTCTGCACCAACATCCTCACACTCACCAGCAATATATGCATTGGTTCTACATCGAAGAGTTCCTTCTCTACCAACAACCTCATTCATTCTGTACATAGGCTGCATATGCATCGGCTTCCATATTGGTCTTCCTTCAGCATTGATGGAACTAATAGCTTCAAGTATCTCTGTCGGACAAGACTTTCCTTCTTCCTTAATATATAGAGCATCGCATTCGCCTCGAACTTGCTTACACATAGCATCTTCGTTAATGATGAGAGCACTAAGCCAATAGTTAGGCTCAGTTCCTTCTGTGATAGGATTCATCTTCACGGGAAGTCCCTTTACCCCTTCCTTATACTTCTCATAAACTCTCTTCTTCTCGCTTATATGCTCCTCAAGATACTCATACTGACCTCTAATTACACCAGCAATCACATTGCTCATTCTGTAGTTATAACCAACTTCTTCATGCTGATACCATGGAGCAGCTTCTCTAGCCTGTGTAGACCATTTTCTAGCTCTATTCGCATCTTCTATATCATTAACTAACAAACACCCACCAGCGCTTCCTGTGATTATCTTATTGCCGTTATATGAAACCGCACTATAATCACCAAAACTACCACACTGTCTACCATCGATAGTTGCACCCATAGCTTCTGCTGCATCCTCTATCAACAACGCATTATGCTTCTCACAGATTCTCTTAATCTCATCCATGCGTCCTGGAAAGCCGTAAAGTTCAGCACTAACTACCAGCTTAACTTCTGGGTATAAAGAGAATGCTCTTTCTAACGCTACCGGATCCATGTTCCATGATTCCCTCTCTGTGTCGATAAACACAGGAATACCACCTTCGTACACAATTGGATTTAAAGTTGCATCGAAAGTCATATCAGAGCAAAATACTCGCTTGCCTTCAACTGCACCATGTCCAATCTCCGGTCTTCCATATAATCTTTCACCAGCCAACTTAACACTCAAATGAAGTGCAGCAGTACAACAAGAAAGACCTACAGCATACTTAACCTCAGCCTTTTCTGCCGCGATACGTTCTACCTCGTTTATATTCTTTCCTACTGTGCTCATCCAGTTAGTTTCATAAGCCTCTTTTACATATTTCATTTCAGGTCCATGCATAGTTGGACTTGCTAACCAGACTTTATTTTCAAATTTCTTTTTATCACCTTTGAACATCCTCGTCCTCCCCCTTTGCTCCTTACTTCCACTGTTCTTATATTTTTCACTTTGTGTAGTTTTCTACTTCTATTCCTTATCCACACTTTATGTGTTCTTTTCTTGTACTTCTTTACTTTTCTCTTTTCTCCTTCGCAACTACACTTATAACCACTACCTAAACTTTGATAGACGAGCAAGCAAAAAACCCTGCTCATTTTAATCTTGCATAGCACTTATATGCTTAGTGACTATATATTGCGTTTACCCTTTTCATTCAATTGAAATTCAACTCAAAAATCAGCTTAACTGTTCACTCTGCTCTTTGCATCTCCCCCAGATATCGCACAGAACTGAACTAGTTACATCAAGCCAATCGCATAGTCCTTCATCTCAAAATTAAGATCAAGAATCTGCACATGTTGACCAATCGGGATATTCTGCATAGTAGCTCTATCCGTCATCGGCTCAGACCGCTCCTTTATGCAACTCTTACATAGTACTCTTAACCACACTGATTGTCAAGTATGCTGTTAGCAAAGCCACAACTTATCAAAATCCAACTTTTTCATACTTAGTTCTACAGCTCAGCATGATACGTCGGCACAATCTCCGCCACCATAGCCTTCATTTTATCCGTCTCCTGACAAACAGCTTCATCCAGCTTTCTCAGCATCTTCTCAAACCATGCATCATCCATCTCGATTGGTTTTTAAAATGTAGCCAGTTCCCCTCATGCGTTGATTTTACTGGGTTTAACTGTATACAAAACTGTGTTTACTGTTACTATCTTTCATTCTTTTCCAAAATAGCTTTGAAGCATAGGCCACATTATTTTCATATATGACACAAAGCTCAGCTCTACTTGTGCTTCATTAAACCATCCAACCATAAAGCTATTTATCTCTTCAAATAATACTTTTGAAAGTTTCTGAATAATAATTGTGTTATCCACTTCTTCAGTATAATCTTTCGCATACATTTTACATATAGAACGCACTCCAAAATAATTATATAGCACACCTACCGTTGTTTTTAATGCTTCAATATCTCTTGGAAAATCTGTTCTATTCATCATATTCACTACTAATTGATGTCTTGAGTTTAGGTAATTCCTAACTGTACTATTACCTATTTCAACATCAACTGTAAATGAAAAATCTTGAGTTTGTATACTATCTGCTCCTAACATTATCATCAATTCAACTTGTGCTGCATGATATTCTGTATAACCAGACAAAGCCATATATTTCCAAGAATCTTGCTTTGCATACATTTCCGTATCTAAAATATGCGTAAATTCATGAAACACAATATACCTTGGTATTTCCGAACTTTTGCATATCCTTAATATATGTTCATCTGTTTTCGTATTATAGTAAGCTTGGGCGGCTGAAGCGAATCCTGCTGCATCGCTTTCCTCAACATTAATTTCAAAAAAATCTATCTTATACTGTGGTAATTTCTCAATTTCCATAAACTCAATATATTCTTTTTCATATTCTTTAATTAAATTTTTAATTTGTATTTCTGTCATATTGTTTTATACCTCATATCAAAGTTAGCATTTCACTTTTAGTATACCATAAAACAATCCCATTCTCATTCTATATATTTTATCCTCAACGATGAAAAGATGTGTCTGCACACATCTCTTCCATCTTATTATTTTCAATGTTATAAGTTCTTAATAAAATTCAAATCCTGTTTCCGTAATGCCTTCTGTAACTTTTCGTTCTTTCTCTTCAGTTCCTTATTTTCTCTGCTCAGAGCTGCCACCTTCTGGTTCAACAGTTCAATCTGTTTTTCCATCGCCATGTTCAGAATTTCTCTTCTTGGATCTATCATTCCGGCCTGTTGCTCTACTGCTTGGTTCAATGTATCCCGGACGGTTGGATTTTTATAAAAGAATCCTCTCGACAATCCAGTTTTCTTCATCAGCTTTGGAACGCTGATACGTTCTTTATTTGCCAGCATATCTTGTATTGCTTGCAATGCCAGTTCAATTTTCTCTTTACTTTTTCTCTGATTTTCCTCAATCATCTTGTCGTATTTGCTCATATTCTTCACCCCATCTTGCCAGACTCATATATATGATGTCACTCATCCTCTGTCTTACTTCTCTGGTTTCGTCTGCCATTCTTTGATTGCTCATTTTCCGGTAATGCTGTACATTATTCAGTCTTTTATGCCCCAATAGTCTCGCTATCGTCCAGTCATCCAGATGCATTTCTGTAAGTTTGACGCCATAGTAGTGCCGGAACATGTGCGTTCCAAACCCGAATAATTCGCCATGATCATCTTTCAACTGCTTTTCCTGTATCATGGACATGACTTTTGTTTTTATAGCCATATACTGCATCGGGCGGTCAGGTTCTTTTTCATTAACAAATATGTATTCTGTATCACCGAACTTTTCCTGTGTATATTCAATAGAACTCTGTAACAGTTTTGCAAGTTCTTTACTGATCGGTTTTTTATATCTTTTAGTTTTAACTTGATATATTTCAATCATATCTTGGCCATTTTCTCTCGTCAGACAATCTGGTCTCAGTGTAAGGGTATCTGATATCCTAGTTCCAAGCATCTGATGTATCAGAAGACATCTTGCAATCTGTACATCCATCTGTGTAATTTCCGCATTCAGTCGTTTCATTTCATCATCAGAATACACTCTAAATTCTGCATTTACTTCCGGTGGAATATCCGTATTAATAAATAAATGCTCCAATCTTTCATAGCTGTAAATTTTTCCGATTGTCTCTAACTGTCGTCTTAATGAAATTACATAAGAACTATTCGCACTATGGGAAGTATCTTTTGTTGACAGATGTATCAAAAATTCTTCCAACACTTCTCTGTCTATTTCACTGCAGCTTTTTATTTTGGAATACTCTTTTTGGAGATATTCTGAGAATATCCTCATTATTGTCAATTCTCCCTGTACAGTTCCTATTGCTTCATACTGCAGATTCATATAAACAGCTTTCTTACATTCTTCCCTGATATCTGGCTGATATATTTTTCTGAAATCCAGTGTTTTTACATTATAAATTGGATTGGATCTGATTTTAATATCCAGATTTTTTAGTTCCCAAACATCTTTTTCTATCTCATCCCGTAAATCTTCTGGCCCTAAAAATTTCAGTACGTTTCTGAAATATAATATCGTCACTGCTTCGCCATAGCTTACTGTACCATACACACTCTTCTTTTCTTTTACAATAGTTATTCCCTGTTCTAACATCCAGCCTTTTAAAAGTGATATCCATTTTTCTGGATTTCTATCTCCAAGGCTTTTGATTCTCCGATTTATTCTGCTGTTCAAAAACTTTGCAATATGATTATAAGCTGTTCGATCCTGAATCAATGCTCTAAACGTTCCGTTTTTGCAGCGATACATAATATAACCTCGAAACTCTTCCTTTAATTCTTGCGTTGGAAGCAACGTTAAATCAAATTTTCCATTATCCTTACGTGTCCCTGTTTCTTGTAAATTGGGGAAATCGCTGAAGTATATAATATCATTTTCCATCTTTTTCCTCTTTCTTTAGCCATGATGCTAAACTACTTCCTTGCATTTCAAAGAACTCATCATTTGCTTTTGCAATCCTTTGCGGCATATAATCAATATACTGTCTTGTCATCTCTTCATAAGTATGTCCAAGATAATCCCTGATACTTTGCAGTGATACATGACTGTCATAAAACATAGTTGCTACTGTATGTCGATAATCGTGTGATTGAAATAAATATTCTCCATTTGCAATCTTATTTTCCCGGCACGCTTCTATCATCTGAGTTCGGAATGTACCATATAGACAAGCACCACCTCTGCTGTTTTTAAAAATGAATTCTTCAGGCTGAATTTCATGTTTTTTCAAGTATACTTTCATAATCTGATAAAGTGCCTGTGGGATTGGAATCCTTTTATAATTCTTCATTTTGACCTGATACACCTGAATCCAATAATCCTCGCCCTGCTGATAATAAGCATTTCCTTTCAATGTACACACTTCACTCGCCCGTAATCCTAGACACCACAGATGTAGGAACATACATCGTAATCGCTCTGGAAAAAGATATAATTTTTTCAAAATTTCCATATATACTGTTTCCTCAACGCTACGATCATGATGTACTATTACTTCTTTTTGTTGGAAATATTCAATTCGGAATGGCATTCTTGTAATATACTGTTTAACTTCCATGAATTTATAAAAATGACCGATACCGAAAATTCTTTCATTAAATCCCTTTGCCTGTATTCCCCGTTCTCGCAAGCCGTCTGCATACTTTTTTACTTCTGCGACAGTTGCATGAATCGCCAGTATCTTTTCTTGTTCCAGCAGTTCAATAAAATTTCTAATACATACAAATCTTCGTACAATCGTGCTGACTGCCTGTCCAGTAATTCCCAGTTCATATTTCATGTATGCCTGTAAAATTTCTCGATTCTGTATTTCCTTGACTTCCATAAAAGAAATGCTAATTAAGGATTTACTTTCGTCTATCCGATGTTTTCCAAGATGTAATCGTTCCAGATACCATACATTTGCTTCCCATTGGATCTGTTCCTGATGCATAAACGCATCTCTTCTGCATTCACCTAAAATACTTCGTTGACTCGTTTCGGGAAAATTCTTTAAAATAGTTTCCACTTGTTCCATTTCCAGCAATCCAATATCCGTAATATTTAACTGAACACAAGAATCATAAAGAAGTTTTAAGGATTTTAACCTGACATTTCTATAAGCCTTAGACATTGAAGTATTGGCAATGATACGACTCAACGTATAAAAAATTTGTTTCTTTAAAACTTCTGAACAATTTTGTGTAAAATCCCACACCAATAGGTTTGTTTTATAAGAAGTTTCAAAGGTCTCAGCTATTTCCTTTTCCGGATAATACTTCAGAAAATAAATTTTATTTTGATATTTCCATTCATATATCCGCTTTCCATTTAGCGTCTGCATTTGTTGATAGATATGTTGTTGTTTTACCGTATCATATATTTTCAAATAGAAAGATACAATTTGTGATCGTATCTGTCCTCTTAAATATTGTTCATACGAATTTCGCAAAGGATAATCCATTTCTTCCAGATGCCAGATTTTTCTATCTGCCAAGAACTTTTTCAATTTGTTAATTCTTGAATCGCTTTTTATTCCAAGTGCATCAATTTCTGAATATAGTTCCTGCTTTTTCTTCTCAATATCTACTTCAGATTCTGTTATGTGTTCTGCCTGTTGCAATAAATATATAGGTATTTCTCACACCTCCCTACTCCAGCAGACGTTCCGCCCCATAAATAGCAGTGTGTTGTGCATAAAACTCATTACTTGCTTCTATCAGTTCATCATCCAGCCAGTCCAGATACTTTATAGTCGTATCCAAATGTTTATGCCCCAATGCCTGACTGATCATTTCCAGTTCCCATCCTGCCTGCTTTCGCATATTTGCAAAATAGTGACGTAACATGTGGGGTGTGATTTTAACTCCGGTTTTCTTTTCCATTCGGTCCAACATATCATATACACTGTCCACTCTTAATGGCTTTCCAATGTTCTCACCCATGATATTCACAAACAGGTAATCCTGATGTTGCAGGATTTTCCGATATTTTGCCAGATAATCCATGAGAAATTCAAACGTATCATTACTTATCTTGGCACTTCTGTATTCCGCATTTTTGGCTCTCGCTTCATTTTCATTATCTTCCCGGAAGCATACCCTTATCATGTGATTCCTATAATCAATATCTTTGACATATTTTACTCCCAGTAGTTCCCCAATTCTGTATCCGGTTTCTGCTAACATAAGTAACAGAAGCTGATCTCTTCGGTTCGTACAGGCCTGTAAAATTGTAATAATCTGATTTTCTTTTGCTGTTCTCCCACGATGTTCCTCTTCCTTCAGATAGGCTTTAAAAGAATGATTCCGCAGTACCTTTTTTACTCCCACCTGATTAACCGCTATAATCTGGTTATACGATAAGGTTTTGAGACTTCCGTACTGTTCATATTCTGCCTCTATAAATAAATAGAACCTGAACACATCTTTTAAGTATGCGTTGCAGGTTCCTTCATTCGGACACTTCTTTTCTCCAGCCGTTTGCTCTGTATGGTTTCCGGCTTTAAGCCAGTATAAAAATTCCACAAAGTGTTCTGTCTGTTTTTCATAATCTAACTGATAGACTTCTGTGAGTTCCATTTCTTTCTCTGCCATATATTTCATATAATAGCAGATTGAAAATGCTGTGCGTTTCACTGTATTTGGTGAACGTTTACATTTAATCTTATGCATTAGATATTTACTTGGCAGTTCTTCAATACTCATTGTTTCCAGATTTCTGATGAAAAAATATTTTTCTGTTCCATCTTTTATCGTTTCCACCTTGTATATCATAAGCTGCCTCCTTTCCTCTAACGCTATACACAGTATACCCACTTCATGCCGAAATAGCTATTCA
>OGWQ01000845.1_pt1 | contig 20926 bp, 16 predicted proteins | sample 1576091 | NCBI WGS metagenome assembly OGWQ01 (sample SAMEA3541584, study PRJEB24748) | human gut metagenome | biome: human gut; feature: human-associated habitat; material: faeces | place: China | collected 2012
CTGATATAAAACTATCCATGATTCTATATTTTCATTGTAATCTGTTTCCCATAAATATTGACTGCTTTTTCAGTCACTCCAACTCCATACTCCACCAGTTTGGACTTCTGAACAATCAAATCATTGTCTGCTGAAACACCTGCCCATTGCAAATCTTTCAGTTCAACCGGCTCCATGCAAAGCAGAAATGCAAACATATCGGGCATTTTTCCAAATTGTTCAACCTCTACACCAGGAATCGCTGCATAAAGTTTCTTCAGCAACTCATCTTCGCGTATATCTATAACCAATTTACACCATGATCTGACTCCTTGCCTATTACCTGCCTGTTGATAGCGACAAGTCACTCCAGACTTTCTACCCCACTCTATCAGCCCCTCTTCATTACCATATTTTACAAGCAAAGCGGCAATAGAAAGTTCTGCACTCATCATCCGACTAATTGAGAAGTTATATAACGCTCTGGCACATCCTGGTATGTGGCACTTACGGAGCAACTCACCAAACGAAAAAGTTCCTTTGTCACCTACAGTAAGCAACACATTTAAATCATTGCCTAATTGAGTATCCAACTGGGATACATGCTCGACGACAACCTGTGTTCCTCCCGTTTTATCGGAAAGTTCTTTCATCGTCTCCCGACCTGCATTTCCAATTGAAATAACATTGATTGGCTGATTTAATTCATAAGCTTTATCCAATATATCCTCAATTTTTTCAAAAGGACAACCATCACTAATCAAAATAACCTGGTCTATATAACAGTCGCCCATCATCTCTCTTGCTTTTTCTAAAGGAGGAATATAGCAAGTTCCTCCACTTGCCTGCAAAGACATTATATCTACCCCCTCTTCACTCGTACAAACGACATTATCATTAAAAGCAATCCATTTAATACAAGTGTTTGTTGACAATTGCTGTACAGTTCGCTTAAGTTCCTGAATAGAAACACCTTCCATACTACCCGACACATCAAGCATCAACAACTTGACATTAGGTAAGATACGTTTTCCAAATCTAACTTCTTTCTCCACATTCGAATAAATTGTAGCTTTCGACTGTAATAACTCTTTTATCAACTTGCTTTTTAAATTCTGTGTAGTATCTGCCTCTATTTTTGCTAACGTATAGTCATTTCCTTGTATAATGACAGAATTTAATGGAGGCATATCTAATATATCCTTACCATTAAAATTTCCCGTCAACTTAACATCTGATGTCTGCTCTTCTGTTCTACCACTAATTGGAATCAACAATCTGTTATCTTCCGTAGTATTGAACACCGTACATTTTAGCATAGGTTGAAAATAAGCAGACTCTTTAAAACTAAATTCAGCAGGAGGAATAACAGACAAAGAATTCTGCAAGAACTCCAACTTATTTTTCTTCATCCAAATGCAAAAATCATCCAGTTCATGATAAGTCTTGTCTACAGTTTTTCTAATTTCTTCTTCCAACTCAACCTGCAATTTCATCAACAAACAAGAGACATACTGTTCCTTTAAAGCTTTGACACGCGCTACATATCCGTTGAAACGGTAAAACATACAAATCACAGGAAGAATAAATAATATACTCCCTGTCACAATTGGATTCTTAGCAAACCAATCCAAAGCAATTAATTGCTGCTGTACAGCATATTGAACGATGAAGATACCAAAATAAGCGATTAAAAAACCTAATATAATTGCCCTTACTAACATCGAAAGAATGAAAACTGGATGATTCCTTAGTTTTCCTTCAAGCACAGCCATTGTGTCATCTGGAGTCTGATGTTCATTTTTCACCTGCTCGTAGGCATTTTTCAAATTATCCGGTATCTGGAAGGCCCGATAACGTTCTGTATTCAATTCAGCTGCAGCTTGTTTAATACGGTCATGAAACTTATCCAAAATAGCTATACCCTGCTGTATGCTTACAATCTTAGAAGGTGTAGCGACTGAAAATATGCTGAAAATCTTATCTTCCAGTTCTTTGGCTTTCTCTGTTATATAATTATGCTGGTTAGCAAACAATTTTGTTTTGTAGTCGATAGCATACTGAAATATTCCTTTCTTGGTTTTGTTCACTAAATTACGTTTTAGATTAACGATGTAATCACCATAATATTGGTTCCATACTTTCTTCAAACTGAAACTGAAAGGTGACACCGCCGTCTTTACATCCCAAGCATAAGTTTCTTCCCCAGGCATAGGACAATCTTCAGTTACAACTTTACCTATTTCCTTCGCTTGTACAGAATCTAAGAAGCTACCGCACGATTCCACATATTTAGCAGCTTCATCTAAATTATAAAACTCAGGTTCCTTGCTATGCGCAAAACTACTAAGCAGAATATTGCTCAGCCAAAATGCTTCCTTCTCTTTCTGAACTTCTTTTTCATAAAACATCCCTGCCATACCCACATTGGCAAATCCTGAAGTTACATCTGGCTTGTTCCCAAGGGAAATGTGAAGAGCAGTCATAGCCATTGCTACAATAGCATCTTCTTTATCTTCATCTTTCACGGACGATTCAAACATAAACACATTCGTGAATGGTCGCAAATTTGTATCCCTCAAGTTCATAAGGGTGTTCAACTCATTCAGGAATGCCTGCACATCAGACGACACCCCAGGAGTAAAATTCACGGTATTCGGTCGCCATAACAACCCGTAAAAATTAATAATAGGAATACTGCTCCAAGGATTATCTCCTAACAAACTAACTTTCAAGTCTGCTGCCAGTGTATGAAAATGCGTCAAGGTGCGGGCATCTGTCAAATCGCCTATAAATATCACATTTAAACGATTGTCTTGCTGAGTAGCTGAAGGAATCAGTTTATCTGCACTTTGCCCGTCCTGCATGATATCTTCAGTTAATCTACGAGCAATTTTATTAATAACTTCTTGGTGATTATCAATAAGTTCCCCATCAGTGATATGGAACCACTGTAAAGGAATGTTATCTTTTTGATTTGAATTTTGGAGTATTGCTTTCCAATAAACTGCAAAGAAAGACTCTATAGAATCTTTCTTTGCAAAATTCACTATCCACAATGGTGTTGCCATATTCCATCAGAATTTAGAGAGCGATTCGGATATTAATTTCAGCAAAGATTTATCCTCATGCTTTTTCAGCCTAACCCATGCATCTATAAATACCGCAAACTTAGGTTCTTCTTTAGAACCCTTTCGCATAATTTCCTTTTTAGCATCGGTAGAGACCTCTTTCACAGCATCTTCCAAACTTCTGTCGGAACGAATCAGATTTTCTAACACATCTACACTTTTAAGTGTATCAAGGCAATCATTCTCAGACAGTTCTTTTGCAAAAAGCATACAAGGTATCAGTTTCTTGACTTCAAATCTCTGGCTTTCACTACTTATCTCTATTACATTCTCTACATTCTTAATTTCATGCAACTCAACTTCCACACGGTCGTTCCGCATATCAATATCCACCCGAATAAAATCATCCTGCACTTCAGTATCTTCCAATGAAACCAAATCTTCTTCTGAGCTTGTACTATCATCGGTAAAAGCACTTAAATCAATTAAATCATTCTCATAAGACTCATGCGATGAGTTATTTCCTCCAATGATATCAGTAATAGAGTAACTTCCAAAAATTTGCTTATAGATATCTGGTTTTCTTGCCTTTAACAGATTGATTACATTCTGGAAATACAATGCCTTAAAGAAATAATGCAAATAAATTTGTGCCTTTGATGTATCAAGTATAGCAACTGATTCATCCAAATTCAAGCGCGCAAACTCTTTATGGATATGGCATCCATATTCTCCATTTCTGATTTCCTTATGTAGTTTATAATATTGCGTTTGAATATCCATAAAATACTTATACGAGAAGAAATCAAGTCCCATTGGCATCTTAAAAATAAGGAAACGATCAAGCATGTCGTTATCTTGTACAAACTGACTATTATTATCTCCTTCCACATAGCCCAGTTGTTCAGCAAGCTGCTTGGAAGCTCCTGCATACACATAACGTAAAATAGTGGGTAACGTAGTTCCCGATGCTGTAGGATAAAGTACTGGGATTCGGTCTCTTGATGAGAGTTTCGAAAGAAATACTTCTTTAGTCTGACCAGCAGGCAACATATCTGGATCATTCAACGATTCCTCCAATGTTTTTTCCAGCCAAGCTCTGGCCAAGGTTCCTTCTTTTTTAGTCACTTTCAGAATTGCATTTATCAACGGGGTGATAATCCTCTTATCAAAAACTTTCTTGAACTCAAAGACATCACTTAATGCCAGCTCAATGAACACTTTGGAACTTGCATCAATGGCCTCTATGTAGTTAGAGAGGTTATTCATTCCTTCATTCTTTCTTACAGGCAAACGTTTATCGTCATCATAAGAGCCTGCATAATCAGCTGTGTGATCAAGTACTGTATCACAATACAGCCGATCAAACAGATTATCTACAGACCAGTCCATATTATTACCTGTAGCAATATCCCTCAAATTTGGCAAATAGATTGTCAAGGCATCATTCTCCGTATCTCTAAATTTCTTAGCCAAACTATGATAAGCATCTTCCCAAACTCCATACAATTCAGCTGTCTTATCAATAATCTGTCGCAAACCTGTAATCTCACCTTTTCCTTTTCGAATCAATTCCAAATAGCCTTGAGGATATTCAGTCAATTGGGTTATTAATTCAATAGAAAGTTTCAGGCAATTATATTGCTTTAAAGCATCACGGTATTCTTCCAACAACTTTAACACAGCAGGCGTATTTTTCTTCGAAATCCCTTCACTCAAAAAACGAAGACATTCAGTACGCTTTCTGTTGACTAATTCTTCATTATCACATTTAGCCAGAAGCAATACGTCTTTACAAAGCGGTTCCAGATAAAAATCATCTACTAAGTTTAGCGTAGACCACGTATAACGTAAACCATGTTCCCTAATACTTTTACTAATACCCTGATTGATACTATTTTTCAGATTAGCTAATACTTCATCTTTAATCGCAGTGAATTCTTCCTCTACACTCTCCACTTGCTTCATGAATCCATTAGCCTTTATCTTATCAAAGCCATCCGCAGAAGGTCTACGTACCTCAGCATATCTTCCTTCCAGAATACTTTGTAAACTGCCTTCAGTTGCTCTACAATCCTCTGATTCCAAATCTAACAGATGTGATAAAATATACTCTACTCCAAACGCCTTCTTGGCCTTATTTCGTTCTGCAGAATCTTCCGGAAGATCTTCACCCAACAAACCATACTTTAATACCTCATATATACCACGGGTCTTTATGTATTCCTCAAATTCCTGATTGGCCTTTTTAATTACATGATAACCGCATGCAATAAGACTCTGTGTCCAAGCAAAAGGAGTCTCACTATGAGTTGTAACCCCATCAATAGCATGAAGGTCATTGCATAAATTACTAATCATACTGTTAGACACATTTCCTTTATTCAAATAATAAACCATCTCGGCCACTGTAGGATAAAGGCTGTTCAAAGGTATCTTGGTATTAAAATTCGTTTCTACATCCACAGGGAGTATATAACGATATAATTCCCATTTTCCAGCTTTTCGGTCATCGGGTATCACTGAGAATTTATTGAAACGCTCATCTTTTCCGTCTTTCATATCCAAACGAAAAGCATTGAGTTCCCACATATAAGAGAAAGCATTCAATTTATAGCGTACATTCCCCACATTCGCCTCGATAAAAGGTTCAGGCATGAATAACACCAATTTTAAATTAGGATCACCCTGAGATTTCTCATTAGCAATACGGTTAATCAAATAAAGAGTATCGAGGGTTAAAGAACTACCTGTTCCTCCACAGGATGAGGCAAATACCCAAATATTAATATCTACCGTTTGATTGGTTTTGTCACCTTTGTCAGATTTGTCTCCCACTACATTACCAGAATTATTAGACGACTGAAATGCATTATCTTGAAAACGGGCAATCTTTCGAGTCAACTCTGTTTCAATGGCGTGATATTTATACCACATAGCCACACGCCCTACCATACGTTCAGCTCCTGCTCCTTCTGACAAAGGAATATTATTCAAAGTAAATCCATTTCCTTTACCTTGTTCTATCATCCACTCACGCAGGCGAATTGATGCCGGAGTTTTTCCACCCAAATTATTACGATAAACCTGATAAGGATTTGTATCTCCCAAATTAATAAAGTCCTGATTATAAATCACAATCTGATCACTATTAATTTGATTCCGAGTTTTTCCATCCGTATCAATATAAGTAAACAAATATTCTGGATCATTGGGATTCTGAGGGCCAAATTTCTTTGAGAGTTCCGACACTGTTTTAAGTCCACACCCTCCTAAACCTATAAAATATGCTTTCACTGGCATAGTAATATTATTTAAAGTTATTAATTCAATTCTACACTATATTTTATTCCATGACTCGACATCTGTATTGAAAAAGCCTTGGGCTTTCTATGTGAGAACAAAAATATTTCACTTCCAACTGATAATGTATTTATAACCTCTTTCGTATAAATATCAACAATTTCTGCAAAAGTACCTTCTTGAAGTGTGATATAAAAGCCACTTTTTTTCCAAAAAAATAAAGGATTGCATTTTTTTGCAGTCAAGACCAATACCCAGTCGGCTCCACGTACTGCCAAAACGGCATTTCGTCCTATACTATAAGGCAACTCATCCGTATCTCCATTAATACGATGAATCCTGCCTTCCTGATTTTTCTCTACTACAGTAATTACCCACGAGCGTTTCACCTTAAGTAGAAAAACTGTATAAAGGATAGAAGCAACAGCAATAATCAAGACACATGCCAGCATAAGCCATACCCATAGCGGAATAAAAGAATTCCATAACCGACAAGCAGGCATTTCCACAGACTCTCGATAAGAAAATTCTATCACCCCATTATCCTTTTCCCCACACACGCTCAGAAGTTTTTTAATTTCACTTTCAATAGGTGAATCTAACGTGATCCTCACAGTAGCACCGACTTCATCCTGACTCAAAAAACTAGGAAACAAAGTTTTCCCCGGACTTACCATTTTTCCCAACAAAATATCTTCACCTAAAGAATTAAATGAAGAAATATCCTCTTTCGGATGAAAAAATGTTCCCGACATTTCCGCAGTTGCCCTCAGACCTGTCACCAAAGGAGTAGTAAAACAATCTGTCAATAGAAACACATTTTCACTCTTACATTCAATTCTAGGATTTAAAGAATCACATAAAGCTACCCAATCTCTTTTTAGCATACTATTCATCTTAGCAGCCATCACATTAGAGATAGTATGATTAAACCACTGCGATAGAACTTCTGCCGAAGAAACAGCCTGATAATCAATCTTCCCAAACACTTTATCCAATTCATCCTTGAAGATAGCCTGTTGTTTCAATCTCGGGTCATTAAAATTCAATTCCAAACCATATTTACACAAAGAAAGCTTACGGCTATCCGAAAGTAAATCTGCCAATTTATCCCAGTCTTCTTTATTTTTGTCAAAATGATTTTTAGATGTCCAATACTCAAAATCTGTAAGTAAATAAATAAAGGTCAACTCGCTGCTTCCCACAGTATTAATAGCTTCCAGCACCTTTCTTGACATGGTATAACCATCCGAACCATTTTTAGGATTTCCGTCTCTCAGAAAAGTGAATTGCGGAGAGTAAAGTACATCCACCAATGACTTACGGGTTTCTGGCGTAAGAGTAATACATTTAAAGAGACCGACAAAGTCAGTATAGTCTTCCCTTGCCATACGGATAAGTGTCACTTGATCCCCGTCGGGAATAGCTTTCACAAAAGCCTCAAAATTATTCTTCACAACACTTTCATAAGGCTGCATGGAACTGGATATATCAACAGCAAAGATATAATGCGCATGCTGTACTTCCAGTCTTTGACCATAAATATCCATCAACTTAGGGTATTCCTGTTGCATAACCTTACTTGCATCAGATTGTGCCCGAAGCAAATTTCCTCCCAACGGGAATAACATAAATAAAGAAGAAATACCTAAAAACAAATTTCTTATTCTCATAATTTAGTTTTAACAACAGGTTCAACGGTTTTATTTTTAGCGACAAGGGTAACACACTCTTTTATCCCAAATAAAGTTTATTGAAGTGTCCATTGTTTTACATAGTAAATAGTTATTAAATTCCTATATCCCAATAAACTATATTTACTAAAAAGACCAACAATCCACCACAATATTAAATATTTTATCAGAATAAATCAAATATTTTCCACATTGATTTACCTCAAAGAATATTTTCGTTTATATATCCTAAAAAAACTTCTCTTTATTTTTACCTATCAAGGTTTCTCAATGGTTAGCTTTATAAATCCTAACAAACCACCCTTCTCACTTGCCTTTCGGGATTTGGGGAAATCATATTCTTCATAATAACTATTATTTGGACGAGATGCAGCTATGACATCTTTAAAATTTGTCAAGGTTTCTCCCCAAGCACCTGTTGTGAATCTCCAACCAGAAGCATTCCCTACACGCAAAACACATTCTTTACCATCCTGACAATTATTGATTTCATCTAGTATAGCTTTCATATTATCTATGTAGGAACCTGCACCTGAATAAGTTTCATTTAATTTTACCCAGATATTCACCTCATCTTGTACAAGTTTACGAGTGTGTGCATTAATCAAACCAAACAACTTATTAATATCATTCACCTTAAAAGGACTATTTAACTCCGGATATTTTTCTCGAACCCAATTGTAATAATCCTTTTTAATATCCAGCTGACATATGGCTTCATTATTGGGTGCTATTGCTTCAATTAGTTGCAACGTGCCACTCTTAGACTGTAATGAAAGATTTTTACTAATATTGAGATACATAACTGACCGTAAAACCATTTCGGTATTTTTGTCAAAATAGACATCACCAACATGAATAAAACGAAAAATATCTGTATTGGGAATACTTCCAAACAGTTCTTTTTCCAATACAGAAGCAGTCATCTCTCCTCTGAACAGAATCTTTTTCTCCTTTTCGTTCACCTCTTTCACCAACGAAGTAAAAACGGCCGTTCGTATAGCCCCTTTTAAAGAACTACCTGGAACATACGGCAATCCTAAGCCATTATGCAGACACTCTTTTAAAGTATCATCCACGCCTATTTCTTCTGCAAAGCATTTCATTCTACGTTTAGAATATGAAAAAAGTTCACTATCAGGCATTATACGCTTCATGAACTTTTTCGTACTCTCCTTTTTCTCAATACTCAACAACCATTCTTCAATTTGTGCTTCCCCAATTAGTTCAAGAATCTTGCGAATATCAATTACCTGAATAAAACGCTCCTTCGTATGCACATCTTTCTCTTCAATAAAATCGGAATTATACTGAAGCTGATTACCCGAACCTATATGAACGGGAGTCAAGGTTTTTACTCTTATTTGTGCCATAAATCTTAAAGTTTAATGGGTATACACAATGGCTTTCCACTTCGATACACTGGGTGCATGCATGAATCATTCCATTCTGGCGCTAAATTCACAATCCTTCCATTCAATGGAGATATACAAGGAAACATCGACCCTGAATCGAACATATAAACAGCTCTCTTCCGTAAATGTCTTAATTTATTTTCACTACTCCCAGCCATAAATCCACCTCGAAGAACAAGATTATAATGTGCCTGTGACAAATTCAGCACTGGCAGTTCAGCTTTACTTGGTAAATACACAGACAGCAACAATGTAAAGCCAGCCTCTTTGCTCTCAGGAATTACCAATTTGCCCATTTCCACTTCAAACTTTCCTCCACCTATGTTTTTATCACTTCCGATTCCTTCTTCTCCGAGCATGACAAAAAGCTGTTTGATTTCTTCAAAAGTTTCATCATCTGTATCTACAAGACAAAACAAACCAGATTCTGGGGTAAAAAACTGCCAGTTAAAGAAAAAAGGCTGAGCATCCTTTCCTTCTACACGAGGAACCGACACACGCTGCATCACCTGGCATTTTGAAATACACAGTTGCTCTTTACTCAATGTAATAAATTCACCCTGAAGCTGTTCCAAGTCAATAACCAGTTCTTCTCCCCTAATTAACTTTAGCCATAATCCGAACTCTATATATTTGACTTTCTTAATTTTCTTGCGATAGATATGTTCCTCTTGCCCTTCAACTTTTATAGACAACAATTTACCTTGTGGCTTAGGAAAATATAGATTTTCCTTATAAAAAGGAAATGCAGAACTGATAATGAAGGAGTCTAAAAATTCTTTCACATCTTCGGTTTTACCTTGCAAACATCGCAATGCGGCCAAAGCAGACGACAAGGTATCACTCTGCAAACTAGAAGCAGAAAAGTCATAGTTTTCATTTCCTGCACCCATATGCAAAGGAGTGAGATGCTTTAATTTTATTATATGATATTCTGCCATAAATACTTACTTATAAACCTTCTCTTGGGGATTGTTCAAATCAATGTCAAGCAAAACCTGTCCATAACCACGCGAACCATGCCCTCCTAAATAGTCATCCTCCAATAATTCAACAGCCTTTGCAAGAGTAGAGCGAAGCTGCTGCTCATCCTCACCTTCAAAAATATTCAATACCATAGCTATCTTAAACTTAGCTCCTGCAGGCACACGCTCAAATGTACGGGGATTAGCTTTCGAGGTGATACGGTCAATTGCAACTTCTGTCTTGCTTTCCGTGTAAGGCAAATCCGTATTGCTAAAATCCACTTCAGGATCATCATACCAAAGCTCTGCATCGCGGACAATCAATCGAGAAGGACGGCTCTGGTCATTGTCACCCGCTACTCCAAACAAAGCTCCAGCCTTAGTGTTTACATTATTTGTCGGTTTACCATTATTTGTTTCGCCGAAATGAATTTCAATTAAAGCCCGCATTTTCCCCTTTAATGAACTGCCTGGTATATACGGAATATTATTCAATGGGTTACGAACCACAAACTTATCTGGACCACCAATATTTAAAGCCGCATTAGTTCCGCCAATATGTAAGCCTGTTTTTAAAATCAAGACTCCATTATAAAGCAATTTCTTTTTTAATCTTATACCTTCCATAATTTGAATATTAACTTGTTACATTAATCTAATCTTTACCACCATTTGCTCTATGATAAGCCAAAATCGCTTCCAATAGGTTACAGAAATGATTAAAATCCTTTTCTGTCCTGACAGCCACAGCAGCCTTATCAAAAATAAGCTTGAACAGTTGAAGCCCCCTATTTCTTTCATCTCGTCCTAAAGTATAAGCCACTTTAGGGCGCAGCAAATAGAATGAAATCTTCTCATTCTCGAATTTCCCCATCTGAATGCGTTTTATTTCTCCATAAATACTACGTATTTTTGAATTGGTTAATCCGTTTTTAGCCATATATTTCCCCGCTTCTTCAGCAAATTTAATCATTGACTCATCTGCTCCTTTTTCTATCCAGGATATAGAAAATGTCAAAGACTTAAATTTATCATAAGCACTTTCCGGCTGATTTTTTTGTTGATTATTCTTTACATTCCTATTTTGCTGATAAAAATTATTGTTTGCCATAACATATAAGGTTTAAATAATTATTCTTTATTCGTCCTGATATCCAGTTCAGCCCATCTCGCCGCAAAAGCCCATAATTCAAGGGGATGATATTCTGTGTGAATCTTTTCTCCATCAAGACGGGTACAATTTTTCCCACAAACTTCCGACTTACAATTGTCAATCAACAACTTCACCGAATGACTCATCTGCCTGTTCACCATACGGCTTAAATCATAAGTAAGCATCCAATAAGTTTTTAAAGACCTTATTTGATGCTTTTGAATATCTGCATTGACAAAATGCATCAAAATTTTTGAGATAAAAGATTTGGGCAACTCATTTCTGTAATATAATTCAACCAGTTTGTCCTTCAACTTCTTGACAGCTGGATATTCCAGATCCCAGTTCAATGCCATTTTCATAAATGAAATCGAATTCTTGCTTGCATCATAACAAACATGTCCCTTTGCATTGTCTTCTTCTCCTGCACTTTCTTCGGCTCCCTTGACCAGAGGATATTTAGGAGCAATGATTGCTATACCTCCAGAAATGGAAAAAGCTGGATTTCTACAAGTAAATTCACGAAAATCATTTCTGATTCTTTCAGCTATTTTAATCATATCATCCCAACTCCCGACAATAAAAACATCATCACCACCACTATAAATAATAAATGAAGTAGATGGCGCCGATTCCTGCTGAATAATGTTCAAATAGCCAGAGAAGAAATAATCAAACGAGCGGCTAAAAGATGCATAGCGGGCAAGTACTGCTTTTTCCGGACAAATTCCACTTTGAAACAAACTCCCTAAATTATCCACATCCATTCTCAGAATTCCCAACCGCTCTAGAGCATCTTCACTACTGTTCTTCTCACAAAAGTCATTAAAGGTCTGGTTATTAAAAATATTTCCCCCATAAAAGTCTAATGAGTAAATATTATCAGTAGGATGCAGAGGCATAAACTCACAATTTTCCCCCTTACCATTCAGAGTGATAAGACGCACTTTATCGTGTAAAGAATCCAAAACCGGACGCACCGCCTCAATTGTATCATTCTTGACCAAATAATAATAAAAGCCTAATCCTGCAGGTTCAATTCCATTTTCCTTTGACCAATCTGCAATTGCCTCTTCTGACACAACTAATGCATCCGCCTCACGCAGTCCTTTCCCTAACAAAATCTGTCTATAAGTAATATCTTTTAAAACTCCTATCTCATTTTTATCATTATATCGCTCTCCTTTCTGAATCTCTTCACCTGTAATTGTATCAACCCGAGCATCTCCACCCATAGTTCCAGGACAGAAAAAGTCCTCAAACCTATCCGAAAGAAGATTAGAAAACTTACTCGATTTCTTCGAGTCACGCTTTTGGAATAATTCTCCCCAAACATCCTGCAAACTTTTTCCAGATTGATGCATGAGGGCATCTGTACTTAACGGTACATAATCAATTGCCACAAACAGTGTCGTACGATGAGCATTAAACAAGCGTTCTTCAATAACAGGAATGACATTCTGCAGCGATTCTATTATTCCGCGTGTGTTGGGAGCAATGATATAAAAACTCCCCCCGGAATTATACAAAATGTGAGTCTGATAAAGATCTAACTTCTTCAATAGAAACCTCACAACTGCATCAGAAAGAATCCGCAAATAAAATGACCGGCCTTTAAGATTTTTCCCTGCATATTTAGAAACTATCTGGTAAATATAAGACTGGATGCCACTGAAATCTCCGCCAATCAGCAAAAACGGGTCTTTCCGCATATCTTCTTTTGCCAGGTAAAATTCATAAAGACAGACGGCCAAAGCTGCCGACACCTTACAATGGTCATACAAGGAAATGTCTGAAAATGACTCATACGGCGAAGGTATTGAATACGCATATTTAAACAGAAGGCTTAAAAGCAACTCTGCAGCTAACTTCAAGTTAGAAGGAGCAGCTTTCTCCAGATCAGCCATAAAATCCTGCACATTTCTTTCCTGTTCATTTGTACATTCCTCAACGGCTTTCGGGAAACAAGTCTTATTTAATTGCAAAGGTTTAAGAGACAGTCCCCACGGTGTTTCTGTATCCCATTCTGCTGCCATTCTTTTTATGTTTGCAGAGATTGGAGTCATAAACGCGCGTTTACTTCTCTTCTTCTGCAAGTCATTTACCCCATAAGCATATTGATCTACCTTTTTTTGAATATCAGCAATTTCCAGCTTGTCTTCTTCCGTCAATGCCTGCTCCACTAAATTCAGCAATCTCATTACTGACTGAACCTTACTTACAGGAAAAATATCTGAAATACTTCTAACCAAAGTAGACAAATAAATATACTCACTTAAGTTTTTCATATTATAAAGAATCTATAACTTTAATATTTTCAATGTTTCATTTCTTACATCTAGTCAAAATGCCACAATTTATACTCGCATTTTTACCAAGACCTATATACTCTGGAAGAGATATATTACCGGTAAACAATATATTAAAAGCCATGAGCTTAATGCCTTTATGAGAAATAAAGTATATATCTTCTATGCTTTGGATTTTACATATTATTTCTCGCTCAAGATGTATTCGCAGGCCTTTTGTCAAAGAAAGGATATTACCAATCAGGATTTTTTCCAGAAACTGTATTTTTTCTGCCATCCCATTTAAATTCTGATAATATTGATAATTATCATGGTTTAATGGAATCCATCTGCTCAAGCGATAATGAAACATATCATTCCATATCTGCAAAGTGAATACTGATGGACGCAAAAAATCAATTTCCATTGTTTTCAACTTTGCTCCTATACGAAGTTGGTTCTGATAGTTAGAAAAGAAATGCCCGATAGCCTCTACTCCTTCATCTATACAAACTATTGCAGCACATTTTCTGATTCGTTTATATTGAATAAGGGGATAAGAATACCTGTAGTTCTGCTCCACATGGTTATGAAATAAAACATGATCTTCATCCAATGCGCTTATAACTGCCCCTCTAAAGTATTTAACCTCTTCCGAGCAAATCTGGTTTTTAAACTTAAGTGTAAGTATCCTTACTTTATTCATAACAACTCACTCAAAACCCGTCACTTACATTCAATTATTACTCTATTTCTTTTTCATCCCTATCATCAATCAGCTCAGAAAGCCAATCATTCATACTGTCTACATCTATATCTACACTGGAAACAGTATTCTTTTTATTCTGCAATGTATAAATAATCGTACGATTTTTTTTAACTCCTAAAGCCGTCAATGCACCGGCTGGTATAGAGGTTCCAGGAGATATATGGATTAAAGTTCTACTGCCACGTTCTTCATGATCTCTTAGCAATTGAGAAGCCACCTTAAAGACCTGATCAAACTGATCATAATTAACCGGCATATCCGAAAAAATGAATTTCAGTGGTAAGATTGCAGACAACAGTTCTTTCAGGCTATCAAAATTCTGATTTGAATGATTACTCTGTACCGCCTCGTTATATTTGGCTTTTGCTGCATTAATAGTTTCACGATACAATTGCTTAGCATCCTGTTCCTTTGCAATTACATTTTTTGTATAAACACTTCTTATTTCTTCGTTGTTTTCCCAAAGCTGGTCTGTTAACGTATCCCAATTAACATTATCCACAGCATCCATACGGACAGGAGCATTAAGCAACGATGTGGACGGTATAATTAATATTTTTTTTATTCCCTGTAACTTTTCCAGTGTGTCTGAATTGTAATAAACTCCGCAAAGAAAAGGTTTAAAAAATAAATCCAGATTGTTAGGCAACAATTCTCCCGTCTTCGAAACAGAAAAGCTTGACAATAAAATATCTGCTTCACTCAAAGATTTCTTTTTCTCTTGACGTACAGGAATCAATAAAGCTGCAATAAACATTCCACACGAAGGAATAAATATATGGAATATCTTCAGCCAATTCAGTTTATTAAATTCTGTACTGACAAATATTTCATACCCTGCGTCAATTGTCCATGAAAAATGCATCATAAAAAAAAACAAAATGAACAAAGTCAACCATTTATAACCTAATGCATTATTAATTAATTGCTTCAAGGTGGAAGAAGACAATCTGTATCTTCTTTCATACTTGCCTAACGTTATTACCACCAACAAAAAAATGAAACAACTCACAAAAACGATATTTAATATATCACTCTGATATGGATTTTGAAAGTTCCCTTTTACAATCCAATTATTCAGCAATCTTTCACAAGAAAATTCTACAAACAGAAAGTCCAGCAAAATACCTAAAATTAGCCAAGGATTATAAAATACTGACATATAACCTTTATTCATATCTTCGAAACTTTACAAATCGGAATTTTTTAATAATCTTATTCTCCCCTAAATTTTCTATAATGCGATCAGACGACGCAGAAACCACCTGATAACCTTTCTCCAAGAGAAAAGAGATTACATAATAACAAAACATCATCTCTCCCCCTATATGCACAGCATTTCGTAAAGAAGGCTGTTTCAATAGCTCCACGCACCGATTACAATATTCTTGTGCCAATTCTTTCACCTCAGAAGTATTACAATAAGGTGATATTTGAGGAAAAGATAATTCTATTATTTCATCATACAATGCAATTGCAGCATCAAACTGTTCCTTCGGCCAAGGGTTCTGATAAGTTTTTTTATTTTCATCAAAAACTCCTTTTACAGGATGATTGGTTAAGTTTATCAGCATAGCCAAGAAGTTCACATATTTCTACATAATTTTCCCAGCAAATCCTTGTCTTGCGCAATCATATCGTTCATTTCGATATGCGTACATGCCTCTTCGCGCAATAGGCGGGCTGTAGACGACTGTTCTGACAGGTTCCACGTGAGTAACACCACATGAATTTTCAGCGACTTCAATTTTTTGACCAACATTTCATGGTCAGCATCTCCCGTAATCAACACCACGTAATCAAATTCACGGAATACGGAAAGTTCGTACGCCTCGAGTGCAAACCATACGTCTATCCCTTTTTCTATTACCGTGATATCCCCGTCTTTCTGTACCTCACGAAGATGCTTGTAATGAAAAATCACATCATTCTCTATCAAGCTGTCTTCAAACTTACGCTCGGAGAATAGCAGATGCTTACTATTGGCATCGTTCACACGGTAACGCCCCCGAAAGTAATGGCTTTCAGTGATATGACAATTCACCGTTTCCGTGCCACTTCGGCGTGCAATCTCCGAACGGACAAAGTCGAATAAAGACTTGATTCTGATATTTAATGAAAGCTGCTCAGATAAAGTTTCATTTATTTTAGAGAAGTATCCCCCGTCTATGAATATTCCTATTGATTTAGAATCTGGATTCATTTTGTTTGTATGTTTTTAATAGTAATGCTGCAAGGTAAAACATTTTTTAAAAACCCACAACTAAATTAAGAAGAAAATCAGCCAATATGTATCTAAAACATATTTGAGGGAACTTTTTAATCTTTTTACAACTTGTTTTATCACAAGAACGATACATTCAATCTGTTCCTAAGTAGTAGAATTTATATATGTAAAAAACATTTATCTACATAATGAAATACATACCTAATCCTTGTTTTAATGGAATACTCAAAATACGTCAAACAAATTATTATATTCTATTACATTGTCCGTCTTAATCCTTGTTCTAATGGAATACTAAAATACAACATATGTTAAGTACTTTACAAAACAAGAAGCTGTCTTAATCCTTGTTCTAATGGAATACTAAAATACGTAAGCTTATTGAGATTACTGAGATAGATGCGGTGTCTTAATCCTTGTTTTAATGGAATACGAATATACTATTCATTTAAATTTACGTTTATGGCACTTATTTTTGTCTTAATCCTTGTTTTAATGGAATACGAATATACTTGCAGAACACGCCTGACGTAAGTTTCTTTAACCGCTGTCTTAATCCTTGTTTTAATGGAATACGAATATACTATTAATCCGTTGGCGTGCATGAGTCGTACTTATAACTGTCTTAATCCTTGTTTTAATGGAATACGAATATACCACTTGGAATGATGCGATAACTATGGGAAAAACGTGTCTTAATCCTTGTTTTAATGGAATACGAATATACAGAAATTATTGGCGGATGGCGTCAAAACGCCATTTAGTCTTAATCCTTGTTTTAATGGAATACGAATATACAGCTTTGACGCCAATGCCAAGCTCTACTGGTTCCACGTCTTAATCCTTGTTTTAATGGAATACGAATATACTTAAATTATGAAAGTAAACAGAAATTACAGATTTGTGTCTTAATCCTTGTTTTAATGGAATACGAATATACAAAAATACCTCAACCTGTATAAAAAGGTGAAGGGTCTTAATCCTTGTTTTAATGGAATACGAATATACCGAAACTGCTCCGATGAGCATTTCTTGGGAGCCGATGTCTTAATCCTTGTTTTAATGGAATACGAATATACACTCAAAATTGTTATGGAATATCGCGAAGATGAATTGTCTTAATCCTTGTTTTAATGGAATACGAATATACTGTGGCTAACCCTGCCGTGACGGTAGTAAGTAGCGTCTTAATCCTTGTTTTAATGGAATACGAATATACAACAATTAAAAAAATTTTTATTATGGAAGCAAAAGTCTTAATCCTTGTTTTAATGGAATACGAATATACTTCTCAGTATGGTAATTCAGTCCAATTTACTATGTCTTAATCCTTGTTTTAATGGAATACGAATATACTTCTGACAATACAAAATTTGTTATTTGTTATTGTCTTAATCCTTGTTTTAATGGAATACGAATATACTTACATACAAGAAATCATCGGTGGATGGCGTCAAGTCTTAATCCTTGTTTTAATGGAATACGAATATACATGTAATTTTGGGTGTGAGCTTTGTTGCTCTGGTGTCTTAATCCTTGTTTTAATGGAATACGAATATACAAAAAAGAAGTCTATGAACGAAGAAAAGAAGTATTGTCTTAATCCTTGTTTTAATGGAATACGAATATACAAAAAACATTACAAAAAAGAACCTCATGGCCAGCGTCTTAATCCTTGTTTTAATGGAATACGAATATACAGTTTGTAAATCAATAAGTTAAAGAACTATTGCTTTCAAAACATTACAAATATAGTCAAATAAATCAATTAGTTAGCATACTATAACCAGAATTTTCGCAAATGCCTATTTTTGAGGACTTCATTCTAAAGAAAATACGCAGTCATAATTCAATAGAACACTGATTAACAGACCATTACCTCAAAATAAATTTTCGAAAATGAAAAGCCTGTCTAAATAAAAAAGGAGATTTGCGAAAAAACGCGTTTTGAATACATGGTAAACTACTGATAATCAATATACCTTTTACATCCTATCTCCTGTTTTTTCGCAAGAGAATCTCGTTTCAGGCAGAAAACAGACATTTGCGAAACTTTTTCGACGGGTAAAAAAGCTGATAAAATCATATATCACTATTTATCAACGAATTAGCAGAATTCAAATTTTCGAAAATGAAATTTCAGCAATATCCGGCAAATAAACCTTGTAAAAGCCATAACCAGTGTGAGAAAGATATGGAATATCTGGAAATATCGCCCACTACTGGAAATCCGAAAACACGATGATGCACATAAAAAGAAAGAAGGGCATTTTGTATATCCTCCGTACGCGAACCGTAAGTTTCTCATGGCGGAAACATAGGTTTCTCCCCTGAAAAACCTACGGCTCTGCCACGGGAAACATAGAAGATGAAAACGCATTTTCCGATGAATTCAAGGAAGCTTGCCAATTATACCTTTTGCATCCCAATACTCATAAAGATCAATGCAACCTGATGGGTCTGCTTCTTCGAACAGCCGTTTCGTCCTTTTCCAATGGAGTTACAAGTTCATAATCCCCGGTAGCATCATTTAATTGCAAGATGACCAGCTGACCGTTTTTAGGCGAACACATCTGTTCAAACTCTTCCACAGTGAGATGAAACCAGCGCATGACGAACAAGCGTATGGCCAATGAATGGGTTATCAGCACACAGTTCTGCGGATAATCTTCACGCAAGAAGTCACGATGAAGCGAACCTAAGAGGTCATTGATCCGGTCGTACACATCCGTGCCGGCTTCTCCTCCCGGAAAGCGGTAGTAGAAAATGCCATAGTCTCTGCGCTCTTTCTTCAGTTGCTGCAACTCGGCATACGTGCGAAGGTATCCCCATTCCTGTTCACGCAGACGAGGTTCCTCGCTGTATTCAAACTGGTTTCTCGGGAAGCTACGGGCTATGTTCTCAAAGGTGGAGCGGGTACGCCAAAAGGGAGAGACATAAAAATACATGGACTCCTCGCCCACCAGTTCCTTCAATTTTTGCCCGGCTTCACGGGCCTGAGCTACTCCTTTTTCTGTCAGCTCAATGGTATAGTCCGGTTCTGTGGCAAACTTGCTTTCGTCGGTATTGGCATGGCATTCTCCATGACGTATAAGAATAATTCGATGTGGTTTCATAGTAATGAATCTCTGTTTCTTATAAAATCTTTTAAGCAAAGATACAATATTTATTGAAACATCGTAAGAATGACTTATGAAATACAAACTGTTTAATCTTTGTTCTAATGGAATACTAAAATACTTTGCAGAAGTAAATGAACCAGAAGTCGAAGAAGTCTTAATCCTTGTTCTAATGGAATACTAAAATACCAATGTCGGCAACAAAGGACGTGGGAGCATATCAGGTCTTAATCCTTGTTCTAATGGAATACTAAAATACGAAAAGAAAAGTATGATGTAACAAAAAATATTAACGTCTTAATCCTTGTTCTAATGGAATACTAAAATACTCGATATTGAAAAGACTAAGAATTTCGGTGGTCTGTCGTCTTAATCCTTGTTCTAATGGAATACTAAAATACAGGCAAATTTGACCAAGCATATTGGAACGAGTTTGCGTCTTAATCCTTGTTCTAATGGAATACTAAAATACAGAAGGAAGGGCTGGAGAAAAACGGTCAGCCAGGAGTCTTAATCCTTGTTCTAATGGAATACTAAAATACATTATGGCTTTAGCCATGAGTTCGTGTTCAAGAGTCTTAATCCTTGTTCTAATGGAATACTAAAATACTGCGCCCTAAAAAGACGAGCGACTACGGAACAATTGGTCTTAATCCTTGTTCTAATGGAATACTAAAATACGAACTTCTAGAAAACGGAATTGTAGACACAGTTCTAGTCTTAATCCTTGTTCTAATGGAATACTAAAATACATGTATAAGACCGTTTGGACTTATACATGGTCGGATGTCTTAATCCTTGTTCTAATGGAATACTAAAATACACGAAAAAACGTTTGCCACGTTTATTAAATAGGTGTCTTAATCCTTGTTCTAATGGAATACTAAAATACAGTTTGTAAATCAATAAGTTAAAGAACTATTGCTTTCAAAACATTACAAAT
>OGWQ01000850.1_pt1 | contig 20875 bp, 16 predicted proteins | sample 1576091 | NCBI WGS metagenome assembly OGWQ01 (sample SAMEA3541584, study PRJEB24748) | human gut metagenome | biome: human gut; feature: human-associated habitat; material: faeces | place: China | collected 2012
GGGACTTAACCCAACATCTCACGACACGAGCTGACGACAGCCATGCACCACCTGTATGGGCTCCTCTCGGCCACGGGGTCTCCCCCGCTTCACCCATATGTCAAGCCCTGGTAAGGTTCTTCGCGTTGCTTCGAATTAAGCCACATGCTCCGCTGCTTGTGCGGGCCCCCGTCAATTCCTTTGAGTTTTAGCCTTGCGGCCGTACTCCCCAGGCGGGACGCTTAATGCGTTGGCTGCGGCACGGGGGGATCGTCCCCCCACACCTAGCGTCCATCGTTTACGGCTGGGACTACCAGGGTATCTAATCCTGTTCGCTCCCCCAGCTTTCGCGCCTCAGCGTCGGTCTCGGCCCAGAGGGCCGCCTTCGCCACCGGTGTTCCACCCGATATCTGCGCATTCCACCGCTACACCGGGTGTTCCACCCTCCCCTACCGGACCCAAGCCGCGGAGGTTCCGGGGGCTTCGGGGGGTTGAGCCCCCCGCTTCGACCCCCGGCCTGCCGGGCCGCCTACGCGCGCTTTACGCCCAATGAATCCGGATAACGCTCGCCCCCTACGTATTACCGCGGCTGCTGGCACGTAGTTAGCCGGGGCTTCTTCTGCAGGTACAGTCTTGACTCTTCCCTGCTGAAAGCGGTTTACGACCCGAAGGCCTCCGTCCCGCACGCGGCGTCGCTGCGTCAGGGTTCCCCCCATTGCGCAAGATTCCCCACTGCTGCCTCCCGTAGGAGTCTGGGCCGTGTCTCAGTCCCAATCTGGCCGGTCGGTCTCTCAACCCGGCTACCCGTTGTCGGCACGGTGGGCCGTCACCCCGCCGTCTACCTGATGGGCCGCGGAGCCATCCCCTCCCGTCGGGGCTTTAGCCGGGGTGCCATGCGGCACCCCGGGGTATCCGGTATTACCCGTCCTTTCGGGCGGCTATCCCGGGGGAGGGGGCAGGTTCTCCACGTGTTACTCAGCCGTTCGCCACTCGCTTCCACCCGAAGGTGGGTGCCGTTCGACTTGCATGTGTTAGGCGCGCCGCCAGCGTTCATCCTGAGCCAGGATCGAACTCTCCGTCCAAAATATCTGGGCTTCGAGCCCGTCCGGTCCTCTCAGTCCATCGCTGATCGGTTCCGTTCGATTCATATGGTTCTGTATAGGAAAAGGAATTTCTCGGGGCCGCCTCTCGGCGGCCTTGCGAAAAACAAATCCAAGTTAGACCATTTCAAATGGTTCGATGTCTGCCCGGATGCGACACTGAATGTGTCCATCCTCGCAGTATCCGGTTCTCAAGGTGCACGCCTGGCGGCTGATCCGGTCCGACCGGGCCGCGCGGCAAGGAGATATATTGCCAGACCGGAGGGGCGCCGGGGACGGGAATCTGGGCGCACACATTTCCTACACATATTAAAACCCTGCTTACGTTTGCCAGCCGTTCTCTACCGCTCACCGAGGGCCTCTTTATAGTGAAGCGTCATATGGCTAAAGCTGATAGGCTCCCTTAGCCAAGGCACAGCCGGCATCGAGCAACTCATCGCGCTCCTCCACCGAGAACCCCTCGGCGTATACGCGAACCACCGGTTCGGTCCCGCTGGGGCGGATCAGCAGCCAGGTATCATCCTCGAATGCCAAACGTAAACCATCCATATGGCTTACAGCCTGCGGCGCCTTGCCGCAAATCGATTTAGGATTCATGCCAGGAAGCAGCGTTCGCAGCGACTCGGCGTCTTCGGCCTCAAGGCGCAAATCGCGACGCCCATAGCTCGTCTTACCAAAACTGGCCTCGAGCTGATCGACCAAAACGCCCAAAGGCGCGCCCGTCTTTGCCATAAGCTCACACAGAATCAGACAAGCAAGGATTCCATCACGCTCGGGCATATGCGCGGCGATGCCGATACCGCCGGCCTCCTCGCCTCCCATGAGGACGCCGCCCTTCTTCATCTCTGCAGCTATATATTTGAAACCGACCGGCTTAACGGTCACACGACAGCCAAGCGCCTCGGCAATGCGACGCACGAGCGTCGAGCACGAGAGATTGACGACGACACGCCCCTCCAAATTGCGGAATTGAACGAGGTCGCCCAAAACAAGCGCCATGATTTGATGCGGATGAATATATCTACCGCGTTCGTCGACCGCACCGATACGGTCGGCATCGCCGTCGGTCACCAGGCCTGCGCACGCCCCGTCCTCGACAACCGCACGCTCGCAAGCGTCCACCCACGGCTCAACAGGGTCGGGGCAAATGTCCTCTTGATCGGACGACTGTCCGGCATGAATCTCGTGCACCTCGACGCCTAGCTCCCGCAGCAGGTCGGCAAGATATCCCTGGGCCGCGCCGCCCATGGGGTCAACTACCACACGCAGGTGAGCGGCTCGAATGGCCTCGGCATCGACAAACGATGCCACCGCCTGCATATAGTCAGGAATAATATCCGCGGTGCGATAGCGTTCCTCGATCCCCATCGGCTCGGGGGCCATAGTCTCTTCGAGCTCTTCGATGACATCCTGATTGGCCGTCGAGCCATCTCCCATGCGCAGCTTAAGGCACAGATACCCCTGCGGATGATGGGATCCCGTCACCATGAGCGCACCGCAGGCCTCGCCGTCATACGCCGCCGCCCACGTAAGGGCGGGGGTCGGAACAGGCCGAGATGCGAGCACTGCGTCCAATCCGTGAGCGGCAAGCACGCCTGCCGCAAGCTCAGCAAACTCGCGCGCCAGGGGCCGAGTGTCGAACCCTATATATACCGTTTTGCCCGGATTGGTCTTTTGCCACAACTCGCCGACGGCATCGGCAATGCGGGCAACGTTGTCGACGGTAAAGTCGTCGTCGACGCGGGCGCGCCAACCGTCAGTTCCAAAATGAATTATCGCGCACACGCGCAGACACCTCACAGTGTTTGGATCATGGTACGCATGAGGTATACCCGCGATACACACTCGGCAACCTGCCGGCACCAGCATTCACCATTTGGGCAAATGCTGCCGAGGACATGCAAGCAATAAAAAAACCGCCCCGTATGGAGCGGTTTTGCCCTTTATATATCGAGCGCCTCGGCCATCGCTGCCGTAGTGATTGCCGTGGTTCCACAGCAACTGCCCACCATTGCGGCACCGGCATGTCTCCATTCGATGCATGCGCGCGCGAAAGCTTCGGGGTTCTCGTGCCATACGGGGCCATCCTGAGTCTGGACCGGATCGCCCACGTTAGGACGCACCGTGACGGGAGTAGTCGCCGATGCAACCATCCTGGGCACCGCCGCGTTCGCGGCCGCAAGCGAACAACAATTAACACCAACCGAGTTTGCGCCGTGTTTTTCGGCGTACAAAACGGCTGCCTCGATGTTGAGGCCATCGCCTAACAGGTCGCCTTTGTCATCAACGACAAAACTCACCAGGACAGGCATGCCGCCAGCGGCATCTCGAGCGCCGGCAAGCATGGGCTGCAAATTACGGATAGACGTCACCGTCTCGATCAGCAGACCGTCAACACCAGCATTGAGCAAGGCGTGCGCCTGTTCGCGCGCAATGCCTCGGATCTCACGAAACTCGGCAGAGTCTTCGGCAAACCACTCAATACCGATCGGACCCATCGAGCCCAGCAGCAGCTGAGGGTGCGCCTGGCGGGCATCGTCGACGGCCCCGCGATTGACCTCCGCCACGGACGGCGCAATCTGGTCGTGCTTGAGGGCATAGCTTGATGCCTGAAAGGTATTGGTAATGAGTACCTGCGCGCCGGCGGCGACATACAAGCGATGGATACGAGAAACGGTCTGCGGCTCTGCCAGATTCCAAAACGCCGGTGGAATATCGGCGGCATCGTACTCACTCAACAGAACACTGCCCATGGGACCCTGCGCCAACAAGGTCTCGCTCGACAAGCGGCGCGTAAGTTCCTCGGCACCAAAGCGATTGTAATAACTCGTATCCATATATATCCCGCTATTCCTCGACGCTGATTCCCTGCTTTTCGAGATAGGCGAGCCAGCGGTTCATCGTGTCCTCGGATAGCGCATGCTCCATCATGCAGGCCTCGGAATCGGCTCGCTCAAATTCGACACCGAGCTCCTGAACCAAAAACGTGCGGACGAGGCGATGACGGTACCAGATAGCCGTGCCAACCTCGCGGCCGCGATCGGTCAGGACTACCTTGCCGTAGTGCGATTGCTCGACAAGCTCGGATGCCTTGAGCGCCGAAACCGCTTTATTGACCGATGCCTTGGAGACGCCAAGGCGCTGCGCGATGTCGACCGATCGCACGCCGTTGGTTTCCCCCTCTTCGCTTTCAATGCGAACCATGCACTCCAAGTAGTCTTCGTTCGCCACCGTCAGATGTAGTTCGCGCGAGCTATTTGTCGTATCCATGATCTTCCGTCCCTTCTGCATTCAATGGCTGATTCTACCCCATCCAAGCGTCGCGGTATGCCGTGGCATACCGTGCTAGAGTTCTTGTTGCACACGACGACCAAGATTGGAGCGGTCTTTATGGAAAACACCACCACGAACCCCGATGTCCTCGAGCGCTTTTTGCGCTACGTCCAGATCAACACGCAGTCCGAGGATGCAAACTGCGACCAGGTACCCTCGAGCGCCGTTCAGTTTGACCTTGCCAACGTGCTGGCTGAAGAGCTGCGCGAGCTTGGTGCGGAAGATGCCCACGTGACCGAGCACGCCTATGTCTGCGCGCATATCCCCGCAAGTGTGGGCGCTGAGGACAAGCCCGCCCTGGGCCTGATCGCCCATCTCGACACCACCGAAGTTGCACCGGGCGCCGGCGTGAAGCCGCACATCGTACACTACGAAGGCGGCGACCTGGTCTGCGGCACGGTTGACGGTAAGCCCGTTGCCATGAGTACCGCCAAGCTTCCCGCCCTGAACGACCTCGCGGGTGAGGACCTGGTCTGCAGCGATGGCACCACGCTGCTGGGCGCGGACGACAAGGCAGGCGTCGCCGAGATCATGTCGCTTGTCGCGCGTATCGCTCAGGACCCCTCTCTGCCCCATCCCGCACTCGGCATTTGCTTCTGTCCTGACGAGGAGATCGGCCACGGAGCCGAGCTGCTGGATATCGATACCTTTGGCTGCAAGTACGCCTACACGGTCGACGGTGGCCCCATCGGCGAGCTGGAGTGGGAGTGCTTTAATGCCGCTGAGGCGACCGTCTGCTTTGAGGGCCAGTCCATCCACCCGGGCGACGCCAAAGGCCGTATGGTCAACGCAGGCAATCTGTTCTGCGACTTCAACGCGTTGCTCCCCTACGTGCAGCGCCCGGAGTATACGGAAGGCTACGAGGGCTTTTATCACCTTGAGGGTGTATCTGCAACCGTCGATCACGCCACAGCGCGCTATATCGTCCGCGACCATGACGCAGCCAAGTTCCAGCAGAAACTCGACCTTATTGATGCCGCCGCCTCGATGCTCAACCAGCGCTTGGGTGACAAGCGCGTGACGGTCGAGATTAAGCAGCAGTATCGAAATATGGCCGAGATCGTTCGTGACTATCCCGAGCTTATTGATGTTGCCAAGGAAGCCTACCTTGCCTGCGGCGTTGAGCCCCAAGTGCTGCCGATTCGCGGCGGCACCGACGGCGCGCAGCTGTCGTTCCGCGGTCTGCCCTGCCCCAACCTTTCCACCGGCGGCTATTGCTACCACGGCGTCAACGAGTTTGTCCCGGTCAGTTCGCTCGTCAAGATGACCGACGTGCTCCAGGAGCTCGTCGCCCGCTTTGCATAAGCCTGGCTGCACAAGTCCAAAAGACGAATCGCCCCGTCCTCAACCAAAAACGGGGCGATTTTTTTGCTGCAATGAGAACAGGTTGACGCACGCCAGCCTCTTAACGCAAGGAGTGTCCCAAACTGCCGGCACAAAAGGAACGTCCCCAAGTGCCGCAAAATGACGACATCCACTCTCGCTTTGTGGGTAGTCATTGGGGACGTTCTTGTTTGACTAGTCGTTTAAAAACGTCCCCAATGACTACCCAACGACTAGTCCGGACCAAGGCAACGCCGATGTTTTGGCAACGACAGCGAAAACCCGCCAGAGCGAGCAAGGTGCCCTGAAACGAGGCGGCATTGATCTTTTGATCATGCCGCCGAAGTTGAAAGGCAGATTGCCGCTCTGGCGGGCTTGCAGCGTCAACTGGTTACGCGGTTTGGTAAAACCGCGTAACTAAATCCGCTCCGCGATCTCGTGGATGAGGTAGTCGGTCTTTTCCCAGCCCAGACACGGGTCGGTAATCGACTTGCCAAAGACGCCGCCGTCGACCGGCTGGTTGCCGTCCTCCAGGTAGGACTCGATCATAAAGCCCTTGACCAGCTTGGAGATGGATTCGTTGCGGCGGCAGCTGTCGAGCACCTCCTTGCAAATGCGGTACTGCTCCAGCGGGCGCTTGCCCGAGTTGTCGTGGTTGCAGTCGATGACCGCCGCCGGGTTGGCGTAACCGGCATGCTCGGTGTAGCGCTCGGCCAGGCGCTCTAGGTGCTCGTAGTGGTAATTGGGGTAGGTACGACCGTCGAGACCGATGTAGCCACGCATAACGGCGTGCGCGAGCGGGTTGCCGTCGCACTCGACCTCCCAGTTGCGGAAGATAAAGCTCTGATGTGCCTGGGCGGCGTAGATGGAGTTGAGCATAACGGTGGTGGAACCGGCGGTGGGGTTTTTCATGCCCACAGGCACCGAAATGCCGCTCGACACCAGACGATGCTCCTGGTTCTCGACCGAGCGCGCGCCCACGGCGACGTAGCTCAGCAGGTCGACGAGGTACTGGTAGTTGGACGGGTAGAGCATCTCGTCGGCGGTAAAGAAGCCAGTCTCCTCGATGACGCGCAGGTGCATGTGGCGGATGGCCTTAACGCCTTCAAGCAGGTCATCGGGCGCCTCGGGGTCGGGGTTGTGCAGCAGCCCCTTGTAGCCGGTGCCCTTGGTGCGCGGCTTGTTGGTGTAGACACGCGGAATGATGATGAGCTTGTCCTTGACCTCTTCGGCGACCTTGGCCAGTCGGTTCATGTACTCAAGCACCGAGTCCTCGCGGTCGGCAGAGCACGGGCCGATGATGAGCACCTTGCGTGCGTCCTCGCCGGTAAAGACCTTGGCGACCTCGGCGTCGAATGCCTGCTTTTTGGCGGTAAGCTCGGCGGGAAGCGGCATTTCCTCGCGGATCTCCATGGGGATCGGCAGCCTGCGCTTGAATTCCATGGCCATATGGGGCCTCCTTTATCAATTAACGGCAACAATTGGCGAATTCTCGAATGCTCGGCATTATCCGCTGTCGCACGCTAAAGTGCAAGTGAAACCTGCCGAAAAGGGACAGGTTTATTTTGGTCGGTTTTATCTGGGGAAATGTCGGCGCTCGCCGGAAGGGGAGGGCCAACGTACGGCACGCTGGAGCAAGTTGGATCTTCTGCGGCATACCCTGTGGACAAAAAATGGCAAATATTAGTACTGTTGCTAGCGTAGTATCATATCGATCTTACAAGATAATAGACACAACAGTAAATATGTTCATTAACGTTGGCACACAGAAGCATGCTACCGGGCATTTTGATCAATTTGAAGGCATATCTAGGCCGCAATGAGGTCGTTTGGGGCAGTTTTGGCTGTTACTAAAAAGGTGACAGTACTCATATTTGCCATTTTTTGCCCACAGGGGCTGGAAAGGACCGTCAATTCGGCTCCAGGGGATGCGGTCCAAGGGCCGCAGAACGAAAAATGGGGGCGCTGGTTGTCCTGCGCCCCCATTCTTTGGGTATTGCGGTTGTTTGCCGCCGGTTTTACGCCGCCTCGTCGAACTGCGAGTTGTACAGGTCGGCGTAGAAGCCGCCCTGGGCGAGCAGTTCGTCGTGTGTGCCCTTCTCGACGATGTCGCCGTCGCGGATCACCAAGATCACGTCGGCGTTACGGATCGTGGACAGGCGGTGCGCGATGACAAAGCTTGTACGGCCTTGCATCAGCGCATCCATGGCGCGCTGAATGAGCTCCTCGGTGCGGGTGTCCACGTTGGAAGTCGCCTCGTCTAGAATCAGCGCCGGGCGGTCGGCCAAAATGGCACGGGCGATGGTCACGAGCTGGCGCTGACCCTGCGACAGGTTAGTGCCCTCCTCGTTGATCATAAAGTCGTAGCCACCGGCGAGCGTATGGATAAAGTGGTCGCAGCGTGCGGCGCGTGCGGCGGCTTCGACTTCGGCATCGCTCGCATCGGGGCGTCCGTAGCGAATGTTCTCGCGAATGGTGCCGTTAAACAGCCAGGTATCCTGCAGCACCATGGCAAACTCGCCGCGCAGTGCCGCGCGGTCCCAGTCGCGCACGTCGATGCCCTCGACGCGCAGCGAACCGCCGTCCACGTCGTAGAAGCGCTGCAGCAGCTTAATGAGCGTGGTCTTGCCAGCGCCGGTGGGGCCGACGATGGCGATGGTCTGACCGGGCTGCGCCTCGCAGCTAAAGTCGTGGATGATGGTCTTGTCCGGCGTGTAGCCAAACTTGACGTGGTCGAACTCCACGTGACCGGGGCGCTTCTCGGGAATCTGCGCGTCGGCCTTCTGCTCCTCCTCGGCCGCGGCCAGGAACTCAAAGACGCGCTCGGTGGCGGCGGCCATCGACTGCATCGTGTTGCTCACGTTGCCCAGCTGCTGCACGGGTTGCGTAAAGTTGCGAACGTACTGGATAAAGCTCTGGATGTCGCCGGGTGTGGCATTGCCGGTCAGCGCGAGCTGCGCGCCCACCACGACGACGCCCACGTAGCCCATGTTGCCCACCAGACTCATAAGCGGCATCATCAGGCCCGACAGGAACTGAGAGCGCCAACCGCTCATAAAGAGGCGGTCGTTCTCTTTGTCGAACTCCTCGATTGAGGCCTCGGCGCGGTCGAACACCTGAATAACGTTCTGGCCGGCAAAGTCCTCCTCGATAATGCCGTTGACGGCGCCCAGGACTTGCTGTTGCTCGCGGAAGTACGGCTGCGAGAAGTGAATCATCACGGTCAGGATAATCGCGGCAGCCGGCAGCGTGAGCACGGTGACGCCGGTGAGCGGCAGACTGATCGACAGCATCATGACGAGCACGCCGATAATCTGCGTCACCGATGTGATGAGTTGTGTCACGCTCTGGTTGAGTGACTGACCCAGCGTGTCGACATCGTTGGTGATGCGGCTGAGCACGTCGCCCTTGCTGTGGCCGTTGAAGTAGCTCATCGGCACGACAGCGATCTTGGCGGCGATCTCCTTGCGCATGCGGTAGCAAATCTTTTGCGTGACGCCGGTCATGAGCCAGCCCTGGATGAGGCCGCAGACAGAGCTTGCCAGATACAGGCAGAGCAAAAAGCCGAGCGTCTTGGCGATCCAGGCAAAGTCAACGTCGCCGGTACCGTTGACCTTGGCAACCAGGCCCTCGAACAGCTTGGTCGTAACCTGGCCGAGCACCTTGGGCCCCACAATGTTAAAGATGACCGAGCATACGGCAAAGGCGACGGCGGCAAACACGGCAATCTTGTGCTGGCCGATATAGCCGAGCAGCTGCCTCATGGTGCCCTTAAAGTCCTTGGCCTTTTCGCCGCGGCCCATACCACCCATGCGGCCCATGGGACCGCGCCGGCGGGTGGGCTTGGGAATCTGAGTCTTGGTCTCGTCTGCCATTAGCGCTCGCCTCCTTCCATGACGGCTTCAATCTCTTCTTGGGTAAGCCCCAACTCCTCGGCGGAAAGCTGCGACTGTGCGATCTCCAGGTATGCCGGGCAGTTGTGCAGCAGTTCCTCGTGCGTGCCGGTGCCCACTACGTGGCCGTCGTCGAGCACGATGATCTGATCGGCGTGCATGATGGTCGCGATGCGCTGGGCCACGACCACGAGCGCGGCGTCGGTAACGTTTTTGGCAAGCTCCTCGCGCAGGCGCGCGTCGGTCTTGTAGTCGAGGGCGCTAAACGAGTCATCGAACACCACGACCTCGGGCTTTTTGGCCAACGCGCGGGCGATGGCCAGGCGCTGGCGCTGACCGCCCGAGACATTGGAGCCGCCCTGGCTGATGGGCCGCCCTCGCGCTCGGCGATAAAGTCCTCGGCCTGTGCGATGCGTGCCGCCTGGCGCATGTCATCATCGCTCACCATGTCGCCGGCAAATTTGAGGTTGCTCTCGACAGTGCCCGAGAACAGACGCCCCTGCTGCGGGATATAGCCAATGCGGCGGCGAAGCTCGGAAAGGGTCATATCGCGCACGTCGATGCCGTCGAGCGAAATGCTGCCGCCGGTGACGTCGTACAGGCGCGGGATGAGCTGCACAAGCGTGGACTTGCCCGAACCCGTGGAGCCGATGATGCCGAGCATCTGGCCGGCGTGCGTGGTGAAGTTCACACCGCTGATGACATCGGCGTGGGCATCGGGATACTGGAAGCTCACGTCGTGGAAGGCGAGCTCACCGCGCGGCGCGTTGGCCGCGGGCAGTTTGGGCGAGACGGGGTCGTTGATGCTCGTGGGACAGGTGATGACCTCTTCCACGCGCTCGGCTGCGACCTCGGCGCGGGGCAGGATGACCGAAACCATGGTGAGGATCATAAACGCCATGACGATCTGCATGGTGTAGGAGATAAACGCCATCATGTTGCCGACCTGCATCACGCCGTCGGACACGCCCTGCGCACCAAACCAGACGATAAGCACGGTGATGCAGTTCATGACGAGCATCATGAGCGGCATCATAAAGCTCATGGCGCGGTTGGTGTAGAGCTGCGTGGTCATCAGGTCGAGGGACGCCTGGTCAAAGCGCTCGAGCTCATGCTCCTCGCGGTTAAACGAGCGGATGGGCATAAGGCCGTCGAGCAGCTCGCGGGCGGTAAGGTTCACGCGGTCCACAAAGCTCTGCATCTTTTTGAACTTGGGCATGGTGAGGCCCATAAGCACGCCGACGACGGCCGAGACCGCGATGATGGCCACGGCGATGGTCCACTCCAGGCCGGTGTGGTTGGCCAGGACGCGCATGACGGCGACGATGCCCATGACGGGCGCCATGAGGCACATGCGGATAAACAGGGTTGCGGCCATCTGAATCTGCTGAATGTCGTTGGTGCAGCGGGTGATGAGCGAGGCCTGGCTAAACTTGCCCACCTCGGCCGGCGAGAAGTGCATAACCTTGTTGAAGGTCTCGCGGCGCAGGTCGCGGGCGATGGAGCAGGCGGTGCGCGAAGCCACGGCACCGGTCAGGATGGTGGCGACCAGCGACACCAGACACAGACCAAACATCGTGGTCGCCATGCGGCCCAGGTAGGCGTTCTGCACGTCGGCGGGGTCGATACCCTGTGCCTTGTACTCGTCCTGCACATAGCTCACGGCGCGTTGGGTCACGATGGAGCCCGACATGGAGCCCATTTTGTCCGCCATACCGTTGGCGCCCTCGACGAGCTTGCCTTGGTCGATTAGGCCGCCTTCAACGCCTAGACGCAGGCTCTTCATGGTGATCTTGCCGCCGTCGGCATCAATCTGCTTTTGCATATTCTGCGCCGCTGCGGCCTTTTGCTGCATCTTGGCGAGCTGGTCGGGCGTCATCGCTGCCATTTGCTCGGGCGTGGGCATGGCTTGGGCGTCGCTGTTGCCTTTCTCGCTGGACGCGCCCATCATGTCGCCCATGGAGCTGGCGTCGATGCCTTGGTTGAGCGAAAGGACGACGGTCTCGGGCAGGCTCATGATATCGGCAATCTTGCCGCCGTCGGCGCGCTCATCCTCGGTTCCCCTGTACGTGCGAATGCCGTTTTTGTCTGCCCTGCAAAACGCAGCTTCTACTGTCTTGGCGTCTTTGGCGCTCATAAAGAGTTCGAGGTCGTCGAGCGATTCGGCACGAATGGTGTCGGGCACGGGCGAGGCGATGCCGCCTTGCTGCACGCCCACGTCGACGATGTCGCTCATATAGGTAGGCAGTGCCAGATCGGCGTTACAGCTGATTACGATAAGTACGATAGCTGCGAACAGTGATGGGACATGCTTTTTAAAGAGCTTGAGAATCCTCACTTGGCATTTCTCCTTTCTTGATTGCAGTCGATAATTTCGTTGAGACGCCTTAGAAGGCGCACCATCTCTTGGGTATCTGTTTCGCCGAGCTGCTCGAGGAAGGCCGCGGTGCGCTCCTCGAATTCCCGACGTTTGATTTCGAGATTCTGGAATCCCTTGTCGGTCATCGTGACGTGTACACGACGACGGTCGGTCTTTGAGTGCTCGCGCTCGACCCAGCCCTTGGCTTCGAGAGTGCGTAAGATATTGGCGATGCGGGCACTCGAGACCCAGGCGCGATTTGCGAGTTCGCTCGGCGTGAGCGAACCGCCAGCGAGCATGAGGGCGCGCATGACAGCCATCTCGCCGCCGAGAGCTTTGTCCGCAGAGCGTGAAATGCGATGATGCATGCTGCCAAACTCAGTTAAGAGCTGACGTCCAAGCTCATGGAAATCGGTATCTTCCACCGAAAACCCCTAACACTAGAAACTATTTTCGGTGAAAGATGATACCCGCATATTCGGGCCTCATGCAGTGGGCAATATAAAGAGCGCATAAAGAGTTAAAAAATTCAATTGCTGAAGCGTTTCAAAGAACTACTATGCCCGCGGTTAGGCGAGGGGTTGTCACCACCATGACGACTGGGACTCATTTATCGCCACGTGCGATGCTCCAACTTCCCGCAAGGAGACACCTGAATCAAGGGGGTTGGAGTCATGGCATTTGACTTCACGGGCAAAACCGCGATCGTTACCGGCGGCACTCAGGGCATTGGCCTCGAGATCGCCAAGGGCATCGTCGCGGGCGGCGGACACGTCGCGCTCATCGCAAGGAACGCTGCCAAGGGCGAGGCCGCTGTGGTCGAGCTTGGCGAGGGCAACAAGTTCTATCAGCTCGATGTCGCCGATGCACCCAAGGCACGCGAGACCGTCGAGCAGATTTTTACGGACCTGCCGCAAACCAACATCCTGATCAACTGTGCTGGCGTCATCAGCACCAAGAAGTTCGACGAGATCGATGACACCGAGTGGCGTCGTACCATCGACATCAACCTCAACGGTACCTTCACTATGATGAATGCTGTGTACCCGCACTTTAAGGCGGCCCATGCCGGCACTATCGTCAACGTGAGTTCCGTTGCGGGCAAGATCGGTGGCGGCCTGCTCGGCACCGCGGCTTACGCGAGCTCCAAGGCCGGTGTTAACGGTCTAACCAAGGCAGTCGCCAAGGAAGGCGGCAAGTTTGGCGTCCGCTGCAACGCCGTGTGCCCGTCGCTCACCCTTACCGATATGACCTCGATTCTCTCTGACGAGAACTCTCAGCGCATCATCAACGGTATTCCTCTGGGCCGTGCCGCCCAGGCAAGCGAGCCCGCGCAGATGGTGCTCTTCTTTGCCTCCGACCTTGCCAGCTTCGTGAACGGCGAGATCGGTGACTGCGACGGTGGCATCGTTCTGGACGGGTAATACCCCGCGACGTTAATTCGGCGACGGCTCCTGCGACTCGGGACCGTCGCCTTCTTTCTGGCACAGGAGCGTGTGACCGCGTGTCGCACGCATCAAAAGGAGATATAAATGAGTGAATCGACTGCGGTGGAGGCGCCGGCGGCAAAGGAGCCGTTCTTTAAGATGTCCTCCATCCCGGGTGCCAATATTTTGGTGCCGCTTTTGTTGGGCTGCCTGCTCAACACGCTGTTCCCCGACCTGTTCAAAACGCTCGGCAGCTTTACGCTCGGCATGACCCAGCAGGGCGCAGGCCCGCTTGTTGGCGCTTTTTTGCTCATCGTCGGTACGACGATTTCGTTTAAGAGCGCTCCTGCCGCCGCTGCCCGCGGCGCCATCATCATCGCCGTCAAGCAGATCGTGGTCGTTGCCGTGTCGCTGCTCATCCTTTATGTGTTCAACGACAACCTGTTTGGTATCTCGGCCATGGTGATGCTGGCCGCTTGCACGGGTGCGAACAACGCTATGTACGCTGGACTGATGGGCACCATGGGCAATGAGGCCGAACGTGGTGCCGTCGCAATCACCACGCTGGTTGTCGGCCCTCCGGTCACGATGATCGTGCTCGGCGCTGCCGGTCAGGCTCCGATCGGCTGGTCGCTCGTGGGCGCCATCCTGCCGATCGTCGTCGGCATTATCCTGGGTAACCTCTTCCCCAGCTTTAAGAAGATGATGGCACCGGCACTTTCCGCCATCATCGTGCTCGTCTTCTTTGCCATGGGATCGACCATGACCTTTGGCCAGCTTATCAACGGTGGTCTTCCCGGCATCCTGCTCGGCGTGATCTGCTCGGTGGTCTTTGCAATTCCCGTCATCGCGGTCGATAAGCTCACGGGCGGTACGGGTGTCGCAGGTGCGGCCATTTCGAGCTGCGCCGGAGCCAATGTGGCCACGCCTGCTGCCATGGCAAGCGTCAACGAGGCCATGTACGGCGGCGCGGTGCTCGCGACGGCTACGGCGCAGGTCGCAGCATGTGCTATCGTGACGGCCATTTTGACCCCGCTGGTCACCAGCTGGTGCTACAAGCATTTTGAGGGCCAGGGCCACAGCAAGGCAACGACCGACAAGGCCGCCGCAGCCGCCTAATGCCAAGCGGCAATCAAAGCTAAATAACTAGCCATGCCACAGGGCGGCCCCGGGGGAAATCCCGTGGCCGCCCTGTAGTTTCTGTGGGGTCTCTGGGGCACTTTACTCTGCTAAAGCTGGCATAACAGCTAGAGTGAAGGACGTATAAAGGCAAGGGGAAATATCAAGCGAATCGGTGAACGGTAGCTGATGGTGGGAGCGTTTCCTGCGGATTTGTTAAAAACAACCTTATGGTATAAAAAAAGAAACATATAACAGCCCTGATGAAGGGGGTGGCTATGTTATCCTTCTCAAACGGGTGAAATCTTGGGTTTTGGGTTGCAGTTCCAAGGTGGACAAACGTTTTTCCCTGTACCAACGTGTGGTGAAGAACGGAAGAAGCCGGTAGTGCAAGCCGATAATTCAAGAATTCAATAAGCAGCGGTGTGAGAGAGCGCCGCATTACACGTAACTAGGAGCGTGGTTACACAATGCAGGAGGCATGGGAAGGCTTCAAGGAAGGCATCTGGACGGGAGAGGTTGACGTCCGAGACTTCATCCAGAAGAACTACACCCCCTACGAGGGCGACGAGTCGTTCCTCGCCGGCCCGACCGAGCGTACCAAGGAGCTGTGGGGCGAGGTTCTCGACCTGCTGCTCAAGGAGCGCGAGCAGGGCGGCGTCCTCGATATGGACACCAAGACCGTCACAGGTATCGTGAGCCACCCCGCTGGCTACATCGATAACGCCCACCGCGAGATGGAGACCATCGTCGGCCTCCAGACCGACAAGCCGCTCAAGCGCGCGCTGCACGTCAACGGCGGTATCCGCATCGCTTGCCAGGCTGCCAGCCAGCACGGCTACAAGATCGACGAGAACGTTGTCGAGCGCTACACCTTCGAGCGCAAGACTCACAACGCCGGCGTCTTCGATGTCTACACCCCCGAGATGCGTGCCTGCCGTTCGGCCCACATCATCACCGGTCTGCCCGATGGCTATGGCCGCGGCCGCATCATCGGCGACTACCGTCGTGTCGCCCTGTACGGCGTCGACTACCTGATCAAGGACAAGGAGGCCCAGAAGGCTTCCACCCCGACGGTCATGACCGCCGACAACATCCGCGATCGTGAGGAGCTGCAGGAGCAGATCCGCGCCCTCGGCGAGCTCAAGATGATGGCCGAGACCTATGGTTTCGACATTTCCAACCCTGCTACCAACACGCAGGAGGCCATCCAGTGGATGTACTTCGCCTACCTCGCTTCCGTTAAGGAGCAGAACGGCGCCGCTATGTCCATCGGCCGCACCTCTACGTTCATCGACATCTACGCTGAGCGCGACCTTGCCAACGGTACCTTCACCGAGGAGCAGATCCAGGAGTTCGTGGATCACTTCATCATGAAGCTCCGCATGGTCAAGTTTGCCCGTACCCCCGAGTACCAGGCCCTGTTTACCGGCGATCCGCAGTGGGTCACCGAGTCCATCGGCGGTATGGGTGTTGACGGCCGTACGCTCGTTACCAAGATGAGCTACCGCTACCTGCACACGCTCGAGAACATGGGCACCAGCCCCGAGCCCAACATGACCGTTCTGTGGTCGACCCGTCTGCCCGAGAACTTCAAGAAGTTCTGCGCCAAGACTTCTGTCGCCAGCTCCTCGATTCAGTACGAGAACGACGACCTCATGCGCGTTTACCACGGCGACGACTACGGCATCGCCTGCTGCGTGTCCTCCATGCGCATTGGTAAGGAGATGCAGTTCTTCGGCGCCCGTGCCAACCTGGCCAAGTGCCTGCTCTACGCGCTCAACGGCGGTGTTGACGAGGTCTCCAAGAAGCAGGTCGGCCCCAAGTACCGCGCCGTCGAGGGCGATACGCTCGATTACGACGACGTTGTGGCCAAGTACAACGACATGATGAAGTGGCTCGCTGGCGTGTACGTCAACTCGCTGAACATCATTCACTACATGCACGACAAGTATTGCTACGAGCGCATCCAGATGGCTCTGCACGACAAGCACGTGCATCGTTGGTTCGCTACGGGCATCGCTGGCCTTTCCGTCGTGGCTGACTCCCTGTCCGCCATCAAGTACGCCAAGGTCCACCCCGTCCGTGACGAGAACGGCATCATCGTCGACTTCGAGACCGAGGGCGAGTTCCCCAAGTACGGTAACGACGACGACCGCGTCGACCAGATCGCTCACGACGTTGTGCACCAGTTCATGGAGTACATCCGCATGAACGACACCTACCGCAACTCCGTGCCCACGACCTCGGTTCTGACCATTACCTCCAACGTCGTGTACGGTAAGAAGACCGGCTCCACGCCCGACGGCCGCAAGGCTGGCCAGCCGTTCGCCCCGGGTGCTAACCCCATGCACAAGCGCGATAGCCACGGCGCCATCGCTTCGCTGTCTTCGGTTTCCAAGCTCCCGTTCCGCGATGCTCAGGACGGCATCTCCAACACCTTCTCCATCATCCCGGGTGCGCTCGGCAAGGAGGACCAGGTGTTCTTTGGTGATATCGACCTTGATCAGCTGGGCGAGTAACTATTGTTAGTGCTATACTAACAATAACGATTACTGATTAGTGCGCCGGTTTCGGCCGGCGCCTATCGATCGAAGGAGACACATTATGAAGGTTTCTGAAGTTTCCGAGACTCAGGCCGATAACCTGGTCCACATGCTCGACGCTTACGCCGAGAAGGGTGGCCACCACCTGAACATCAACGTCTTCAACCGTGAGACGTTGCTCGATGCTCAGGCTCACCCCGAGAAGTACCCGCAGCTGACCATCCGCGTTTCCGGCTATGCCGTGAATTTCCACACGCTCACCAAGGAGCAGCAGGACGAGGTCATTTCGCGTACCTTCCACAACAAGTTCTAAAGGGGTTTAACTCCCGCAGGATCGCCGGGGCTGTTTGGGCTACCTCCCAAAACGTCCTCGGACATGCAAGAAGCCCTCGCTGCGCACTTTGTGCGGCGAGGGCTTCTTGCGTCCTGCGGAGTGTGCCTAAAAGTAAGCTGATGGCGGGCCCTGCGATGTCCGGTCTTCGGCGGATTACTGGCTGGGGAAAAGATGGCGCGCTTCGCGCACTTTGATGGGGCTTCGTGCTGCGGAATGCATTCAGAGGGAAACCCATCGGGTCCCTTCGTCCTCGGTCTTCGGCGGATTACGGGCTGAAGGGAAGAAAGGCGCGCTTCTCGATTTACGACTGTAGCGGCCGCGGTCCCGTTTGGGATCGCGGTTGTTTTGTTGTGGGTCAAATATGAACGTTGTGTTAATGAGTCGGTGGACGGTGGTGTTTTTCGGTGAGCGGCGTATCCTTCCAACGGTTTATCTAGTGTGTCAGTTGAAAGGAAGAGGGCGCTCGTCATTGTTTGAATGTGAACTGCCGTTTGACCACAAGACGTTGCATCTGGAGCTCGAGGATAAGAACTTCGCGGGTGTGATGGAAGGTCATCAAAACGAGTTTAAGACCACGAAATCGCAGGAAGAGCTGGTGGAGGAGTCGCTTTCCAACCCTTACGGCTCGCCTTCGCTCGAGGAGCTTTGTGCTGGCAAGAAGGATATTGTCATCATTAGCTCAGATCATACGCGTCCCGTTCCCTCGCGTGTGACGATGCCTATTCTGCTGCATCACATCCACTCCGCTGCGCCTGAGGCGCGCGTTCGCATTCTGGTTGCTACGGGTATGCATCGTCCGTCGACGCACGAGGAGCTCGTCAACAAGTACGGCGAGGAGATCGTTGCCAACGAAGAAATCGTTATGCACGTCGCGACTGACGACAGCATGATGAAAAAGATCGGCACCCTGCCTTCTGGTGGCGAGTGCATCATCAACAAGATTGCGGCCGATTGCGATCTGCTGCTTGCCGAGGGCTTTATTGAGCCGCACTTCTTTGCCGGTTTCTCTGGTAGCCGCAAGTCCGTCCTGCCTGGCATCGCCAGCTACAAGACCATCATGTACAACCACAACGGTCAGTTTGTGAACGATTCCCACTCGCGTGCCGGCAACCTGTGCCACAACCACGTGAGCGAGGACATGTTTGCCGCCGCCGAGATGGCTCACCTTGCCTTTGTGCTCAACGTGGTGCTCAACGGCAAGCACGAGGTCATTGGCTCCTTTGCCGGCGACATCCACAAGGCGCACGAGGCTGGCTGCGAGTTCGTGAAGAGCCTTGCCGGCGTTGAGCCCGTCGAGTGCGAGATCGCCATTACCACTAACGGCGGCTACCCCCTCGATCAGAACATCTATCAGGCTGTGAAGGGCATGTGCGCTGCCGAGGCCACGCTTCCCGAGGGCGGCGTGATCATCGACGTCGCCGGTTGTGCCGACGGTCACGGCGGCGAGGGCTTCTATCACAACATCGCCGACAACGATCCGGCAGAGTTTGAGCGCGCCTGCATCGATCGTCCTAAGGACGAGACCCTGCCCGATCAGTGGACGAGCCAGATCTTTGCCCGCATCCTGGCGCATCACCCTGTGATCATGGTCACCGACCTGTGCGATCACCAGATGCTCAAGGATATGCACATGACGCCGGTCAACACTATCGAGGAAGCGCTCAAGCTCGCCTTTGAGATGAAGGGTGCCGATGCCAAGGTCGCCGTCATCCCCGATGGCCTGGGTGTTGTTGTCGCACAGCACTAGTGCGCGGCTTAAACGAATCGTTTATAACCGACAAGAAAGATAAGGTTTTATGCTTACCAAACTCCTCTGCGAATTCGGCGCAACGGCCCTCATGATCGTCTTTGGCGTGGGTGTTCACTGCGATACCGTGCTCAAGGGCACCAAGTATCAGGGCTCCGGCCATATGTTTGCCATCACCACCTGGTCCTTTGGCATCTCGGTCTGCCTGTTTGTCTTTGGTGGCGCTGTGTGCATGAACCCCGCCATGGTGCTTGCCCAGTGCATCGTCGGCCTGGTGCCGTGGGGCAACTGCATCCCCTTCATGCTTGCCGATATGCTCGGCGGCTTTGTGGGTGCCGTGATCGCTTGGTTTATGTATGCCGATGAGTTCAAGGCTTCCGAGGACGTCGTCGACCCCATTGCCCAGCGCAACATCTTCTCGACCAACCCCACCACCGAGGGCACGAACTATGCTCGTAACTTCTTCTGCGAGGCTATCTGCACCTTCGTGTTCATCAGCGCCATCCTTGCTGCCGCTAGCCGCGCCGGCGAGAACGTTCTGATGCTCGCAATCTGCGTCGGCCTGATCGTTTGGGCCGTTGGCATGGGCATGGGCGGCATCACCGGCTTCGCCATGAACCAGGCTCGTGACCTTGGTCCTCGCATGGCCTATCAGGTGCTGCCGATCAAGAACAAGGCCGACAACAACTGGAAGTATGGTCTGCTTGTTCCTGGCATCGCGCCGTTTGTCGGTGCTATTGTGGCCGCGCTGTTTGTGCATGGCTTCTTGGGCATGTTCTAGTCTGAGGCTACATAGGTTGTCCGCCGTCCGCATGGGGTAACTTCCCAGCGCGTCCTCGGACATGCAAAAAGGCTCGCTGCGCACTTCGTGCGGCGAGCCTTTTTGCGTCCTGCGGAATGCGCTGGGAAGTTACCCCATGCGGACGGCTGTGGGATCTTTGCTGCGCTCGAGCAAGCAACCCAACATATATCTGAATTTGGATGGGAGGGGCTTGTTGCTGATAGGGGCGTTGATCTGTTGTTGACACTTTGGGAGGCGTGGCGTCCTGGGTTGGGGTGATGCTTTGGGATGAGCTTCTTACTTAGGTGAAGAGAGGCTTTATGGCTGATAGGTAGTCTTTGGCTACGTCCTCTTTTGGGGCTTGGAAGTTGTGCCAGGCCCACCATTGGACCATTCCTACGAAGCTTGAGGCTATGTGGTGTAGTAGGAAGCTTCGGTCCATGGTGCCGGCGGGCCCTTGGGGGCCGTTGGGGACGGTTTCGGCTGCTCGTGACATGATGGTCTTGCGTAAGCAGTCGGCGAAGACGCGTGAGCCGGCGCCGGCTACGAGGGCTCGGACGCCCTGGCGGCGCTCCCAGAGGTTGTTGAGGATATGCTCGACCTGCACGAGTGGGTCGTCGAGCGGTGTGCCATCGTCGTCGAGGGCGTGGGTGCAGATGTCGCTCACGAGTTCGGACAGTAGGTCATCCTTGCTCTTGAAGAGACCGTAGAACGTGGCTCGACCCACATGGGCGTGAGCGATGATGTCGCCGACGGTGATCTTGCCGTAGTCCTCTTCGCGCAGCAGTTCGGAGAACGCCGCGACGATGGCGGCGCGGCTTTTTGCCTTGCGGGCATCCATGGCTATGCGTCCGCGTGAACGAGCAGACAGCGGAGCGTGCCGGAGCAGCCCTCGTACGGGCGCTTACCGGCGCCGTAGCCGACGGCCTCGATG